>Ga0307378_10008632_pt1 | contig 13499 bp, 11 predicted proteins | sample UN1MG_FD_202238 | JGI IMG/M metagenome (GOLD analysis project Ga0307378, IMG submission 202238) | Soil microbial communities from Risofladan, Vaasa, Finland - UN-1 | ecosystem: Environmental > Terrestrial > Soil > Coastal area > Acid sulfate soil | place: Finland: Risofladan, Vaasa | collected... | reverse complement strand
GGCGTGAGATCAATTTCTGAGGTTCGACTCATACTTGAGGTTCCCAGGACACGAATAATTTTATCAGGAAGTAATAAAGTGACTTTCTTCATATCTACCCTCCTTAATTAAACCATAACGTAATTATTTCCTACTCTGTTTCCTTAAAATATCTTCTGACGACATCTTCATACTTTTTATTCAGCGAATAAACCCAGCCATCTTCCAAAATCTTGTCCAGCCTTTCTCCTCCCTTATGTCTGGCTTTCTTAGTCAGACCTGAAAACACTCCAGCCAGCATCTTTCCATGAAAATCCTTCCCAGACTCTCTCCGGATGCTCTTCACAAGGTCATCAAACTCGATTCTTCCTTCGATCGAGACCAATACCTTGAAGTAGTAGTAGGTCGATTCTCCCCAATTCTTTAGAGAGTCTAAATATTCATAAATTTCTTCTGAAGACCACTCTTTTGGCTTTTTCGTTTCTGGCAATTCCTCATCCAAAACGTCGTCTTCTTCATCGAGACCATTGATCAAATCATCGGCCTCCCCCACCTCTATCTCTTCATAATCCTCCTCATCCAATTCCACTCCTTGCACCTGCTCACCATCTACTCCCCATCTCTCAGTAGCCCATTCGATGATTTCTTTTCGCCGTTTTTTTAACTCATTCAGAGTCCAATCTTCATAAGCTCCCAGCTCTTTTTCCTGGAATAAGATTGATGTTGTATAACAGTTCGGATCTCCTGGATTGCCCCTTTTTTCTGGAAAGGGCTTATTGCTGTAAACGCTGTTATCGAAGGTCAGCGTCAGATTTCCAATATCGTGTAAATAAGTTTCGATGTCTTCCTCGGGCCATCTTTCTTTCCAATAGGACCGCACTGGTGCCTGGGGCAGTATGTGCTCGATGCTTTCATTCTTATCCTTCTTCACCAGCTTATCCCAGGGAAGAAGGACTCCTTTTCCTCTGGCCAGTTTCTCCTCGTATTCGTACAATAAATACTTCAAACCATAAAAATTGTACCAGTCTCTGCCGATTTCAAGGAAAATATGTCTGAAACTCAATTCTGGGGAGTAGTAAAGAAGACTCTTTTTGATATTTCTCAGGACAAATTTCTTAGAAATTCTTCCTCTGAAAAGGTTGAATCCCTGTTTGAAAAGATTCGACTGCCCTGTGTTGGAGCGACTCCTTTGCATCCTGTAAATCCGAAAGGCATATTTCTCGCAGATATTCAGCATATCCTCCAAGAATTCTGAGTCATCAGGAAATCTGATTCGGGCTGCCATTAGCAAAGGCAAAAACGGTACCCGGTTCCCTATCCGTACCAGCTTTTCTGCCTTTTTTCTCAACCTCCTTCTGACATCGGGCATATCCCGGAAATTGTTGAAGGATTCATCGTGATTGGGCGCCAATATATCACAGTAAGCGATACAGCTTTGATGCAGTATTTCAACATATCTGTTCAATCGTTCCAACAATTTTTCGTGCTTACCATAAAATTTCCTCAAATTGAATTGATCTTTGATCGAAGAATAACCGTGCCACTCCCTTGAAGTGTAGTTATAAGCCATGATCCAAGAAGTCCTCAGAAGCTGATTTTCGTATTCTATAGAAGAGACATCGGATTCCATGAGCCTCTGAAAGATGAAAGCCCAAACAGAATTAATCCGCTCTCCCAATTCCCTAGCAGCTTCCATGTCTATTTTGGAGGATAGATAGAGCAAATAGTTTTTGACTTTCTCCATTTCCGAAAGAGGTTTTCCACGATTATTCATAACCTCAAAAATAACACCAACATCAGAAGTCGTAGGCACAAGATAGACAGTCAGTCTCAGGGCGTTTGTGATCTTCCGGTGGAGATCAATAAGCCAAGCTTCATACTGATCTAAGTATTCCTTCCTTTTTTCGTTCAGGTAATTTGTGAAAAAATGCATTGCCTCTTCCAGCCTTTGATGAGATTTGATCTTAGTGCCACCAATTGTAGGTGCATCAGATATGACATTTTTTACAAAAAACTCATGGCAGTCTTTGTTCAGAGTCAAGCGGGCCTTTTCCTGATTTTCCATATCGACTATTTTTATGTAATTTTTTTTGATCCCGTCAGCAAATGTCCTCTTATTTAAATTATTCCTCAATTCTTGGGAAATGCAGTGGAGCAAAATGATAACTGCGGTGAGACGCTGCTGTCCGTCGACAACATCATATATTTTTAAGGTGTTCCCCTCCTCATCTATGATATGCCCACGAGCTTTGTCAAAATGGAGTACGAGGGTTCCGAAATAATGCTCCTGATCCTTCAGTAAAACCTCCAGATCTTCAATAAGATCCTCACAATGCTTTTTTTCCCATGCATATCCCCGTTGGTAATCCGGAATTTTCAGCAATTTGTCGGCAAATATTTGTTGGACGGATTTTTGTAGTTGGTCCATCTTGAGCCTCCTTTAAGAGACTTTTCAGCCCCCATGAGTTTATTAACAAATGCATAGAAAAACATTCACTCAACTATTTATTTTAAAACGGCATGTAAATACTTTTCAATCGCCTTTAAAGATGAATCGAGGGGTGAAATTCTCTATACCGAGAAGGAATGTTCATTTCTTCATTCAATCTGCGAACTTATTAAAAAACAAGATGTCTAAATAAATATACATGAGTTGTCCGAATTTAGCTAAAACCAAACAATGATGAGTTCATCGGGCAAGTTCCTTTAGCTGCCACAGCTTGTAGCTTTTGCAGAAAAGGAAATAATGTTTCAAAAAGGATTGTCTTTGAGGACAAATATCCAATTGACAAGAAGTTATTTCGATTTCCTCCCAATATTGACTTAGTAATTCATAATGCAGATTCTGCAAAAGGTTAAACGATTTGCAATAGAGTGCAAATTTTCAGAAGCATATACTTCACAAGGGCAGAACGGAATAAAGTCGCCTTACTTAAGCCTAAGTGAAGATTGGAAAGACATCCCAGGTCTATATAACCTGGCGAAATCACTTTGTCCAAATGATAATATTTTCCGATATTTGCACCCTGCACAATTGATTAAACACATCCTTGGCCTAAAAAAAGAGTTTAACAAAGATGGATTTCGGCTTCTACATCTTTGGTATGATGTTTTAGGCGCAGAAGGAGCATTTCACAGAAAAGAAATCGAAGCCTTTTCGGAAGTGATAAAACCAGATGGTGTTAAATTCCACACATTAAGTTATCAAGAATTAATACTGAGATTATGCAATGAATACAGATCAGATCATGGAAAATACATTAAGTACATAAGTAGCCGCTATCTATAAGGGAACATCTCTAATAATCATCAGCTGGTAGAAACGTAGAATTCCTTTTAATCCCTTTATTCATATCGTATCACTACTGTCCCATCTCCCTACACTCAATTGCCGGTTATCCTTCTTAACAAACTCCCTCTTTACAGGTTCTGGAGTTGCTCGTACTTTTTTTTAGAAACTCAAGCTCGATATTCTGCTGCCCTATCTTCTTATACAACTTCTCAGTCAAGCGCTTCATCTCTTAAATCTCAGGATCCTTTTTCCTCGAAAAAAGACTGGAGATATTTTCTAAGAGCTGTTTTTTCCATCTCATCATCTGATTAGGATTAACCTCATAATGACTGGCCACCTTAGAGATCGTCCGCTCTCCCTTGATCGCTTCCAATGCCACTCTTGCTTTGAAATTGTCGTCGTAACCTTTACTTTTCCTCAATAATGACCTCATTATTTTATTGAAATGAGATACACCTTTTATTCTGTTTTATATGAACTTGCCGTAACATGAAATTTACAATTCTAATATTAAGTCAATAATCCTGGGCCATGATTCCGACTTTTCTCAACCGTTCCTTAAGATATTGCTCACCTCTATTCAATACACCATTGAAGTGTTTCCTTACCACAATATCAAATTTAGGACATAGTTGACTTTCCAAATCCTTCATCCGGTTAGGCCTTAAACTATCAATCAATATCTTTCCTGTTGGAATTTCACCTATCGGGACTTTCGCAAGAATCCAGTTTTCAAGAGGCACAAGACGTAAGACTGCTATAACAGGTTGGTACCCATCATAAGTACGGTCACGAAGCGCTTGCACATTCTCAGGGCTAATAGGAATTGATAATTTCTCTGTGGTTTTTACCTCAACTGCAAACTTTCGATTAGATTCCGATGTTATATCAATATCAACTCCTTGCACGCCTCGTTCTACAATATTAGTAAAGCCCATTTCATGGAAGCTCAGAGCCAGTAGTTTTTGTACAATTTTGCCAAAAGGTCCGGATGGCGTACCTTTGATTCCAAACTTTTTTTGCAACTTCTGTAAAAGCTCAAGAGTTTCTACTTTCATGATTATATTTCCTTCGAAATTTTCGGGCCGGAATCCGGTGCCCAGTCCGAAAGCTTATATATAGTTTTGACTTTGGTAATATTATCCTTTAAAAGCTGCTGCATCTCAGTATCCATAGTAGAGACTGTAATGTTTTTTATACCGCTGATTTCATTAAGGATTTCTACAAGACGAGTTTTTTGCTGTGAATCTAAACTTTGCGATAAATCGTCCATCAAGACAAATCCGAGAGGATGAGAATCTCCAGATGTTTTAGCCAAACCTAAGAAAATAGACAAAGCAAGACTATTCAGGTCTCCTTGACTTAGAACAGGAACGGGTCTCTTGCCGTCCTGGTCTTCGAAAACATAAAAGTTTCCGCCAGTTCTTTTATCCTCTTCGACTTTAATATTGAATTTTTGAAAAGCCGGGTTGTTGGTTATTCTACGAAAGTAGTAGTCAATTGCACTCCTGGCTGAATCAATTTTTTCTTCTGCTTCCTTTAGCATACAAGATTTGATAATTTTACTAAGTTCTTCCACATCTCTTACTAGATTTGAGACATCGGTTCTGATTTTCTCTTGTGTCTGGTATTCATCGGTTCTTTGAATTTGGTTTATTTCTTCGAGTTTATTCTTCAATAACAAAACATCGTAAAGTAAATTTATTATATCTGTTTTTTTAGAAATAGCCTCAATTTCGAATCGCTTGCTCTTAATAGCATCCTCAATCTCTTTTAGACGTGAATCAATGCTTTTTATTTCTATGGATAATATTGCAACGGGGTCATCTCTAACACCCAATTCTTTATGTAGAAATTCTGAGATATTATTGATTGCCCCATTTAATCTCTCTTTTTCTCTCTGAGTATCTTCATCTAAGCGAACATGTTCCCTCTTCAATCTTTCAAAATCAGTTTTCTTTTTGTCCAATTCTGTCTGTCGTTTATTTAGCTTCTGCACTTGGGCTTTAATTTTTTCTTCCCAGTCCTTTCGTAAATGCTCAAGCAAGTTGGACACCTTTTCTCCGCATAAGGGACAAATTTCAGCATCAAAGGGAGCAGCTGATTCCAAAATGGAAATACCTTCTCCAATCAATTTTGCCTTGGGGCTTGTTCGCTTAATTTCTTCATCAATAGCCTCTATCTCTTCAACCACTTTTCTTAGTTTATTGTCGATTTCATCTTTGTTTCCATTTTCTCGTTCAAAATCCTGAAGTTCTTTCCTTTTTGATTTAAGATTCAGGTATTGAGTCTCATATTGAGTCTTAAATAAAACCATTTCGCTTCTCTTCTTTTGTTTTTCTGATTGTTCTTTCACGTCAGGAGATTCTGCCCAAAGACGACTGCACTCTTTCTTAATTTCATTAATGAATGATTCTGTATTTTTCCAATCGGAGGGAGGAGAGATTGATATTGTTGTAAGTCCCAATAGTCGGGCAAAGTTACTGATATCTTTTATGGTTGATTCCGCGAGTTCAAGCAGTTTATTTTCGTTTAATTCTTCTTCACTCAGTCCTTTCTCTTTGGCTTTACCTCTTTTATCATCCAGGTCTTTTTGCCTAATATATATCGTTTCTTGTACACGGATCTGAAGTTTATTAAACTCTTCTGTTAGCTCTTTCTGAACCTTCAAAACGTCAGACTTCTTAATACCATCAAGAATATTCCGATAATCTGATAAACCTAAGAGGCGGTCCATTACATCACTCTGTTCGCTTGGTTTTTGCATCACAAAGTCGTGGATGGTCTCCTGGTGTTGATATACTGTAGTAGCAAAGTCTTTGAATGAAACCCGAATTAATCTCGCAATTTCTTGGTCAGTTTCGTCCTCTTCTTTCTCTGTTCCATCTTGTGAATATATTTTTATACTTTTCCCTTTTTTGCCCTTTCCTTTTACTTCGGTCCGGACAATAGAAAATTCCCCCTGTTCTCCCTCCATTACTAATTTTACTTGTGCCTTTTCAGAATTATCATTTACAACTCTCCATGCCATATCACCTTTTCCAACACGTTCACGAATGCCAGATCTTTCACCAATGCACTTGTCACCGTACAAGCACCATTCAATTGCATTTAATACACTGCTTTTACCCTGATGATTCCCTCCATATAGTAGTATAACAGGATTATTGAAATCGATAGATTTCTTTTGAGTAAACCCTCTGAATCCTTCTATCTCTGCCTTTTTTATCTTTAACATCGCATGCCTTCATTACAGCATTTTTTCAAGTTCCTCAATTACCTGCTTATAATCCTTTTTGATTTTTTCTGTCCTTGAGTTAAGTTCTTTTTTTATCTTCTCAACTCCACCTTCTTCATAGGATTCGCAAATTTTTTCCCAGAGATTTTTTAATTTCTCTTCTTTTATTTCTTTTTGTAACTCTTCTTTATAGGTCATAGATTTCTCCTTTATCTTGTATCTTCTTTAATTTGTAATATCAAGATTTAAAAACTATCAGCGATTTCATACAACGTTCCTAGCGTATCTGAAGTCCAGCCGTTAGGCTGGATCTTGGCGAAGAGCCGTAGCCAGATACGCTCTGTTATCCGAAGGTGGTTTTATTACCTTCTAACAATCCCTCTACTTTCTTCTTCAAAGCAGTGATTTTATTAATCGAAATTTTCCCTTTTGAATAATGCCACATCATATTAAGTGGTTTCTTGTCTCTTCGAGTGCTTGGTGGAGCGTTAATTCCAAGAAAAGTTTCTATATCTTTATCAAAGAAATCCACAGATTTAGTAAATCCATTTTTCTGCGCCTTAATAAATTGGTTAATAAATTCGTGAACGTTATTGTTCTCGTCTTTATCTGCTAAAATGGAGTGATGTATTCCTAATTCTTTAAACAGATTCATATACCTATGAATATTATACTTTCCCATTGTGTCTAGAACATAAATTCTCTTTTCCCTTAGATCATTCCATTCATTTTTTATGAGATAGTCAATAAATGTTTTTTCTGTAGCTCCTTCACATATCAACACAATATCGGCAAAAAATGCAGAACATCTCTCCGAATCTAGCCATAAAAGATAACGAATTGCCTCTTCTTCCATTCTCGTATCATCATCTGTATCACCCATTATTCTTCTAATTCCATTTTTTGTAGATTGATCAACTGATGGATCATTCAATTTACTTTGAAGCAATTGTGCAAGTTCGTTATTTTCCTCAATTATTATCTTTTGTGTATTCTCTGAAACTTGAAAAACCTGCGTAATGCCATTATCCCTTTTTAATTTTATTAAAGCATGAATATCGTCAATATTTTTACTTACAAAAATCGGTGAATGAGTAGCTATAATAATCTGTTGACCTTCTTCAGAAGATAATGACTTTAAACTGGTGTTAAGAAATTCTTGTTGACCTGGATGTAAAAACGCCTCAGGTTCTTCAAATAGTATCAGCGTGAGTTCTGGTGAGAATTCTTTCTTTTCGTAGGTTTTCTTTTCAGCATATTGCGAAGAAAGTTTTAGAAGAGTATAAATCAAGTGTCTTTGGAGTCCCTGCCCAAGGTATTTAACATCTATTTCTTTATCTAAATTCATATCTATTGCATAATGTGAAACTAGGTTTTTTATTATGTCTTCAGGTCTTACATGATTTATGTTTAGGTTAAATTCTACCTCCCATTCTTTTAAACTATCGTTTATCTCTTTCCTCAATTTACTTAATGAAAAACCATCTTTGGACGCTTCTTCTTTAAATTTATTGTTGAATTCTTCAAAAGCTTTGTTTAAATTTACAAAAGATTCACTGGTTTTAACAACTTTCTTCATAACAAAGGTTATTACGTCCCTTAAAGGCGAGGGGCCCGTTAACTTCAAAGTTTCATCCGTTTTAGTTACTTCTGGAATATAAATGACTGACCCTAATTTTGCTTCGGAAACATTTCTTGCCCCATAAAATAGATTTTCCGAAAGGATATCGTTTTCGTAACCATATATATTGCTCTGATTGGCTTTTACTCTATTTCCATCTTGTGATTTAAGATATTTCCTTACTTTCAAGATGTTATTAGGATTCTTGTATTCCTCTTTCAGATTGTGAAATTCGTCATCAGTTAATAAATATTCTATTTCAATCCAACTCTCATTGTCTTCCGTTGGGAACTTTGAAAAATCGGATTTTTCATTGAATTTAATCCCATCTTCATAGAAGATCCTTAACGCTGTTAGTACATTCGATTTTCCTGCATTGTTAGCTCCAACAAGCACGCTATAGTCATAGGGATCAAATTTTGCCTCTTTTATTGATCGAAAATTATGAATTGTTATTGATTTTATCTTCATTTCTATACCTCAATTAAGTTTTTGCCACTTTCGCACAACGTTTCCGGCATAAAAGAAGTTTTTTGTAAACTAAAAATTTGGTTGAATGCCACCAGGTATGAATCTTTTGTGTTGTGTTAGACGATGTCCACACCCTCTCATACCCCAAGAACCCATTGGACTGTGAGTTCTTTTTCATCAAAGAGACTCTTCGAGGTTGTAGCATCGTCTTTTGCAAGACGTGCAGCAATTTCACCTGACGGATCAGGATCGTCCCATATCTTGTGGTTGAATATCTTATTGACAAATTGTCTGAAATAATTGAATTCCTCATCCGGAATAACTCGGTAGAAAAAGAGCTCTCTCTCTTCGTCTGTATAGTTTTTCAGGTGTATGTTAATTGCATTTCTCAGTAGAATAACCCAAGCCCTCACGGCTCCCGCGCTAAAGATTCTTTCGGCTTTCTTGTGCATAGCATCAGCACGTTCAGGTGCCCACTTATCTTCCAGTCCTTCTTCAGCGATAATAGTCATAAATTTAACTATATTACGTTTTTCGTCCTTTCGAAAGTCGGTATCGGATTCGAATTCATCATTAACGGGCGGCGACACCAGCATTTGTTGAAAAAAAGTCTTTTTTAGACGAGCAAATGTCAAGGGTTGTTTTCGACCTCTGTGCTTCTCCGATAGATACCTTGACAACTTGTTTGACTCGTCATTTACTATTTCCTTATACATAGCAAGTGCAATTTCGTTTCTAGCTTGCGCCCAGGTCTTTTGCTTTGCGTGAAAGAGGAAATTGTAGAATCCTAATTCCGACTTTTCTCCTTCAGTATCCATATATTCTATCCAGTCCTCTCCAAAGATATCGGCGTATTTCTGCATCAATTCATGAGAATAAAATGACATTTGTCTGTATGGCCCGTGTGCATCAAGGTTTGTTTCCTTTAGTAATCTCTTATCTGGGTTGATGTAAATTTTACATTCTATCATTGAACGGCCAGCCCAAATTTGTGCCGCCGCTTTATGCTGTCCATCAAAGAGAAAAAGATTGCCACTTTCATCGATTCTACAAATTGAGGGGGATATCTGTGTGTTAATTTGAAAGTGCCGATACAACTTCCACAAATTTGGCTCTCGTAGAGGCCTGGGTTGTAACTCCCTGTCATTTCCGATGTATTCAACTGGTAATGTTCCATAGAAGTATTTCCAATTGGTTGTTGGGCATGCGTAAAATGGAAAGTCATGCTTGGAATCTTTATAATAAAGGCTGATATGTCCTTCTTTGATTTCGTAGTTGAGTCGTTCTCCACAATAGCCCTTTTTATGACGAATTAAATCGTCAAGAAATTTTGGCTCCCCATCTTCGAAGAATGCCGCAAGTTCTATCTTGTCACGATACTCTTGAAGACTCATTGTGCCAATCGTGCGATGGTGACGTTTGCAAACGGGAGCAATATTATCCAAGCTAGTTGGACCACCTGAAGAGAATGGTTTAATGTGATGAAATTCGATAGGCTCATCCTCAGGAATAGGTTCCCCGTCAACAAAACACCTTCGCTCATGCTGATCGAGAACTTTTTGCTTTTCAGTTTCTGAGAGTTGTCTTTTTTTGGCCATTTCTTCCCTCCTTTTATTAATGATTTAAATCTTAATATAACAATCCATATTATTTTTTCCCTCTACAGAATTAGAGGTATATACTCAATGCTCTATACTTCTGATGACAAATAATAATATTCTTTTGCGATATTAACACAATTAATCTCAGACATAAGGAACCAGTTGAATCGGGAAAGTTTTAAAATTGCTTGATTACGTTGTTCTAGATCCATCAATCAACCTTATGCTGTAAGAAATTTATCACAAAAAAGATATTAGGTCAATTGAATCAGGGAGTGATAAATATAGAAAAAGGTACCAGGTACATTTTAATAAGGGGAAGTTCTTACAGGCCGATTTTTCGTGGCAAAATGGTGGTTATTTCTTATATTTTTCTGTCAAATTAATGATTCCTTCAATCATTTTTTCTACTTCATCCCGTGTAATGAAAATTTTAAATTTGTGAGTTAATTTGTTTCTGAGCGCCCACCATTTTTTTATGCCTTTGTGTTCTTCATATCTTATATACCTACTTTTCCACAATTTATCTGAGAGTACAGATGGAGAAAAATACTTAATTCCTCCTTCTCCTGTTTTTCCTTCCTTTTCAATTCCGTGTTTGTCGCATTGATTATGAACAAATCGTTCTACTTCTCTTCCAGCTATTATCCCTGCTATTTCATGATCTATACCTAGGAACAGTTCTGCGATAAATACATAACCTTTTTCTTGCCATATTTGGGAAAGAGAGTTAACAGCCATAATTTTTTTAATTGGATTTGTTCTTTTTCTATAGTCTTCATATATTTTTTGATACTTAGGATAAGCCCTTAATTCAGGATAATTTAAGATATTCGCTAATGCCCACAATGCCATATCGACATCAGCGATTCTGACAAATTTATATTCCTTTTTTAGCTCTTCTAGATTTTGAAGATAATTAAGATATTTCTCTTTCGAATTTTTTCCTTTTACATTAAGTATGTTCTCGACTGGTGGACTCATAATTCCATAATTTTGAGGATCAACAAGTCGGAGCACACAGGATACAATCTCTATATTTCCCAATAAATTTAATAACTTACCAATTACTTCTTCGTCCTGTGGCCTTATTTCAGTAAAAATCCCTTCAAGAGGCAAAAAATCATCCTCGCTTATTTCTGGCATTTTCCACCAATTACCAAAGGCATAATCATCTCTAACTGCCATAAGATGTTTAAGAGAAAGCTCTTCCTTATTATTTCTAACAGGTACAAAAACTTTTTTAAGATTTTCTAATTGGAGAGTTTGCCCACAAATTTTTTCTCCAATCTCATAAAAATGATTACGCAACTGTTTTAAGTCAAATTTTCTCATAGACATTAATTCTCTCCCCTATTTAATTCTATATAAAATTTATCCCTATAATATCTAAGCGTTTATTGTCTTATCAAATCCATCGTACTCAAATATGACAACTAACAATTCTTCTCCAAGAATTTCTGTATAATTTAACACCCAAGGTTCGAAAAGTCTCCTTTCCCAAATCCCTAACCCAGAAAATTTAGACTCCCCATTAGTACTATCAATTCTATAAACTTATCTTATTGTTCAGTAAAATAATCCATATCTATCCTCTTGATTTCATAAGAGGAAATCTGAGAAACCCCTACATTTTGGTCTATCATAAATTGAGTAAGCAAATTCCCATCTATAAGAACAATTTTACTATCAATACGGGAAACATAATCTTCTGCTTCTTTAGTAAAACTCGAAGTCGTTATGAATATTCCTTTTTTTGCTCTTTTCCCTTGAAGAGCACCAGCAAATTTTTGAATCTCCGGACGGCCAACAGGGTTTTCCCATCGCTTAGCTTGAATATAGAGAATCACTGCTGTCCTATTAAAAAATGCAAAAGTTTTGTAAGTCATTGAATTTAATAATGAAAGCCGGAAAAAAGGATTTTTTGATTTGAATTCATCTTTAAATCTCGTGTATTACTTCTCTAACCATAGAGAGGTGACACATGTATACCGGCAAAACAATTTTCTCCCAAATTATGTCATTCATACCGAAATATGAGTTTGATAAACGAGTCATCAAATATAAGGGCAATTATAGAATACGACAATTCAGTTGTTGGGATCAATTTTTATGTATGAGTTTTGCACAATTGACCTATAGGGAAAGTTTGCGTGATATAGAAGCCTGCTTGAATGCACAACCGAATAAACTGTATCATATGGGAATCAAAGGAAATGTTACCCGTACGAATCTCGCTCATGCCAATTGGAAAAGAGATTGGCGCATTTATGCTGAGTTTGCCCAGGTGCTCATTTCTCATGCCCGTAAACTCTACCAAGATGATCCTGATTTTATTGTTGATCTTGATAATACCATCTATGCTCTGGATTCAACGACAATCGATTTATGTTTATCTCTTTTTCCTTGGGCAAAATTTCGGAAAAACAAAGGGGCGGTCAAACTTCATACTTTATTGGATATTCAGGGGTCAATACCGGTATTTATTGAGATTACAAGCGGTCTGGTACACGATGTCAATATCCTTGATGTGCTTATTCCCGAGCCGGGATCTTTTTATATCATGGATAGGGGGTATCTTGACTTTGAAAGGCTTTATCGAATCAAAGAGAACTTCGGGTATTTCATAATCCGTGCAAAAAAGAATATGAAATTTCACCGGACGCAGTCCAAAAAAGTCGACAAGTCAACTGGTCTCCGCTGCGACCAGGTCATTCGCCTTAGCGGTTTTAACACACGAAAGAGCTACCCCGACAAACTGCGGAGAGTCAAATATCACGATAGCCAAACAGATAAGATCTTAGTGTTTCTAACAAACAATTTTGACATTCCAGCGCTGACTGTAGCAGAATTATATCGTAACCGCTGGAAAGTGGAATTATTTTTCAAGTGGATAAAACAGCATTTGAAAATAAAAGCATTCTTTGGGACTTCTCCAAATGCAGTGAAAACCCAGATATGGATTGCAATAAGCATCTATGTCATGGTGGCGATGATTAGAAAAATACAGAAAATAGAGCTAAATCTCTACACAATTTTGCAAATTTTCAGTGTGTCCCTTTTTGAGCAAGTCCCTATTTTACAATTACTTACGGACACTTCATTACAAACTTTCGATTATGATTCTCGTAAACAATTGAATTTATTCGATTTATAATCGGACACTAGTGATAGAGAATATCTAATCCTAAGCGGTCTTCCTTAATTATTCCATCTATACCACCGTCCCCGCTTCTTCCAATAGCCTGTCCAGCATCTTTTCTTGTACCACCATATCCCATCTTGACTAATAGATCT
>Ga0307378_10008631_pt1 | contig 13501 bp, 17 predicted proteins | sample UN1MG_FD_202238 | JGI IMG/M metagenome (GOLD analysis project Ga0307378, IMG submission 202238) | Soil microbial communities from Risofladan, Vaasa, Finland - UN-1 | ecosystem: Environmental > Terrestrial > Soil > Coastal area > Acid sulfate soil | place: Finland: Risofladan, Vaasa | collected... | reverse complement strand
CGCTACAGAGTATTGGCCAAAACTTACAGTCTGACCGTAAGACAGGCGAGTTGAAACAGGGAGAAATAAAAAATATGGCTAAGGAAAAATGCAGTGCACACAGTGGTTTTGAAGAGGCGATTGAGAATATAAAGAAAAGCGACTCCGACCAGTGGGAGCATATCACTGCGATCGAGAAGGCCCTGCCGAGGCTGATGCCATTATGGGTGACGGTGATATTGATGATTATGAGCGGCATAACAGGAAGCGCTCTTACTCTTGCCGGAATGATTATAAAATTCTACAGTAGGTCAGGGGGTGGATAATGGGCCAGAAAAACAGAAACAGAACAAGGGAGTCGCAATTACAAGTCGGCAGCAAGCTGTTGACTCAAAACATCAAGAAAGATCTTGAGACACAACTGGCCCAGAGGCAGGACGGCAAGTTGCTGGATTTGTTAAAAGAAGGCGTGATTGCCGAAGTTAGAAGCGAACGCGAAATGCAAAAAGTTTTGGTGTGAGAGAAATTATGGCTAAGACGAATGAGGCGAAGGCAAATACCCCGTGCAGTGCTTACAATGCGATGGCTTCGGAGTGGACTTTGATTGACGATCTGATTGCCGGCAGTGCTGCCATGCGGGCAGGGTCGGCTGAATACCTGCCGAAGTTCGACAAGGAAGAAGCGAAACACTACAGCGCACGGGTTTCCAACTCGATCCTGTTTAGCGCTTACGGCGATACGGTCAAGAGCATTTGCAGCAAGCCTTTCAGTAAGGCGTTGACGCTGCAGGGCGAGCTGCCGACTCCGCTGGATGGATTAGGGGACAACGTTGACGGCCAGGGCAAGTCGCTGTCGCAACTGGCTAAGGATATATTCTTTCAATTTGTCAATCGCGGGCTCGGTCATATTCTCGTGGATTATCCAAGTACGGTTGCCGAAGATGGGACTACGCCAAATCTCGCAGAGGAAAGGTCCGCAGGGATAATGCCCAGGTTTATAAACATTAAGCCCGAGCAGCTTATAGGGTGGCGAACAGAGAAAGATGCAACCGGCAAGGACGTATTGACACAAATCAGGATTGCGGAAACGCAGACCGAGCAAGTTGGCGATTGGGGTGAAAAGCAGGTCAACTATATCAGGGTTTACGAACGCGATAATTGGCGCCTCTATGTCGAAGGAGAAAAGGACGAATATTCAATCGACAATGAAGGGATTAACAGTCTCGGCAAGATTCCGCTTGTAACCGGGTACGCAAATCAGACGGGCTTTATGACTGCCGAACCGCCGCTGAGGGAGCTGGCAGAGACGAACCTGGCCCATTATCGCAGCGACAGCGACCAGAGAAACATTCTGCATTACGGAAGAGCAGCGACACTTGTAACTTTGGGATTCTCAGAAGAGGAAGCTGATAGAATTGCTTTGGGTCCAAATCAAAGAATATCATCAACAAGGTCGCAATCCGAAGCCAATGTTTTTTTTGCAGAAATTCAAGGTACGGCTATTGAAGCGGGCGCAAAGGACGTAGAGAAGCTTGAGGAACGAATGATGATGCTGGGCCTGCAACCGTTCCTTCGCAAGACCGGAAACCAGACAGCTACCGGCCAGTCGATAGACGAGTCCAGGGCCAACTGCGATATCCAGGCGTGGGTAATGTCTCTTGAGAGACTGCTAAGGCAGGCTTATGAGATGGCCGCCGAATGGATCGGTGCTGAGCTGCCGGAAGATTTCAAGGTCGATATTTTCAATGACTTTGCGATATGGGTCAGGGCGATGCAGGATGTTGCGGAGCTGATTAAGATTCGCCAGGCAGGAGAGCTTTCAAGGCAGACGTTCCTGAGAGAAGTCAAGAGACGTGCCCTGCTTTCCGAGACGCTGGATATAGACGAGGAAATTGCCGCTATCGAGGCCGAAGGACCGGCTTTGGGGATGATTGGTATGGGAGCAGAATAATGGAAGAAGATGAAGTTGTAGAAGGCGGTTCTGAATTTAATCAAATGTTGGAATGGGAATTTACTGAAATTCAAGGCTCAAGTGCTTTATCATTGAAACGGGATCGTCCTTATGACGGTCAGCCCCACACAGACCAAGGCGAACGTGGCAAGCAGGAAGTTAAGGGTCTTACGATGCGTGATATTGCCGATTGTATTGTTCTTGGTTTCCTTGATGCTGGGGGCATAGAGCGGGAATGTCCCATTCGTGATGATGTTTTCACCATAGAACGCGACTTGGACTATGTTGCGGTAATTCAAAATGCGATTTGTCATGTTGAAAAGATGATGGGTATATATCCAAACGTGCCAAAATTGAAAGAGCAGCAAGATGATTCTTTTCAAGGACAAGACTGAACTTATCGAAGCATACAAAGATGTTGACAGACCACTAAGCGATGTCATGGTTAACGACTTGAATGAGGTCACGCAAGAGTTGAGAGATTTGGGTCTCAGCGAGGAATGGGTTGTTGTTGTTTTACGGTGTCGTATTTGCAGTTTTGAGCAAACCGCTATTGCGCCGGCCATAGGCGACCTTGACAATCTTGAATGTGGCAATTGCGGCAATATGACTTCTCAGGAAGCCGACGAAAAGGAATGGTGGGAAGAATAATGAGTGACCGTCCAGGCAACGAAGATTTTTGCAAGAGGATTGAGGCCGCGATTGATTATTGCCGCAAGGAATGGGACATGACGTATTCAGAGGTAATAGGTTGTTTGGAATGTTGTAAGGCCGACGTTTTGGATGAGATGCGAGACGATGATAATTCTGAGGAAGATGAATAAATGGCTAAGAATCTCCCGAAACTTCCCGAGCTGCCAACATCCGTCAACGAGCTAATCGCTGACAGGGCCATACGTCACGCCCTGTATCTGGAGCGGTACAAGACGCAGGTGGTCAATGATATTTTGACGGAGTTTAACAACAGCCTTGAGCCCGCCCTGGTTGCGAAGATCGAAAAGAGTCTGCACAGAATGACAGGAACATCTAAGCATCTGCAAGCCCTGTTCAAGTACAACGGAGAATTGGTGCGGGAAGAATACATTGCGATGGAGGCCAAGTTGTACGGCCAACTCAGGGATTTTGCAAAGGTAGAATCGGCCTGGCTGATACAGACGATGCAGAATGTTATGCCGATTGCCTATGATTTTGTCGCTCCAAGCGCCGTCATGCTCAAGTCGCTTGTGACTACTCAGCCGATGGAGGGGGCGCTGGTCAAGGAATGGTTCGGCAAACTGTCGAGAGATACGGCGTTCAATGTCAACAAGGCAATCCAAATGGGCATGGTCGAAGGGGAAGGGATTGAAAAAATCGTCCGAAGGATTGCGGGGACGCGGGCGGAGAAATATGGCGATGCCTTGCTTGAGGCCAGCAGGCGAGAAATCCAGACCATTGTTAGGACGGCTACGGGTAATGTATCCAATGCGGCAAGAAACGAGACTTATGCCGCCAATTCTGATGTGGTTAAGGGAGTGGAGATAATAGCAACATTGGACTCAGGCACTTGCTTAAAATGTGGTAATCTCGACGGCAAACAGTTCCCTCTTGATAGTGGGCCGAGGCCAACGTTTCATTTCAAATGCAAATGTGGGACAGTTCCCGTGCTTAAATCATGGAAGGAGCTTGGGATACCCTTGAAGGAGCTGCCGCCGGGCACACGGGCATCGTCTGCCCTTACGAAAACCGAGAAGAAACGCATACGCAAGCTGCCAAAAGAAGAGCAGCAAAAAATAAAGAGTAAGCTTACCGGTCAAGTGCCGGCAACTCAGAAATATCCAGATTGGCTCTCTAAGCAAACAAAGGCTTTTCAGGCAGACGCTTTCGGTGGTGGTCCCGCCGGTATGCAGCGAGCCGAGTATTTCAGGTCCGGCAAGTTAAAATTAAACGAGTTTGTTGATAGGAGAGACAGGCCATTGACGCTTAAAAAATTAGAAGAGCTGGTCAAAAAGGGAAATTGACCGTTCCGGCCAATTAAAGCTAAATGAGTTCATCGACCGAAGGAATAAGCCGTTGACGTTAAAGGAACTTGAAAAGTTAGCAGGTTAAGGAAATGATAAATACGATATTGATATTTTGTCTCGGTTTTATTTTAGGTTTTCTCGTTAAAGCAATTCATCACCGTATTTGTAATTTACGGCTTATGTTGATGATTGACGAGATTATGGGCCCATGCAAAGGTCAAAAGCAAAAAGAAGTCGAGGTGGTCGTATAATGGCTCATCAATGGAATACAGCACAAAGTGGCAGGCTATGCTTTACTAAGTGTTCTAAGTGTGGTGCAAGATATGACGAGGAACACATGGGTCGTAGATGCCCTGCTGATGCCACTGAAACTGCTGACGTATCCACAACCGAGATTGAGGTAGGCGAGTAATAGCAGGTTAGACAATTGAATAAAATGTGCGGGTTTTCGCCGAGGCCGGCCAGCTTAGGTGAAACGCAAGAATGAAGATGACGGCTGTATAGGAGCCTATTACCTCCTGTGCAGCCGTCTTTTTTTGTTGCCCGCGTGAGATTAAGGCGGGCTCGTTGCCCGCTGCAAATATAAAAGTCAGGACGGAAAGTCCGGGGAAGGAATATCCCTAAAAGGCGGAACGCCGAAAAGGAGTCGAATTATGGCAATGGCACCAACATTAGATCAGGAGGCATTTGACGCTCTACCAGAAACTATCAGCCCCAAAGATGAGTACAAAAAACAGGAGGACGGAACGTTTATCCTGGATGTGCCGAAAGTGGGCGGATTTGCACTGGAGAACATCGACGGCCTAACATCGTCTTTGTCCAAAACGCTTACGGTCAAAAAAAGTCTGGAGAAGAAGCTCAAGGAATTTGAGGGACTTGACCCTGCAAAGGCTCGTGAGGCACTTGTGAAAATGGAGGAACTGGCAAGCGGAAAGCTTGACGACAAGAGTAAAGCTCAAATAGAGGCTGCGATAAACAGCTTCAAAGAAAAGGCAACAAAGGATATTGAAACCGCGCAAACAGAGGCCGCGAAATACAAAAAAGCCGCATTAGGGCTGGCCAAGACAAACGTTATCAAAGACGCATTACTCAAACACAAAGCAAACCAGAATCTCAAATATTACCTCGAAACATTTATCAAGGCAGAGCTATCAGAAAGCGGGGCAATAGACCTAACGCTGCAGGATGAAAATGGAAATGTTAGGTATTCGAGCAAAAGCGGCTCTACAGAGCCGATGACGGTGGACGAGCATGTAGCCGAGCTGAAAGGCATAGACTCCTTCGCAGCTTTCTTTGAGGGTACGGGCGCATCGGGAAGCGGAGCTACTCCAGCAAGCCCGGTCAAGATAGGTTCCGGGCAGCATATCATTGCCCGCGAGGATGCAAAAGACCCTCAAAAGTATCGTGTCGCCAAAGAAGCGGCAACAAAGGCAGGTACTACCCTGCAAATAGCAGAAAAATAATTATGTATTAAGGAACTGTAAAAATGGCAACAAATGTATTAGGTAAATATGACCCTATATTCTACGCTCAAGAGGGATTGATTGCTCTTGAGAAGGCGCTGGGTCTTGCCGGCAGAATTCATCGCGGATACGATGCCGAAAGAAGGACATTTGGCAAAGGCCAGACGGTAAGTATCCGCAGGCCTTCAGTATTCACGGCCGCAAGTGCTCCATCCGCCGCTCAGGCAGTTGCTACGGAATATGTCGATATCACACTCGATCAGTGGTATGAGGTCAAGTTCGGGCTTACCGACCAGGAGCTTGCTTATACCGGCGAAAAAATCATTGAAGATCACATCCAGCCGGCCGCTTATGCCTTAGCCGACAACATCGACCAGGCGCTGGCGAGTCTCTACAAATACGTCCCCTGGTATTACGACTTGTCGGGCACTCCAACCATTGCTGACGTAACAGGACCGCGCAAGGTTATGTTTGATAATAACGTGCCGGTCTTTGATGAAGCAAACATGCACTACATGATGGACGGAACTTTGTCTCATGCGCTAATGGGCCTTTCGGCATTTAGTGAATTTCAGGGAGCCGGTCCTGCGGGCGTTGAGACTCAGCAAAGAGGTACAATCGGCCGAAAATTCGGGATGGAGTGTTTCGCGAATCAGAACACGCCGAGCCATACGGCCGGGGCTTGTGCTGACGGTGCAGGGGCTGTTCTTGCAGGCGGCTGGCTTAAAGGGGCCACTACGGTCACTATTGACGACTTGACTGATACCCAGACGGTAAAAGCGGGTGACAGTTTTTCCATCGCCGGACATACTCAAAGATATGTGTTCACGGAAGATGGGACTGTTGCTACTAATGCTCTTACAGCTATCGGTATATATCCAGCCCTGAAAGTTGCTGCTGCCGCCGAGGCCGTCGTCACTATTCGAGTTGACACCCATACGTCCAATCTCGCTTTCCATCGCAACTTTGCGGCCCTTGCTATGGCCCCGTTGTCAGAAATGGGCAACGAGCTTGGCGCTAAGATTGCAACGATTACCGATCCTACGACCGGCCTGTCTTTGCGTTCGAGATTGTATTACATCGGCAATTCGTCCGAGGTGAATGTTGCCCTTGATGTTTTGTATGGCTACAAGATTCTCGAAGGAAATCTGGCGTGCAGAGCCTGCGGATAAAGGCAAGTAAATTAACAGACGAAATGCCCGTCTGTCATTATGATGGGCGGGCATTTTCTTAAATCTTTAATCAAGAGGATTTGCAAAATGGGCATTCTACCAACAATCAGAGTTATAGGCCCGAAAGGCTTAGCCATTATCAATGTTTCAGACCTTGAGGTGCACCGAACAAAAGGCTTCAAGACCGAAGCGGAAGTATTAGCTGCGGAAGCTAAGGCTAAAGCGGAGCCCGGAACCGGCAAACTTGAAGATGGGACAATCGAAGATTTGAGGAGGCTGGCGAAAGAAAGAAAAATCGACCTCGGCAAACTCACAAAAAAGCCGGATATCATCGCAAAAATCAGGGCGGAATCAAAACCTGCGAACTAAGATCAGGAGTAATCACCAATGGCTCTTGTGGTGGAAACAGGGACCGGCATAGCTAACGCTGACAGCTATCTGTCAGTAACGGATGCCGATACTTACAACACAAATCACAGCGCATCGGCGGCCTGGATATCGGCCGCGGAGGCCGTCAAGGAAAAGGCGTTGCGGCTGGCTACTCAATACCTCGATGTTCGTTATGGCGGGCGATGGAAATCGTTTCGCACAAATGAGACGCAGGCCCTCGCGTGGCCGCGTGCGGATGCGATTGATGCCGATGGCTATCAATGGAAATCGAACCAAATGCCTCAGCGTCTCAAGGATGCTGCTGCCGAGCTTGCATTGCGTGTCGTGGGCGGCGATACGCTGTTCGCGGACATAACCAAGCCCGGAACGATAAAGAGCCAGAGCGTCACCGTGGGGCCGATTCAAAAGAGCATTGAGTACATGGGCGGCTATACTCAGGTCAAGGGGTATCCGCTCATTGACGGGCTGGTTAAGTCATTGATTAACTCGGGAACTCTCGAAAGAGGCTAAGGCAAGCTGCGAAGTTTGCAAGTATTGGGATCTGGCATCCGGCAGAAGTTCAGCGGACGGCCAGATTTTCTTATAAACAAATATCTAAAATTCAAAGGTGAGTTATGGCAATTTCATGGGATACACAAATCACGAACGTAAACACACAAAACAAAAGGGCGGATGTATCTTTTACAAGGGAGGATTCTGAGAAGCCGAACGACACATTCTCACAGAGCTATCAGAACACACCCATCGCAGGGAACACGCCTGCCGAAACAACTGCCGCGAGGGTTCTATTGCTCAATACTATCTGGGATGCTTGGCAGCAAGAAGTGACAAAACGTGCGAACATAGCTGCCATGATTACCGACCTTGAGCAGGCGGCAAATACTAATTTAATGGCAAGGGAGACATAACAATGGCTGATATGACATGGGATTATATTGCTGGTTTTATAGATGGGGAAGGTTCGTTTACGATTGCTTCACAAAAATACTATTTCCATCCAAGACTTAGTATTTCGCAGAATACACGATATGTTCTTGAAGAAATACAAGAATACTTTGTGCAATATGGAATCGTTAGTCATATCAATAAAGAACTGCACAAACCAAGAAAAAATGCTTGGTATTGCTTAAGAGTGAACCAAAGAAAATCTTTAATAAATATTTGCAAATATCTAAAAGGTAAATTGTACGTAAAGGATGAACAGTTAACCGTAATAGAAAAAATATTGCAAATACCAAGTGGTGATAAGACGCGACATATTCAAGAACAGCGAACTAAAAGAATAAGAAAGTCTCTTGTTTGTAGAAAAGAAATTATGCGTCTTAACCAAGAAAGGGCGGTGTGACATCGCAGATACAGGATATAATTGGGGAGATTGGATACAGTGTGGCGTCGAAGCGGTATTGCTGACAACAGGAGGAACGATTCTTGAAATCAGCGACGAGATAGACCTGGATGGCATGGCGGCTTGTGAAGTCTCTGTTGCGGCGACGTATTCCAATCATGCCAAAGCAACCGGAGGTCTTGAGGTTGGTATTCTCCGAGACAGCAACGGCACGTGGCAGGCACAAGCGGATATTGTTGCCGGATGGGAAATGATATTCACCCAAAATGCTACGCGGCTCGATGTCTGGTCGGTGGACCCGCAGCAAATCGGAAAGTTCAAAATCATGCACGACTGGAATAACACGACGGCCTCAAGTAATGTGACTATCACTACCAGATACAGGACAGCGACCGTACCGTTGGCGAGTTAACAATGGCAGATACGACCATAACTTTATACGGTGCAGCCGATTGTGCTACGGTGACACCTTTATTCACCTTTCCAAGTGGAACGATCAAAGTCTATGTGGAAGATGAATATGTCAAGGATTTGACCTCGGATGTAGAAGATAATATATCTTTGACTGTTGGTGAAAAACTCCAGTACGTTTGCAGTGACTGGGATTCGATCACAAAAATAGATATTCGAGAAGATAAGGTTTCCGGCGACATTTCAGGCTGGGTGCTGCCGAGCACGTTGGCGTATTTCTATGTGAACAGCACTTCTGTTTCCGGCGACATTTCAGGCTGGGTGCTGCCGAGCACGCTGGCGTATTTCCAGGTGAACAGCACTTCTGTTTCCGGCGACATTTCAAGTTGGGTATTACCAAGCGGATTGGCGTATTTCTATGTGAACAGCACAAAAATCAGTTACGATTCTTCCAGGCCTGGTCGAACAAGGAGACGTGGGGCATTTACTGGGATAACGAATACTCTAACGAAGATTGATTTTGACGATTGCAAACTGAATTATAGCCAGGTCGATAATATTTTGGCCGATCTTGTGATAAGCCTCGTTGTGAGTAAACAGCTTGATCTTGCCGGAAATAATGCTGCACCGACAATTCTGGGTTTGGCAAGTAAAGCAATATTGGAACAGAGGGGATGGGCTATATCTGTATCTTCTGGCAGGTCTATACCCATGTTCCAGCGAAAGCCGATTGAATTGTGGGCTGCTTCAAGTGGTGTAATTACTCCATCTTCAAACATTATTTACGATTACAGCGTTGCCATAGGGGGATCGGCGTAAGCTATGGCAACTACAGGAGCAAAATATCCGACAGTAGCTTCAACAACGTCGGAAGCTCCCTACGATCATTTAACATGGATCGACCCGGACAATATCAAGGCTGATGACGCTGCCGATGCTTACATTGACGATGCTGACTTTGATAGCGGCGTTGAATCTTACGTTCTGAAAGCCAAGGGTTTTGATTTTGCCGCTGTTCCGGACGGCGCGACAATTCTCGGTATCACGGTCAAAGTCGAGGCTTACTATACGGTAGGTGCGTGCGGGATTGCGTTGGCACAGCTTCTGGACGTCGACGGCAATAAGGTGGGAACAAATCTTGCTTCAACTCCAATACCTTTGACGTCCGGGTCGCCGACGATTGAAACGATAGGAGCGGCGGACAATTTATGGGGCAATTCTTTAACGGCGGCCTGGGTGAAGGATGCGGATTTCGGCGTGGCCCTTGCCGTCATACCGACAGGCAACAATTCCAATGTTTATGTCGATTATGTCACGATGGAGGTCACGTATTCTCTCGCTCCAATCGAAAGAACCATCGACGATGGAATAGGCATTACGGATGCTAAAACTTCTCTGCTCGATCTCATTCGCACAGTGTCCGATTCCCTTGGCATAACGGATGCCAAAGCGGTTGGACAGGGCTTAACAATCAGCGAGAATCTTGGTCTAATAGATGAAATACCACTTTTTCTTAACCATCTTAATTCTTACACTTATGCTGAAGGTGAGAATTGGCCTCATGCAATGATCTATCTGAATGGCTATATCTATGTTGGACTCATGACATCGCCAGGTAAATTGCTAAAAATTGATGCTGATGATTTATCGAGTTACAGTGTTTGCACCTTCACAGATGATGGTAATCACGATCAAATTATAGATGCTATTTACAGTGTATCGAAAGGTAAAATATATTGTCTATTTGCTGAAAATTTGCGCACTGTAATTGTCGAAGTTGACCCAGATACTTTAGAATACACCACTGTTGTAGACTCATCAAGCTATGGTTGTGGCCAGGGGTCTCTTACTACCGATGAATCTTATCTTTATGTGGGGCTTTTTTATGACACTGATGTAATTAAAATAGATATGTCAGATTGGAGCATCGATGATATTGAGGATGTCATTGATGAGATTCATGCTATCGATTATGATGGTACAAATGTTTACGGAACGACAAATGCTGGCAATGTTTTGCAAATAAATCCAAGTGACTTGGAATTTACAAGTAATGCGTTAGGGGCTGGAGCGACTATTGCCCCGGATGAATTTGCAATGACGGCAACACATCTTTATATAGGTGTGGAAACTTTAACTGGCAAGATTTATAAAGTTGCAAAATCTGATTTGAGCAGTGTTGCAATAGAAACAGGACAAAGCGCTCCTTGTTATGGCGTATTTTTCAATGGCACATGGATATGGGTTTTATTTGCAGGCACACCAGGCAAGATTGTCAGAATCGACCCTGCTACAAATGATTTTTTTATTCACGAATTCGAAGCAGGCAATCCAAATGAAATGGTTTTTGGCGGCGGTTATATATTTGTCACCACTTATACATATCCGTTTAAGTTGTTCAAACTTGAATTGTCTTATGATTCTACTCGTGACCTCGAGCGCACAATAAACGATTCTCTCGGCGTCACCGATGCTAATATACCGACAAAGACAATCGTTCGCGGCTTTGACGAGTCGATGGGTGTCGCAGACGACAAGAGCCGGAACATTGCAGCGTTGCGGACATTGGCAGAAGCACTTGGCATTACAGATGAGAAGATTTCAACGAAAGGTATTTTGCGAATAATGTCCGAGTCGCTTGGTCTTGCCGATTCCCAAATCAAGGGTGACGGAAAGGCAATTGCCGATTCGCTTGGAATAACGGATGCAGCCGCTCGCAATCATACAGCAATCAGAACCCTCGCGGAGTCTTTGGGCTTAACGGATGCTCAGATTGCTTCGGCGGGATTTATTAAAACATTAGCTGAGTCTTTGGGACTGACCGATTCAATTTCTCCGACAAAGGGCCAGCTTCGCACTATCGCAGATACTCTCGGATTAACGGATGATGCAATTCGCAGCTCCGTCATTTTGAGGGTCATATCAGAGTCACTCGGCATAACCGATTTGAATTCGAGCATTTGTGTTCTCGATAGAATTGTCTCAGATACAATCGGGCTGACGGATGCAGGTATTATAAATGGCATTGCCGCAAGAATAGCCGAGTCGTTAGGCTTGATTGATTCGGCCTCTTCCGTAAAAGGCAAATGGCTTGTACTTGCCGAAACAATCGGATTGACGGACGAAACAACGAAAATTCATATTGCCGTAAGGGTTCTTGCCGAGTCTTTGGGTATTACCGACAGCACTTCAAAGATCTGGACCGCCCTGAGAACATTAGCCGACGATCTCGGCATTACGGATATTATGTCCAAGGTTTTCGTTCCGGGCGGTGAGGCGTTTGTGCGAACAGTGAATGATGCCCTGGGTCTCACAGACAGCAACTCCAAAATACATATCGCGTTGCGGACCTTATCTGAAAATCTCGGCTTGACTGACTCTGTTGTAAAACTATTCATCGTCAGCCGCCTTATCAGCGACAGCGAAGGCATAACGGACGGTATTGTTTTAAGCAGAGTATTATCGGTGACGGACAGCCTGGGCCTGACAGATAGCCTTACGAAACTTTTAACAATCATAAGAACAGAAGATGACACAGTAGGCATTGGCGATTCACTCACTCCATTGCTTTCAATTTTGCGAACGGTCATGGATTCAATGGGGATAACTGATGCCGCCTCGAAAGGCGAGCACAAATCCCTTGCCGATACGCTCGGCCTTACGGATTCAGTGACCCATGTTTACGCGATCTTGAAAACAATAGCCGATTCTCTCGGAATGACTGACGACATCAGCCGCGTGTGGACGGTATTGCGGGCCGTTATTGATTCTCTCGGTATCACAGATGCGATAGATACTGATGGTGTCGCGGTTTATTTAAGAGTAATCAACGATGCTCTGGGCATGAGCGATGAAACATCGAGAAACTTCATTGTCCTTCGGATACTTTCCGACAATCTCGGCATAGGCGATTCAATAGCAAGCCTTTTTGCTATCAGTAAGCTTATAAGCGACAGCGAGGGCTTGACCGATGGCCTGACCTTAAAAAGAACATTGTCCGTTACAGATACTTTGGGCCTGACCGATGAGTTAACGAAACTGCTGTCTATCCTGAAAACGCAGAATGATGAAATGGGTCTGACTGATGCACTGACTTCCCTGTTTTTGATCCTGCGAACAGTTCTCGATAATATAGGTATCGCGGACTCGCAATCGAAGGGTGAAGGCAAATCTCTTGCCGACTCAATAGGGCTTACCGACTCGGCTTCCCGCGTTTATGTTGCCGTCAAGACGATAGCGGACTCGATGGGCCTTGCCGACGATATGGGCCGGATATGGATTGTGCTGAGGACGGTTGCGGATTCGCTCGGCATGACGGACGTGATGGATGTTGACGGCGTCGGGAATTATTTCAGGATAATCAATAACGCCCTGGGCATGAGCGACAGCACAGAAAGAATCTTTGTTGCGCTCCGCGTGCTTTCCGAGAATCTCGGATTGACGGACGCCCTGACAAGTCTCTTTGCGGTCAGCCGGATCATCAGCGATTCTGAGGGATTGACCGACGGCGTAGTTTTGGCCAGAGTCATGGTCTTAGCTGACACGCTCGGCATAACCGATTCGATTACAAAGCTCGTCGATTATCTAAGGACGCAGAGCGATGCCATTGGAACTCTCGATGCCATGATTAGAGTATCTGCAGCAATTCGGTCGATAAACGACAGCATGAATATTACGGATGCAGAAGAGCATCAGTTGGCCGGTCTAATGAAGGCCGCCTGGGCATTTATGGTAATGAGGCAAACTCATAACTGAAATGAACAAGACCAAGAAAACAAAACTTTCAACAGG
>Ga0307378_10008630_pt1 | contig 13502 bp, 16 predicted proteins | sample UN1MG_FD_202238 | JGI IMG/M metagenome (GOLD analysis project Ga0307378, IMG submission 202238) | Soil microbial communities from Risofladan, Vaasa, Finland - UN-1 | ecosystem: Environmental > Terrestrial > Soil > Coastal area > Acid sulfate soil | place: Finland: Risofladan, Vaasa | collected... | reverse complement strand
TAATGATAGGTCCAATCACGCAGAACACAGTACGCGGTCCTCGGGGCTCCTTACGTAGTACGAAACAATACAGTTTAGCCCACACCACTGGTGCCGGGTCCAAAGAATTGAGAATTTAGAATGTAGAATTGAGAAATATAGAAGAAAAAAAGGCAGATTAATGAAAAAAACAGGTGAAAAAGATTAGAAAACGACGAAAAATTGAGCTTAATTTGAAAAAACAAACCCAATTTGCGAAAGGCCGAAATGAGCGTAAGTATCTATATGAAAGGTGATTATGAAGATTTTCATGCTTTGAGACGGCGAAAAAACAAAGCCAATTCAAAGCCAATTTATTAGCGTTCAGCGTTCTCCGGACAGCGTCAAAACGAGGAAAAGGAGTTGTTTCGGGAGAAGAATCTTCTGTATCAATTCCGGGGGTCTTTCCGATATATATTTGATGGCAAGTATTGATATGCAGACAAAACCGTGTCCATTTTGTGCCGAGACGATCCAGGCGGCGGCAGTTAAGTGCCGATTCTGCGGAGAATTCCTCAATACCGAAAAGGCCAGAACCCTCGAGGCCGACCCAGATGCGGATGCCGAGTTGTCCGAAGAAGAGGAAGAAGATATAGATGATGACATTCTGTTTGCGGGCAGGCCGTCCTTATGGGGCATGGCGCCGGCGGTGGTCAAGGGATTAGTGGTTCTTGTTATCGCATGGCTTCTGATAAGGCTGCCTCTCGAAGGTTATGTCAATAGTCTGCTGGGTTTGAAACTTACCGCGACTCAGGCTTTTGCGATCGGCCGGTACAGAGTTCTTATCGGCGTGGCGATTGGCGTGCTTGTCATCCTTATACTTCTGCTCAAAGCGTTCAAGCTGAAGATGATCTATTATGAGGTCAACGCCGACCGAATCGAATGGAGCAGGGGAATCCTCGACAGGCGAGTGGACAACGTGGACATGTTTCGCGTGGTTGACTTGAAGATGCGAAGGAGTCTGCTCGACTGTATCTTCGGGGTCGGTACGATAGCGTTGATTACTACCGACAAGACGGACCCGGTGTTTGAATTTGAAAAGATACAGGATTGCCGCTACCTGTACGACATTATCAAGAAAGCCAGCCTTGCAGCAGATCGCAAGACCGGCGTCGTACATCTGGAATAAAATCATGGATTCTCATCTGCATCCGGGATGTACTCGATCAAATCGCCGGGCGTGCAGTTTAACGCCTTACATAAGCTGTTCAACGTGGAAAAGCGAATCGCGCGGGCCTTGTTGGTTTTGAGAACGGAAAGGTTGTTAACCGCAAGCCCTGTCGCCTCGGCCAGGTCCTTGAGCTTCATTCGCCGGTCTAAAAGCAGATAATCGAGTCGAATATTAATCATTTGTAAACCTCCTTTCAGACCAGCGATTTTGACTCTTCGATAATAGGCATAAGGTGCCGTAAAATCCGGCCCAGTCCGACCAGAACCATTACTTTAACCATAACTTTTACCACAATAGAAAACACTGAAATCATATCCACCCGTACAGAAAGAGATGGAGAATGGTAATTCGTCTTATATATCCAAATGGCCCCTAAGATGGTCAGGAGTGCATATAGGTAGAAAAACATGTCTCCATGACGGAGTATCCAGCCGGGTTGGTAGTCGTTCTCGTATATATATCTTACAAACTGTGCAAGACCCAGTATTCCTATCCAGAACAATATAGCCTTGAGGTAACTTGGTAACCAGGTTATTATGACCATATTAAAAGGCTTGGTAGCAGGCCAATACCCGAATTTTGGTAAAAGTGTGATAATGGTCATTGCAAAGACAGCCAAAAAAGACAAAATCAGAATTACCGATGCTATTGTTCTAAGAGTTTCACAGTAAAAATGCAGCAAACGCCTGTTTTTTTCAATGATTTCATTCATATCGTTTCTCCTTTCAGACCAGCGTTTTTGATTCTTCGATAACAGGTATGATCCGGCGAAGTATTTGGCCAAGCCCGACAAGAATCAGGACTTTGGCTACTGTGGGAAGCAGAAATGGCTGGATGAACAATAAACGTGATGTTTCTGATTCTATAACCTCCGCATACCACGTGCTGTTCCAGAAGTATTGAAGGTATGTTTTCACTATCAGAAATACGGCGTATATATAAAATAACCAGTCTGCGGCGCGAAGGATACAGCCGGGTTTTTTTACGTCTTCGGATAAATATCTGATGAACTGCACAACACCGAGTGCTATCAGCCCGGGCAGAAAAAAGTCAAAGAGCAACGCTGAAACAGCATACAAAATAGCATCTGCTCCTTTATAGAGATCATTTATATTCAACGATTTTAAGGTTGGAACAAACCACAGGAAACCTCCTATGATGAGGAGCCATCCGATGATAAGACCTGCGGTGCAGTAGAACTTCAATAATCGCCTGTTTTTTTCAATGAATTCGTTCATATCGTATCTCCTTTCTTACTAAATAAACTATTTACGTGTAATAAAACACGATAATCATTGAAATGTCAACCATAAAAATTAAAATTTATAATTTTTTTTTGGGGGCAGTTATTTAAGCTGGAAGAGGGGAAATGCGGGAAAATGGTAAATATCAGGCTATAATAGCCTTGTGTTCAAGTGTGAGCATCTTCATTTTGAAGGATATACCGCCGGGGGCGGAGAAACCGCCCATCTTGCCGTCGGTTCGGAGCACGCGGTGGCAGGGAATAATAAGGGGCAGCGGGTTTTTGGCCAGGGCGTTGCCGACGGCCCGGCTTGCGGCGGGTCGGCCGGCCTTTTTCGCTAATCCGGCATAGGTTATCATTTGGCCGAATTTTATTTCTCTGCAGGCGGTCAAAACCTCACGGGAGAAGCCGCCGAACCCATCAAGAACGACGGGTATGTCCGGGCTGAAATTTACACAAGAGCCTTCAAAATATGCGGCTATCCGTTCCTGCAATATTTTGAAAAAAGTTTGGTCGAATTGGGCATATCGGCAATTTTTCAGAAGCCGCGATTCGATTTTTTTTGGTTCCGGCCCGGGCAATTGGGTCCGGCAGAGGGCGGATTTAGTCCCGGCAAGGCCAAAATGCCCCCATTTTGTCTTAAAAATCACATATTTTATCACTTTTTGCATTTTTTACCTGACTTGTAAGCCTAAAATATTTCTAATGAATCAAATTCATTGACGCAAGAGCAAAATTCTGTTAAATATATTAGTTTTTACAATAACGACTCGATGCGGCTGGAAGCTAAGATTTGCTTATAGCTTCATTTTAGGCTTGTGATTTATGTCTCTTGATGAGCTAAGAAATAGAATTGATGAGATTGACCTTCAGCTCGTAAAGCTGCTCAACGAGCGTGCGCGCGTTGTGGTGGATATCGGCAAGTTCAAGAACAAAACCGCCTCTCCGGTCTATGCCCCTGATCGCGAGAAAGAGGTTCTTGCCAGGATAGTGGAGACCAATAAAGGCCCGCTGCCGGATAAGTGCTTAGTTGCTATCTGGCGGGAGCTGATGAGCGGCTCTTTTGTTTTGGAGAGGCCGTTGCGGATCGCCTATCTCGGTCCCGGCGGCAGTTTCAGCCATACCGCGGCGATGCTCAAGTTCGGCCAAAGCGTCGAGTATGAATCGGTGACAGATATCAAAAGTATCTTCGAAGAAGTCAGCAAAAGTCATTGCGACCTGGGCATTGCGCCGGTAGAAAATACCATGGGCGGCGGCGTTATAGAAACGCTCGATGCACTGATAGATTCAAATGTGAAGGTCTGTGCCGAGGTCCTGATGGAGATTCATCATAATCTCATGGGCAATTGCACGCTGCAGGAAATCGAAAAGATTTACTCCAAGCCGGAAGTGTTTGCCCAGTGCAGAAACTGGCTGAGTGCCACTTTCAAAGATGCCCAGACGATCCCGGTCGCCTCTACCGCCAGAGCCGCACAGTTGGCGGCCGAGGAGCCGAGGGCAGCAGCGATTGGTTCCAGCATAGCAGCCGAGTTGTACGGCCTGAGAATTGTCTGTGAAAACATCGAGGACACCGCTAATAATGTAACCAGGTTTTTAATCATCAGCAAAGAAGACGCCAGGCCGACGGGCGAGGATAAGACCGCTATGTTGTTCAGTACGGCTCATAAGGCCGGAGCACTGGCTGACGTGCTCGATGTATTCAAGCGATACGGCATCAATATGACGAACATTGAGTCCAGGCCAAGCAGGAAAAGGCAGTGGGAATATTATTTCTTTGTGGATTTCATGGGACACAGGACAGAAAAGCATATCCAGGAGGGGATGGAAGAGTCTCGTAAGCATTGTTTGCAGCTTTCGATATTGGGCAGTTTCCCGAGAGCAACGGAGTTATTGTAGTTGTTGTTGCTTACCCATAACCTATGACCTTAGCGACGAGAAATTAACGAAGGGTCACGAAGATAATAAATATAGGAGAGTTTTATGAGAAAGCCATTTGTGGCAGGTAACTGGAAGATGAACATGGACAGTCACACCAGCGTAGAGCTTGTTGAGCGTATTGCTTCCGGATCTGTGGAGACAGCGGGCAAGAGCTTTACCGTAGCGGTTTGCCCGCCTTTTGTTTATTTGCAGTCGGTGGCAAAGGCTCTTGGTTCATCGGGTATAGCCGTTGGCGCCCAGGATATGTACTTCGAGCCTGAAGGTGCTTTTACCGGCGAGATAAGCGTTTCAATGCTCAAAGATGTTGGCTGCCTCTATTGTCTCTGCGGCCATTCAGAGCGCCGGCACGTAATCGGCGAGACTGATGAGTTAATAAATAAGAAAGTTGCCGCTGCGATTGCCGGCGGACTTTTGCCGATATTATGTGTGGGCGAGCTTCTCGAAGAACGTAAGGCTTCGCAAACAAACGAGGTAGTAACTCGGCAGGTAAAAGGAGGCCTGGCCGGCTTAAGCGCCGAAAAGCTCCAGGCCGTGACCATAGCATATGAACCGGTCTGGGCCATCGGCACAGGCCTGACGGCAACGCCCGAGCAGGCCCAGGAAGTGCACGAATTTATAAGAAAGCTGGTCGGACAAATGTATAATGAAGAAATAGCCGGGGAAATCCGAATCCTTTACGGCGGCTCGGTAAAACCAGACAATGCCGCGGAACTGATGAGCCAGAAGGATATAGACGGCTCGCTCGTCGGCGGGGCAAGTTTGAAGGCTGATGATTTTCTCGCAATAATTCAGGCTGCAGTGTAATTGACTATTTTACTCGTGACTATTGAGAGAAAAAAGTGGAACTTAAGATTCCATAACAGCAGAAAAAATAAATAGTCAATTGAAAGGGCAATAAATATGACTGTTTTTCCAATATTGGCAGTAAGTTTTATTATGAACGTAGTTGCTGTCCTGTTCGTTATTTGCTGCGTGTCGCTGATTCTGATTATCCTGATTCAAAAGGGCAGAGGCGGCGGCTTAAGTGGAGCGTTCGGCGGCGCAATGGCCGGCGGGATTCTGGGTTCAAAGACGGGCGACTTTCTGACCTGGGTGACAATAGTGCTGGTGGGTGTGTTTCTAACCCTTGCAGTGGTGATGGCCAAATTCTACAAGCCGACTCCAGTCGGTGATTATGACGTAAGCCCGCAGACTCAGCAGCAGCCGCTGGAAACCCCCGAGCAGCCGGAACCGTCCGCCGCCGGGGAGACGACCGGCCAGGCCGGCGCCGGCGCAGATATAAATTCGCCCGGCAGTTAACGAGAAGATTATTTTGAAACACAACGGCTGTTCGTACAGCCGTGTTTAGCTTGAAAGTAGAGTTATGATGAATAGTATGACCGGCTATGGTGAGGCACAGGGCGAGGCTGATGGAGTAAGTTATGCCGTTGAGGTTAAGACTGTCAATAACCGCTACTTAAAGACCATGATAAAGCTGCCGGAGCTTGCTTTCTTTCTTGAGGAGGATATTGATAAGCTTTTGAGAAAAAATATCTTGCGAGGAACAATAAATTACGTGCTTCGGCTCAAGGATACATCGGCAAGCTCACTGTTTGATATAGACGAGAAGGCCTTACAGGCGGTTCTGGAGAAATTGAGCCGGGCCGGTTCTTCGAGTGGTATTAACGGGGCGATCGATATCGGCAACCTGTTAACCTTGCCCGGCATTATTCAGCCGGCATTACCGGATAAAGAAAGAGCCGGGCAAATCAGGAAACTTGTTTTGGAAATAAGTCGGAAGGCGCTGGATAAGCTAAAACGAATGCGCGCCACTGAAGGTGACTATTTGGAAGCCGATATAAAAAAGTGCTGCACGATAATAGAAGAAGGTCTTGGGCAAGTACGCGGCCGAAGTGCCATTGTCATAAAGGAGTATGCGGATAAACTGAAGAAAAGAGTCAACGAGCTGCTCGCGCATGCGGAGCTTAAAATAGATGAAGGAATTCTTGCCAGGGAAGTGGCGATTTTCGCGGAAAGATCGGATATTTCCGAAGAGATTGCCCGATTAGATTCGCATCTGCAGCAATTTGCTCAGTGTTGCCGGGGTAGTGACCAGGCGGGACGCAGGCTGGACTTCATCAGCCAGGAGATGCTCAGAGAAGCAAACACCATTGCAAGCAAAGCCTCAGACACTGAAACTACCCGTTACGTGGTCGATATAAAATGCCAGATTGACCGCATTAAGGAACAGGTTCAGAATATAGAGTAAAAAGGAGTAAAACGTATAGACTGTTAATGGTTTATGCCGAGGCTGGAATGACGAATACGAATAACGGAAAAGGTAAAATGGTGATTGTGAGCGGCCCGTCCGGTGTCGGTAAGAGCACGATTTGCAAAGAGATAATCAAGAGGCTCGATTATGTTTACCTGAGTGTTTCAGTGACGACCCGGCCGAAGAGCGAAGCGGAAGTCGATGGAAAGGATTACTGGTTCATCTCCGAAGAGGAATTCCGGGAGCGAATCGATAAAGGTTTGCTGCTCGAATATGCCGAGGTGTTCGGGCATTTGTACGGGACACCGAAAGACAAGGTTGACGAAGCGCTGCAGGTCGGCAAGGTTGTAATTCTGGAGATCGACGTTCAAGGCGCCACGAAAGCCAGGGTAGTTTACCCGGATGCGGCGATGATATTTATTTTGGCGCCGAGCGAGAAGGACCTGGCGGAACGGCTCAATCACAGGGGCAGAGAGGCTGATGAAGTTGCCGAAGAAAGACTCAACGGGGCGAGTGCTGAAATCGCCGCCGCCTGGCAATATTATAAATATATGGTTATCAACGAGGATTTGCAGCAGGCTGTGAACGAATGCGTGCAAATCATCGAGAACGCAAGAAAAGAAACGTAAGAAAGCGAAAATCGAAACTGATAAGTCCGCCGAAGTGAAGGCGGATATTAAGTGTGAGATACATAAGATGATAGACGAACTCAAGAGTGAAAAACTTGTTAATAAAGTCGGCGGCAAATTCAAACTGACGGCACTGGTTCAAAAACGGCTGAGTGAGCTTATGCAGGGCGGCCGGCCCCTGATCAAGGACATCGAAGACAGAACGATGCTCGAAATTGTCATTCAGGAGATCTTGCAGGACAAGATTGCCATCGATGACGGAGTATCTCCGGAGCCTGCAGAGAAAATAAAGAAAAAATAAAGACAGCCTCGATTCTCCGGTGCGCCTCGGCGGTGAAACGAAATACGAGATGCTTGACAATCTGAATATTTTGCTGGGTGTCACCGGCGGAGTAGCCGCGTACAAAGCGGTCGCTTTGGCCGGCAAGCTGACCGCCGCCGGCGCCCGGGTAAAGACGGTAATGACCGAAGCTGCCTGCCGGCTCGTCGGGCCGAAAAGCTTCGAAGCGGTCACCCAATCAGCCGTCTTTACGACCATGTGGAGCACGCCCGAAGAATATCAGATCAGCCATATCGCACTTCTCGACTGGGCCGATGTCGTTGTCGTAGCACCGGCAACCGCGAATATTCTCGGCAAAATTGCAAACGGCATCTGTGACGATATGCTCAGCACTACCCTTTGCGCCTGCTGGCCATTGGTCGAATCGGGAGCGGTGCTTCTGGCCCCTGCGATGAACAATAATATGTGGGCAAACCCGGCCGTGCAGCAAAATGTCAAGACGTTGGAAGAAAGAGGCTTCCAATTCACAGGTCCCGCAGAAGGCCGGCTCGCGTGCGGCGCCGAGGGAATCGGCAGAATGTCCGAGCCGCAGGAAATTCTGGAAGCGATCGAAAAAATCGCCTCGAACATCGGGAAACGTGAAGTCTGAATCGAAGCAAGTGACACGTTTCCAAGCCCGCCCTGAGTGGAGCCGAAGGGAGATACCTGATGCGAATCTTAATCACAGCAGGCGGAACTCGCGAATACATCGACCCGGTCCGCTTCATCTCCAACGCGAGCAGCGGAAGGATGGGTTACGCACTTGCCCGCGCGGCACTAAAAGCAGGGCACAAAGTAACGCTCATCACCGCACCAGCAAGTCAAAAGCCGCCGGGCACGGCGAAGCTCGTCAACGTCGAAACCGCCGCCCGGATGTTCGAGGCCGTAAAGAAACATTTCAGCCGATGCGATTGTTTGATTATGGCCGCCGCGGTAGCCGACTATACCCCTGCCCGTCCGGCCGGGACCAAAATAAAAAAGACCGGCAAATCCATGACCATCAAACTCAAGCCCACAACCGATATTCTGAAATGGGCAGGGAAAAACAAGAAGAAAAATCAGGTCGTTGTCGGCTTCGCATTGGAAGATAACAACGTAAGAGAACGGGCCGAAAAAAAACTGAAAGAAAAGAAGCTTAATATGATAGTCGCTAACACCTGTGACGCAATCGGCGCCGACAAATCGACCGTCCAGATTAAAATGCCCGGCAGCAAATGGCTCAAACTGCCTAAAGCGAGTAAGGCGGTTATCGCCGGAAGAATTGTAAGCCTTTTATCAACTTAACAAAGGGAGCTAAGACAATGAACACAACGACTAAAAAGATTGTTCTGTTGCTGTTGCCCTTGCTGATATGTGCCGTGAACACAGCATCTGAGCAGCCGGTTTTCCCGGTCAAGGTGAGCACGAACGGCCGGTATCTTGTAGACCAAAATGGTTCTCCAATCTTCTGGTTAGGCACCACTCAATGGCAAATCTTTCGGGAATATACGCTGGACGAAGCCAGGGTCATTCTTGAAAAAACCAGGAGCACAGGATTTGTCTTTATTCAGGCGATGCTCATGGGAGTTGGTGACGGCACGCAGCCCAACGTGCACGGCCAAAAGCCCTGGATTAATAACGATCCCCTCACGCCGAACGAGGAGTATTTCAAGAACGTGGACTCTGTTATCAGGATAGCACGGGATAACAACCTGATCTTTTCGGTGACCCTTTATCATCAACGGTACCGCAAGTGTATAACATTAGAAAACGCCCGAGCATGGGCGAAATGGCTGTCCAACCGGTACAAAGATGTGCCTAATATTGTATGGTCCATGACACCCGAGGCCAAACAGGAGTATGTTCCGGTTCTCCGCGAGTTGGCCGCGGGACTCCACGAAGGAGATGGAGGTTCCCATATTATCACCTTTAAACCCGATCCGGCACCATATACATCCAGCTTCATTCACGATGAGAACTGGCTGGCTTTCAACTCAATGCAAACGTGGAACAGGGTCGACCTGATTTATCCCATGGTGACCAAAGATTATAACCTTAAATCCGTAAAGCCCGTTCTAATGGCCGAGGGCGCCTACGAAGAAGGCTCCGAGTATGGATTCGAAGTGACCCCTCTATGGATCCGCAGGCAGGCATATTATTCATACCTCGCCGGCGCCCATCACACATACGGCCACAACGATAGCTGGCGCGTGCTGCCTACGTGGAAGAAGGCCCTCGATGCACCAGGTGCTGTTCAAATGGGCGTCCTTAAGAAAATATTCCTGGGTCTGAATCAGTGGTGGTATCTCGTTCCGGATCAGTCGATTTTTGCATCCGGCGGCCAAACCGGCGGAAAAGTGCTGAACCTTGCAGCCCGGCATGAAAATGGCAAATGGATTATGGTGTATTTGGGCGGAAAGACTTCCTTTTCCATCAATATGAATAAGATTGCCGCCGGAAACAAAGTTAACGCATCCTGGGTGGATCCCAAAACCGGCGATTCAGTTTCTATCGGCAGTTTTTCAAATACCGGCATCGAGTCCTTCTCGACGCCCGATGGCTGGGAAGATGCCCTGCTGATACTCAAAGTATCGGGCGGCTAAATTCTATCCGGTCATCCTGAAACGGGCGGGAAAAAATAACAATTCGAGATTGATTCGCCGCGAGCTGTTGGTCTCTGACTTAGCTTAGAGATAATAGGACGGACCCCATTTTAAGCACAGAACGTAGATCCGGCCGGTGTGCCTGTTCTGAAGAGCTATTTGGGTGTCCTGGTATTCTCGGTGCCGATGCAGTAGATGTTCTTCATTCCGACGAGGAAAAGTCTGCCATTTGCCGCCGCAGGTGATGGGTGATTGCTATCGCCAAGGTCATTGATAGCGAGGATGCGGAACTCAGGCCCCGCCTGAACGACATAGCTCTTGCCGGCGTTTGCGAAAAACAGGCGCCCCTTCGGGTCCGCAATCGGACTGGCCCAGGTGGTTGATATGTCTTTGAGACGCTCGGAATAAATCTCTTTGCCTGTAGCCATTTCCCAACACTGGAGGATGCCTGGGGTGCGCAGGCGATACAGGTGTTCGTCGACTATGATGGGCGAACTCAGTGCTTCGCCTCTCTGCATGATTGTCCAGCGGATATGTGTGTCGGAGACATCGCCCGAACCGGTCGGATCAACGGCTGCGCCGGTACCGCCCCGGCCATCGTCAAAGTAGACGAGGCCTTTCCCGTAGGCCGGAGATGATGCATCTCCCTCGCCCCGGCACCACCACAGGAGTTTCCCGCCGGCCGGATCAAGGCTCTGCAGGGCATCGCCCGCCTCTTTCATACCCGAGGCCACAAGAAGCATCTGGGGTTTGTTATCGACCTGAATGATCAGGGGCGTGCTGTGCCCGAACTGCGTTTGCGGGAGTTTCCTCTCCCATTTCACATCGCCGCTGGTCTTGTCTAAGGCGACTACTCGCGAGTCTTCTTTCTTTGCCATCGCGCAAAAGAGGATGACGGTGTCGCCATAGAGGACCGGGCTGCTGCCAAGAGTGACGTCAAAAGAGTAAGGAATAATTTGCTTTCGCCACACGATGTTGCCCTGGAAATCTATCGCGGCCAGGACAGATGAGGCGAACGCACAGTAAATTAGCTCCCCGTCGGTGACAGGTGTGGCGGCGGCGTAGCCTCCGCCCGGTCCGCTGCGGAAATCTTCCCGCAACCAGGGTCCGGGTGGTACGAGCGTATCCCAGAGCAATCCTCCGTCGGAAGTGCGATAGCAGGTGACATGATGCTCCGGGATGACCTTTTTGCGGTCTTCAACATCAGCCGGCCAGTTGACTGTGCAGACGATGATCGCATTATCCCAGACGATGGGACTGGCGTGCCCCTGGCCGGTAAGCGGCGAAATCCACAGCACGTTTTCATTTTCAGGGCCGCCCCAGGCGATTGGTAGATTCTCCTGAGTCGTGTAGCCAAGGCCGGTCGGGCCGCGGAAACCGGGCCAGTTCGCTCGGACGAGGGCGTTAGGTGTCAGAAGAATGCCTGTCAAAATAATGACAAATATGGCCGACTGGTTTTCGAAAAACCTGGTTCCTGTCTTGAGATATTTCGTCATGTTGTATTCCCTGTATATCTGGTCTGTCAGTGTTTTGGTTTTCCCCGACAAACAGGTATGACTATACCACTGGAGTAATGACGATTCCAACCCAAAATATGAAATCATCTCTTCCGGGCAGTTTATCTCAATTAATATTCTTGACCCGGCCCCGAGCCGACCTATAATCGACTTTGCATGGTGGCAATTGCAGGTCGCCTGATTTTTGGAAGGGATCTTTTATGGAACGGATAAGTCGCTGGGAAACAGGCGAATATAGGCAAATATTTAATCTTTCCAAACAGTGGACCCCATGGCTCAAATTGGTAGTCCCGCTTCTATTGGTGCTATGGCTTTTGTCGGGCATATACATTGTACGACCCGGTGAAGAGGGGGTGGTGCGCCGATTCGGCAAGGTTGTAAGGGTGACAGAACCGGGCCCGCATTACAGACTGCCCAGCCCGATCGAAAGAGTCGACAAGCCAATGATACAGCAGGTCCGGCGAATAGAAATCGGAGTCGAAACCATCAGCCAAAGTCAGCCGGCAAGGTACCGGTTCCACCCCGAAGAGTCGCTTATGCTGACCGGTGACGAGCAGATTATCGATGCGCAAATCATAGTCCAGTACAAGATAAAGGACGCCGCCGACTTTCTGTTTAACGTACGCGGCATGGAAGGGCCGGAGGGGATAATTAAGGATGCCGCCGAGGTGGCCCTGCGACAGGTTGTCGGGCAGAGGCCGATTGACGATGTGCTCATCAAGGAAAAACTCCAGGTGGAAATCGACATCCTTGCACTCCTGCAGGAGATAGTGGACGGTTACGAAAGCGGCGTTCGAATAATCGAGGTCAAACTTCAGACTGTCCAGCCGCCAAAGGAGGTTGCATCGGCATTTAGCGACGTGGTAAGCGCCAAGGAGGATAAGGATAAATTGATCCAGGAAGCTGAGGGCTATAAGGAGGACCTCATTCCCAAGGCTCGCGGCGAAGCCAGGAGCAAGGTTCTGGCGGCGGAAGCCTACAAGCAAGAGAAGGTAACACGGGCCCAGGGCGATGTAGAGAAATTTTTGGCCGTGTTTGCAGAGTACGAAAAGGCAAAAGAAATAACGCGAAAGCGGCTCTATTTGGAAACCATGGAGAAGGTGATGCCCGGTATCAGGAAGTTCATAATAGATTCCGAGTCCGGAGACGGCGTGTTGAAACTTTTGCCTCTTGAGGGTGCCCCATTTGGTAATACGCTACAGAATACAAGCCCGGAAACTCGGAGGCCGAAATGAACGAAAAAGTCATAGTTATAATTGCAGTTATCGTGATAACCGCGGCGGGGCTGGCCGCTTCGCTGTTTACAGTGGATGAAACCGAGCAGGCAATTGTCACTCAGTTGGGAACATTTGTGAAAGAAGTGAAACAGCCCGGCCTGCACTTTAAGATTCCGCTGATTCAGGCGGTGCATAAATTCGAAGCTCGGGTATTGCAATATGACGCCGCTGCGGCAAAGATTATGACCGACGACAAAAAGCACCTGGTTATTGACAACTACGCCTGCTGGAAGATCATCGATCCGCTCAAGTTCTATAAAGCCGTGCAAACCGAGTTCGGCGCCCAGTCAAGGCTGGATGATATCGTCTTTTCTGAAATACGAGAGGAGCTTGCCAGGCACAGCTTGACGGAAATAGTCTCGGTCAACCGCAGCCAGATAATGGACAAAGTGGCCGAGCAGTGCAACGAGAAAGCCGCCGACTACGGGATCCAGGTCATCGACGTGCGGATAAAGCGGGCCGACCTGCCGCAGGAGGTTAGACAATCGGTCTATGACCGAATGAAGGCTGAAAGGGAAAGGATCGCAAAAAAATACCGCTCCGAAGGTGAAGAAGAG
>Ga0307378_10008629_pt1 | contig 13502 bp, 12 predicted proteins | sample UN1MG_FD_202238 | JGI IMG/M metagenome (GOLD analysis project Ga0307378, IMG submission 202238) | Soil microbial communities from Risofladan, Vaasa, Finland - UN-1 | ecosystem: Environmental > Terrestrial > Soil > Coastal area > Acid sulfate soil | place: Finland: Risofladan, Vaasa | collected... | reverse complement strand
TCCGCTTCAAATAGTACGATGTGTGAAGAGGAATGTTTCCGCCACAGATAGAAGTATGAGCTTGTTTTATTTTATTTAAAGTTGATACAGAGGTTGCGCTATTTTTTCATAGATGTATACTGTCACCTTAATTACTAATGGAACGGCACGCAGTAGAACGTACCCCTGTCTTTTTGGACCTTGTCGAGGTTCACGAGCGGCGCAGTGAGAAGCACGTCCTGCCTGAAGAGAGCCTTTCTCTTCCTCCTCATCACCGCTCCACGCCGCCTCTACACACGGTACATCCACGCCGAGGATCGAGATCTTCCTCCCAAGAATCCATTCCAGAGGATCCATTCCAGAGCGTCCCTGCGGTAGTTCGGACATTCGAGCACGTACCCCGGCCTGTTCCACATCCTCCCCCATCCGGTATCGATGACAAGCGCATCGCCGGGCTCGATTTCTGGTGCATGTTCTTTCAGAAGTTTTCCGTCTGCCGGGGAAGCTTCACGATATTTACAGGACGTATGAACCGCTGTAGAGGGTACTCGTCGATGTTCTTCCCGTTTTCGAGTATGTGCGACCCTGCCTCTATATACGTACCCGAGTTGCTCGTGATCGTTATCTTCGACGTGAAGTAGCCGTTTTCCTTCACGGAAGAAACCGGTTCCACCCTGACCTCCGGAATGATATTCTCCGCTCCCGGGATCTCGTGGTATCCCTACATCCCGTTCTCGATAGTACCGGAAAGGTCCACTATACTTTTCATCGATATCTCCATTTTCTACCGAACCCCCTCCCTTCCCCTCGGTCGCCTTCGGCTCAAATCGAGGATTTCATCCTCGACACCCCTTTAGGACGGTAATACCGAAGGTATCAACTTGAGAATTGACGATATAGGAGTAAAGGAGGAGGGATAGGAAAAGATACACATACACCGAGAATTTTCCGCTACCCCCCTATCATGTCCATATACCGCTGATAGTTTCACCGCAGAACCTGCACAGCCCGCGGTCTATTATGTTGTACTGTGTAATGACGTACCCTCTCCTCCCAACCGCGATCTCGCCGCACCCCGGACAGTATGTGTTCTGTACATCCGCCTCGGGCACATTTCCTATATACACGTACTTCATGCCCCTATCGAGGGCCGTCCTCCTCGCCTCCATCAGGGTATCAACAGGAGTCGGGTGGAGGTGGGCGAGCTTGTGCATCGGAAAGAACCTCGAGAAGTGCAGGGGGTACTCTTCGAACCCCTCGTCCACGAGCCATTCGCACATCTCTCCTATCATCTTCATATCGTCCGTCCAGCCTGGAATCACGAGGTTCGTGATCTCGAACCATACGTTCTCCTCCCTGCAGATCCGAAGTGAGTTCAAAACCGGTCTCAGCTGCCCCGCATTGAGCCTCGAGTAGATATCCTCCCTGAAGCTCTTCAGGTCGATGTTCGCGGCATCGATGTACCTGCAGAGGTCTCGCAGCGCGTCCTCGTTTATATACCCGTTGGTTACCCACACGTTTTTCATCCCTCTCTCGTGTGCGATCTGGGCCGTGTCGTACATATACTCGTAGTACGCAGTCGGTTCCGAGTATGTGTACGCAATCGATACGCACCCGCTCTCCTGTGCGGCTTCGACAGCGGCCTGGGGCGGCAGGTCGTAGTTTTTCGTCTCTTCAGGCTGTGACTGTGAAATGGACCAGTTCTGGCAGTTGAGGCAGCGCAAGTTGCACCCTGCGGTTGCAACGGAAAAAATCGGCGTTGCCGGCAGAAAATGGAAAAGGGGCTTCTTTTCCATCGGATCGACATGAACCGCGCACGGGTTGCCGTACGCGAGGGTATAGAGCTTCCCCTCGTGATACACCTTGTTGCGGCAGATGCTTCTGTCGCCGGGTCTCAAGATACATTCGTTCGGGCACACGTGGCACTGCACATTCCTTCCCAGCTTGTCGTAGTGGTATCCTTCCCTGCTCCATTTCCACAGGGTCTTTGGGGCCCTGCCCTTAAATACCGAGGATTGAGCCCTGAGTCCTTTCTTTTTCGTGAACCCGAAGAGGCTCATGGCCGCTACGCCTGCGAGAGCTAAACGTATAAACTCCCTTCTCGAGATCCTCTTTTCAGACACCCTTTCATCAGTCACCGTTCGACTCTCTTTATTTAAGGGGTAGTGCTGTTTAACGTATTGTCCGTTGTGCTCCCTAAAAAATTATGTGTCTTGCTTCTCCGAGTCAACTGTCATGTTCACCGGCAGAGCGCCCTTCTCTTACAAAGCACGATGAAAAGGCTTGCCGCATTGACTGAAGCTACAATACCGCACACCGCAACCAGACCGAGAAGCGGTATCAAAAACGCCGACACAAGCAGCGCACCGATACAGGCGCCGAAGAGGTCAGCGTTGTAGAGCGCCGCCGCAGTATGCGAAACGCTCTTGAAATGTAGCTTGGACGCCAGGGGGAACTCCGCGCCGACGAGAAACCCAACAACCGTTGTAAGCAGAGGTATCAGAACCTGTGTGCTGACCGAGATGAGCACTATGCTCGACAGAGTCCCGATCATAAGCAGAACGGCCGGCACGAACAATGCCGACAGTATGAGAAGCGACTCGATCAGGACCATGCCGCCCACCCCCGTTTTTTCGAGCCGCCTGTTCATAACCCATGACCCTGCGGCAAGGCCTATCATGAACGCCGTGACGATGACTCCGATCTTCTGGTACACGTACCCGTACAGTATCTGAAAACCGATGAGTAGAACGACCTCGAGAGACGCTCCGGTAAACCCCGTCGTGAAGACCGCAAAAGGCACGGGCTTCATCCTCACGAGGTACAGCACAACGAGCGCGCCGGCCAGTGCGAAAAATATGTAGTAGTTGAAACTGAACTGCGATATCCAGAAGAGGAGGTAGTAGTAGTACGTTATCGGGGAAAAATCCCTGTTGATGCTTCCTTTTTCCCCTACCGCATCGCGTACCATACGTATCCTGTCCTCTGAGAGCTTTGCAGGCAGCCAGTAGCGGTTGACCCATTCGGTCTGTATATTCCTTTTCTCTATCCGCGACGCAATATCGTAGGTGAGCTCCCCGTCCGAGGCGATGAAACGGTTCACATCTCCTGGAATCACGATAACATGCTCGAAATTATTTTTCAGGGTGTTGAAGACCGAAGCGTTGAGCTCCCTCGCCTCCCGCGCCATGTAGTTCTCCTGCGAGCTGAGCTTGAGTGACACGACTGCCTCTCTTCCTATCGTACGCCTGAGCTCCTTGAAAAATTCATCCGTATAAAATCGGTTGATCTGGGCCGTCGACGGGTCTGGGAGGTCTACTATTACCACGTCGTACTCCTCCCCCGCCCTCTTCACCCACTGCCTTGCATCCATGCTGATCGTCCTTATCCTGTCGTCATCGAGGTTGGACGTGAACTTTCTCCCGATATCTATGATGAGCGGATCTAGCTCTACATAATCGATTCTCTCAGGCCCGTATTTGAGAATTTCAACTGTTGTCCCGGCGGCACCGCCCGAAATGAGGAGCACTTTACGGGGGGATTCGTGCTGCACCATTGCGTAGTGCACTGTTTCCTCGTTTGCTATCGTATTGTGAGTGGAAAAAAGAATGATCCCGTTCTCGAAGAAGTTGAGCTGGTTCCCCGTCCGTGTCACGACGAGGCTGCCGTACTTCGAGCTGCCGTTGAAAACGATCTCCTGTCCCGGGTACTGGAGCGCGACAGTCAGCTTGTTGAAGTCAACTATGATGAAAACCGAAAAAACAGCGAGAACTATTATCGAAAGCAGTCTGAAGAATCGTCTTCCTCCGAAACAGGAGACCAGAAGAGCGGCAGAGAGATTTATAAAAAGGATTATGTACGCAATCTGAAAATGATTGAGGAGAAAGACCAGAACGAAACTGAACAGGAGGCCTCCGAGTATGTCACCGATACTGTCGATGAAATAGACCTTGCCGATCGCTCCCGGGTCCTCCCGTTTTGCATAGATCACGCAGAACAGTGTAAGCAGGGAGCCGGAGATTACACAGTAGGGCAGAAGCAGGAGCAGGGATGTAAAAAATATTGTTACTACGCCGACTGATGCTCCTGCAGGGAAGGCAAAAGTTCTCAAAGAGCGGATTATGAAAAGGTGTAAAAAGGGGAGGATCGCGATGAAGATCTGACTCAGAATCAAAAAGCGTATTTTGTCCTTCAACCCGGCAAGGTACCTGCCGCACCAGGAGCCTGCCCCGGTGAGTAAAAGCCATGTACCGAAGATGACGCCGATAACGAGCTCGTTTCCATGGAACACCGATAAAAGCTCCCGCATCACTATGAGCTGCGTGATGATCGAGGAGATGCCGAGGGCTGTCACTGAGAAGAACAGCAGTTTCGTCCATCGCGGGATCTCTTTCAGCTTCATGGCCATGATCTAAACGTAAATTGTGTATCGATTTGCACAACAGCCTGCCGGTACACTCGTATATTATACGAACTTTCCCCACTACAGTATAACTGAGAACTATTTAGTATAACATCAATCATTTACCCTGTTTTTTCAAGGACCATTATTATCGATCCTGCCCGGTCGCCACATGTTCACTGTATAACAGCCAGGGCCGGTGCACCATAATGAATCTAATTATTGATATTTTTGTTATTGCATCATATACTGTTTTTATGAGTGGGAGGAGAATACGATGAAAATCGGAGAACTGATACGCGAAGAGAGAATCAACAAGGGGCTGACTCAGCGCCGGCTCGTTGAGCTTCTGTACCCCGACGTACAGGTCAGCCAGAATCGGCTCTCGAATGTCGAACGGGGTGAAAGGCAGATCCTTGCCGTGGAACTGGTAAGGGTTCGCGAAATACTCAATATTTCATGGTACAGGACAATCGACTGTCTGAAACATGAAATGCCATATATCACGGAGGGCAAGAAATACACCATCAAGTCACGAAAGATAACGGAGATAGTAGACAAGATCCAAAGACTTCAGCATCAGTTGAAGGAATTGGACGGAGATAATGCCTGAGTATAGAGGCGCCACCTGTACTTACATCTTCAGGACATATCAGGCTGGACATGTCAGGCTACGAAACTGGCTTGATCCCAGAAGAAGAAACGATGTCCGCAACAAAACAAGCTCCAGAGCTGCCGCCTTTCCAAGGGGCGCTAATAATATAACCTACACTCGTTCCCCCTACGGATTTATATTTGATGACAGGAGAGAAGTATGAAACACTATGCTCTTGCGGCAGCGTACGTTCTGTTTCTCACGCTCTTTTTACCAGCCGTATCGATACCCGCAAGGCTCGACGCAAGGAGCGTCAAGGAGCATGTCTCCAGTGAAGTATCAACAGAAAAACTGCATGATGTTCGGGAGCCGGCGGTGGCGGGCACGTTCTATCCTTCGGAACCTGAAGAACTCGAAGCAGCGGTAGACAGATATCTCATGGAAGCGGCTTCGGACGTATCTTTAGAGAGCCCGGAGGAAGAGATTCTCATAATCCTCGTACCGCACGCCGGATATGAATTTTCGGGCCGGACCGCATCCAGCGCATTCGCCCACATAAAAGACAGGGCTTATGACACGGTGATTCTCATCGGCTGCCCTCACAGGGTACCTGTGCAGGGCGCGTCTGTATACTGCGGGAACGGTTTTCGTATCCCTCTCGGGACCGTGCCGGTCGACCGCACGCTCGCGAAGGCCATAGTCGCGTCTTCAGACCTCATTACCGACGACCCGGGACCTCATATCCCCGAGCACTCGCTCGAAGTCGAGCTGCCCTTTCTCTCGAGAACATTGGGCGACTACTCCATAGTCCCGGTCCTCGTATCCGGCGACACTCAAACTCTCGAGATCGTCGCCGAGTCGATCGTGGACGCCGTTCGCAGAACGCGGGGAGGTACCGAGGGCGTGCTTTTTCTCATATCCTCCGATCTTTCCCACTACCCGAAAGCCGAGGACAGCAGGGTAGTAGACAATGAGATCCTCGAGGCCTTCTGCTCCCTCGACACACAGAGGCTTGTTTCTACAAACAACGATATAATGGGAAGGGGCATCGATGATCTCGCATGCACGATGTGCGGACTCGAAGCCGCGTACGTAGGCATACGGATCGCGAACATGACAAGAGGGAATACTGCGAGGGTTCTCCATACGAGTACCAGTGCGGATGCCGGCATACCGGGTGCTTCGGATGACCGGGTCGTCGGATACGGTAGCGTGATTGTAACAGGAACACCCGGGGCTCTTTCAGAACGCTTCGAGTCCCTGCAGGACGAGGAGGGAGAGTTTCTGCTCAGGCTCGCAAGAGATACTCTTGCCGAATACCTCGCTCACGAACGAATACCGGAACCGGACGTTCCTCCCGAATACACAGAACACCTCAGCCAGCACAGGGGTGTATTCGTGACCCTCCGCAGTGAGGGGTCCCTGCGCGGCTGTATCGGGCGGCACGCGTCCACCCTGCCGCTCTACAGGGCGGTACAGCTCATGGTACTCGAGAGCGCGCTGAACGACCCGAGGTTTCCCGCACTTACCCTCTCCGAAGTTGATAAAATCAGGATCGAGCTGTCGGTTTACCTCACTCATGTCGAGCCGATCTCCTCGGTAAAGGAGTACGTGCCCGGGAAGCACGGAATCATCCTCAGCAACGGCGGCAGGTCTGCAACCTTTCTCCCCCAGGTCCCGATAGAGCAGGGCTGGGATAAAACAGCTACCCTACGCGAGCTCTCGAGAAAGGCGGGCCTGGGGCTTGACGACTGGAAGGACCGAAACACCCGCTTCAGTGTATATGAGACGCAGATCATAGGCGAGGAATAAGGCAGGAGCTGCCGACCCAAAAACGTGTTCTCTTCACCCGGCCCAACGGAATCTCTTCATAATCACGGCATTTGATAATAGATTGTCATGTCTGCAGGCACATATGCCGTATGAGCAGCGGGCCTGTATATTTCCATCTTCGTTTCCCATGCTCAATTCAAATGCTATATACCGCCATTATTAAGTATCTCTCCTCTGCACGATTACGTTTTCATCCTCAATCCATGAACGCCGGTACCGTTCGCATGGCAGGAAGCTTAATCCCCATTCCTTATGTACAACCATAAATAGGAAGGTTAATACCCATTCCTTCGTAAAGGAATGGGTATTTTAGCGCTTTTTTCACCGTAAACATTATTTTTTACATCTGCCAATGGCTATGCAATTGTTTAGAAAACCGCATTAAATCGGCTGCCCTGACTTGAAAAATTACGATAGGCAGGGAAGCTGTCCCTCCTTACTAAAGGCGGGACGACCCGCTTTTCTGCTTTGTATGCTATCATAGAGTTTTGGACATTCCTGAATATCAAGAAAGGCGGTCTCGGGGGGCGCGTCCTGCCAACAACCTCCGCTGCATCCTGTCCGCTCGATAGGGTGACATCTGTTACACGGGTTCACCCGCTGATGGAGATATATATGAGATACCCCCCGGCCAGAAACAGAAGCGAGGCGCAGGCTGATTTCAAGACCTTTGCAGATTTCGAATCGGAGACCCAGTTCAGATACCGTTGCATACGCTGGAAAAGCGATCCTGCAGCTACGATGACAAGACAGTGGCCTGTCGCATATGAAGCGAGTAAAGCGATACCGTAGACTATGGAAACCGAAGACACACGGAACACGACCCCGAGAACAGGTGCGAGATAAGCGAATGTGCAGGGGCCGAGCGCAAAGCCGAACAAGAGCCCCATGGTAAGTGCCCCGATGTGTCCCCTGCCTTTTACTGTTGCCGTAAGGGATGAGGACCATGGGAACCTGATAACCCCCAGCAGGTAGAGGGCAAAAAGGAAGAATATACAGCCGAGCGCATAATTCCCCCAGATCCCGATATCGCCGAGCATCCTCCCGAGTAAAGCGGTTATCCCCCCGATCACTCCTATTGTAAAAAGAATACCGGTTGCGAATACAAGAGTGATAGTGAACGCCCTGCGGACGGTACTCACACCGCGGTCCGTAAGATAGGCTATTATAAGGGGAATGCTTGCGAGGTGGCACGGGCTGAGGAGGATGCTGAGGCACCCCCAGACAAAAGATGACAGTAATGCAGTTACAGGAGAAGCCTCGACTGCAGACGAAAGTATACCGAACAGACGAACGAACATTTTACTCGATCCCGATCCCTTCGAGCTTCTTCACGATCTCCTCCTTTGAGAGAAACCCTTCATGCCGCCAGAACTCAACACCTTTTTCGTCGAAAAAGATCTGCGTCGGTATGACTCTGATACCGTATTCCGTAGCAATCCCCCTGTTTTTATATATATCAATTACCAGAACAAGGGCCTTGCCCTTGTACACCCCTTTGAGCTCCTCCAGTATAGGCTTCATCATCTTGCAGGGAGTGCATGTATCCGAACCGAAGTCAATGACAGACGGCATGCCGCTCTTTAACGCCTTCTGCAGAAGGCCTTCCGGACCAGATGAGGCCTGCTTCGCGGTCCACCTCTCGTTCTTTATGATATCCGCCTTTTGTTGCAGTTGTTGAAGATACTGCCCGATCGTCTGCTGCCGCTTCTGCATAAGGAGGTAATCCCTGATCTGTTCTTTGACTTGTTCGAACGGGCTTTCTCCCATCCTGTCCCTGTTTTCGGAATAGAATTGTGACAGCTCGCTCTCTGTGATGCTCGCACTATCCGCAATGTGGGACAGAAGCTTGTTAATCATGACAGACCTCGCCTCTTCATAGTCCGCCGTATCCTGAACCTCACTATCGAACCCGAGTTTTTCCGCCTCCGCGACGAGAAGCATCTCAAGGATGAGCCTGTCTAAGAACCCGACCTTGTCATTTTCATAGTCATCCCTGTACATTTCCGGCGCTTCTTCGAGTCGCTCATTGAAGTACTCGACGCTTATCTCACTGCCGTTTACAACCGCCAGTACATGTTTTCCCAGGCGGGGTTTTTGGGACCCCGCATGTACGGCCCCTACCCCGAAAACCGCAAGAGCACCTGCCAACAGTGCAGCCGCAACCGCCTTTCTGAAAATATTTTTTACTATTTCGGTCCTTTTCATTAAATCTGTTCCTCGAATGCTGTAGTAATTGGTTGATCCTCTATCCGTTTCCCATCGGTGTATTTCAGTCGTAGCGGTTTTTACACCGTATTATTTATAGGCCCATTGACGGGGCCGATGTCCCTCTTGTGCTAAAACCACACTATGAATATAAAATCCACTGGCCGCTTCGGCCTCTCAGCCTGAACCGGGCAGTATTCGTATCGATTTTTCCGTCACGATCACGGTACAAACCCGGGCCCTTAGCCGCAAACCGTTCTTTTTAGAAGAAACGTTATTCCGATTTCTTTCGCTTCCTGAGCTTCTCGACCATCTCCTGCATCTTTCGGACAGCCTCTTTCTCCGCGTCGTTTTCCGGCTCGGCCCACGGTCTTGTGACCCTGTCGGTGATTTTTCCGCTCAAAGGGGTTTCGGAGTACGCACCCGGATCGTACAGTTCGTAGCCCATGAACTCGACAGGTTCCTCCTGGTAACAGGACCGCACGGCCTTTCTGATAGTCTCAGGCGTTCCTTTGAACTGTATATCCACGAGTGTCACCTGCGTACAAAACCGTTCTATGAACTCCATGGGGAGATTGTACAAGAGAGGGTGCTTCGCATCCGTACCGATTATGCGTTTTCTCTCATCTACGCCGTTTCTGAAGAGCGATTTGAATGCATCCCCAGTCCGGTGGCCCTCCGATTCCGGCCCGCTCAGTATCGCATAACGGATATTGGGATTCGCAATGACGTTGCAGATGATCTTCTCGATACCGATGTTCGGTGTCTGGACTGTGCCGGAAAGTGCGGCTCCCGCCTCGGCACCTGTTCGCACGAGATCTTCGATCTCAGGCGGTATCTTTTCCTCCTCATGGGCAAGTATTATCACGACCGCAGCAGGAGAAAAGTCGTTGCCCCGAAGGTATCTTCCTTCCTCAGGAGGATATTCAGGGTGGGGATCCGCTTTTTGCATCTTCTCCTCCTTTTTCCGAACCTGCGTAAAGCCCGGAATCCTTAAGGACTATTACCCTAAGGTATCTTCAATCCACAGGCGTATCTCGTCCCGTATCCTTTCGAAAACAGCCAGGACCTGTTCGTCGGACCCCTCTGCACGTGACGGGTCTTCAAAGCTTTTATGGATGACCTTTTTACCGGGGAAAAACGGGCAGCTCTCGCTTGCACTGTCGCACACGGTTACTACGAGGTCGAAAATCTCCCCCCTGAACTCCTGTACCGTTTTCGACCGGTGACCGGAGATGTCGATACCAGCCACTCTCATCGCCTCGATCGCATAAGGGTTTACGGCGGTCTCTTCTGTACCTGCGCTGTATGCTTCGTACCTGTCGCCGTAGAGAGTTCTCAAAAGCCCTTCCGCCATCTGAGAGCGGGCAGAATTGTGGATGCAGATAAATAGAACTTTCTTTTTCATACCGTCGCCTCTTTGCGCCCCGGTTTCTTCATCCTATCGCACTGTGGAAGACCGAGGTTGCATTCCCTGAAGAGGAAGCAGGTCCTCTTGCACAGCGAGACGAGCATGAGCATGACAGGGACCTCTATGAGGACTCCGACCACTGTCGCGAGCGCCGCCCCTGAAGACAGCCCGTAGAGCGTCGCTGCAGTCGCGATTGCCACCTCGAAGTGGTTCGACGCACCTATCATTGAAGCAGGCGCGGCATCGTGGTAGGAGAGCTTCAGGACACGGGAGAAGAGGTAATACCCTATCGCGAAGATCAGCATGGTCTGTATGAAGAGCGGAATCGCGATCCACACGATGGTAAGCGGATTTGACATGATGATTTCGCCCTTGAACGAGAACAGCAACACCAGTGTAATGAGGAGTGCGGTGATGCTTACCGGCGTAAGCACGTGTATGAACTTATCTTTGAACCAGTCGATCCCTTTTCGGTTTATGATCAGCTTTCGCGAGAAATACCCGGCAACGAGCGGGAGGCCGACGTATATCGATACCGAGAACAGTATCGTCTTCCAGGGAATCGGCATGGCGTTCACTCCGAGGAGGAATCCCCCGAGAGGTGCGTAGAGGAAGAGCATCGTTATTGAGTTTATGGCGACCATGACGAGGGTGAGCCCGTCGTTTCCCTTTGCGAGATAGCTCCACATCAGCACCATCGCGGTACACGGCGCAATCCCGAGCAGTATCGCCCCGGAAATGTAGCTTCGCCAAAGCTCCACTTCCTGCCCCGTCCTGAGGATCTCCGTTCCGGGGATAAATCCCTTGAATACGTACCCGAGGAAGAAGGTCGCAATGAGGTACATTGTAAACGGCTTTATCGCCCAGTTTATGATGAGCGTCATTGCAACGGGCTTCGGTGTCTTCGCGGCCCGGACGACCTCGGTGAAATCGATTTTGACCATTATGGGGTACATCATGAAGAAGAGGCAGATTGCAATAGGGATCGAGACCTGATAGACCGATATCGAGTCCAGCTTGACAGCGATTCCTGGGGCGGTCTTTCCGAGAAGGATCCCTATTCCGATACAGAGAAGCACCCACACAGTGAGGTACTTTTCAAAGACATTCAATCCTTTTTCTTTCTTCATTGTTATCTCCTTTATGCTGTTACCCGGACAACCGGTACTGCCTGCATCCTTATAACGTACGTTTTCTCAAACTATGAGGTGATGATCTTCCTGATCTGTTCGACCGAGAGCACCTTCCCGGAAGCCTTCACCTCTTCGTCGACAACGAGCCCCGGAGTCATTACCACATTATAGCTCATGATATCGTTGAGATCGGTCACCTTCTCGACCGTTGCCGTGACTCCCTCCGCCTTCAGTGCCTCCTTTGCATTCGCCTCGAGCTTTTTGCACTTCGGGCACCCTGTCCCCAGGATCTTGATAACCATATCTTATACTCCCTATCCGAATAAATTTCCGAAAAACATTCCGCTCACCGTAGCCATGACCACCACGAGCACAACGTACACAGTGGTCTTCTTTACGCCGATCACGCTCTTTATTACCAGCATGTTCGGCAGAGAGAGCGCCGGCCCGGAGAGCAGCAGCGCGAGTGCCGGCCCTTTGCCCATGCCTGCACCGAGAAGTCCCTGTAGTATCGGCACCTCGGTAAGCGTCGCGAAATACATGAAAGCCCCCACCACAGAGGCGAAGAGGTTGGCCCTGAGGCTGTTCCCGCCTACGAGGCGGGCCACCCACTCCGAGGGGATGATACCCTCGTGGCCGGGCCTTCCGAGCAAAAACCCTGCAACGAGCACCCCCGCAAAGAGTAGCGGGAGTATCTGCTTCGCAAAATCCCACGTGGAGGAGACCCACTCACTGAGCTCATCCTTTCTGAACCAGTCGATGACCATATAGAGGAGGACCAGCAGAAATGCTCCTGTAATGAAATACTTGTACCTGTATACCGTATTCCACACGGGCATGCTCTCGTCTTTTCCCCAGTTGACGAAAACGATGATCGCTATCATCGTAAAAAAATACAGTGCCATCTTCCACAACGGTCTTGTTATTTCTTCATCCATCGAGACGAACTCTGAATCGGCATTTCGACCCCTTTCCTCTTTGAGAAATATGAGGTGCATGAGAAGTCCGATTATCACGGAAAAGACGATCGCGCCGACTGCGCGGGCGATTCCGATCTCGATGCCGAGCACCCGTGCGGTAAGGATGATCGCGAGCACGTTGATCGCAGGTCCCGAATAGAGGAATGCGGTTGCAGGGCCTATTCCGGCGCCTTTCTTGTATATACCTGCGAAGAGCGGCAGTATCGTACAGGAACATACCGCGAGAATCGTCCCTGAGACGGATGCAATGGCATACGATAAAACCTTGTTTGCACCTGCTCCGAAATATTTTATGACCGCGCCCTGGCTTACGAAATTTGCTATTGCCCCTGCGATAAAGAATGCTGGAACGAGGCACAACAGTACATGCTCTTTCACATATTCCTGGAGCAAAAAAAACGCCTCGAGCAGCGAACGTGATACCGGCGTACTTCCAAACGGTATAAAATAGAGCGCGCTGAACGCTAAGGCGAGGAGAATGAACCTTGTTCTTTCCTTCATGCGGACTATTCCTCTTTGCATCAACTCATTTCTATATTTCGTATAATATAAAAATGGGTTGATGCTGTCAAGAAAAAACTGTATACTTACTCCAAGTAATACGGAGGACAGCATGAAACAGTACCTCGATCTCTTCAAGGCTCTTAGTGACAAGAACAGGCTCAGGATACTCCTCATGCTGAGAGTAAGGCCGCTCTGCGTGTGTGAGATCTCCGAAGTGTTAAACGTAGCGCTCTCTACCATTTCGGCACACCTCAAATTATTAAAAACCTCCGGTCTGATAGAAGACGAAAAAGAGGGAAGGTGGGTTATATACAGGCTGGCGGCCTCGAATGAATTTTTCCATGAAATATTGGGAAGGATCGAAGAGCAGCTGGAAAGAGATGAACAGTTCAAGCATGACAGAAAGGTCATATCGAATATAACACGCGAAATCTGCGCCGGGAAGATGAAGGAAAAG
>Ga0307378_10008627_pt1 | contig 13506 bp, 20 predicted proteins | sample UN1MG_FD_202238 | JGI IMG/M metagenome (GOLD analysis project Ga0307378, IMG submission 202238) | Soil microbial communities from Risofladan, Vaasa, Finland - UN-1 | ecosystem: Environmental > Terrestrial > Soil > Coastal area > Acid sulfate soil | place: Finland: Risofladan, Vaasa | collected... | reverse complement strand
GTGCACATACCCTATAGGTTTTCGGGTCCCCTTCACACGGTATATCATTTTAACGGAGCGGACGATGCCAGACATTAGACCAATACGCCAAAGCAGTGGCCAGATCACACTCGTGTCAGTAGTTACAGTTAAAGATTTTCGCGGCTCTAGAAAAGTCGCACATTTAATGTGTTCATGCGGCTTCAAATATTCAACAGGATTATCTAAATGGCAGAATCAACCACCCGATGCGTGTCAAAAGTGCACTATCAAAAGACTTAAATCTAAAGGATACCACGGGTTTTCGCCACGATATAAAGAATTCGAGTGATAACTATTCGTCAGTCCATACCCGGTTTTTATTTCGCTCTAATAATTCAGTCCACGCTGACTCAAGCGGGATATCGAGAATATTTGCCAGATCAAACACATTCCACAACACATCACACAACTCTTGTGCTATTCGCTCTTTAGCTCCAATAATACCTTCTCTCCCATAATGACCAAGAAGTTTCAACACTTCTTTTTGAACTTCTCCTACTTCCGTAGATAAAAATGTGGCTCGAGCTATAACTCCAGTCCTTTTTTGATGAATAGTCTTCGACTGCTCAACCGCTTCTTGAAGAATTTTTAACCGATTTAACATTTCAATGTAAGATACATTAATGAGTTCAAGCTCTCCGAAAGTGTTTGGTGTAGGAGACGCTACGATATGCGTCAATCAAGAAGGCATGCGCCTCTATGTTGGTCATCAGGAAATTGAGTATATCAAGAGTTTTGAGTTAAAGATAGAACCTAACAAACCGCGAAGTATCATCATATCATTTTTCTCGAGCCACGATAAAGAGTTATCCCGACTCATAGAACAATCCGTTAGAACGGCCCGACAATTTTCTTGGATCAATATAGTTCCGTAGATTCTTTTCTTTTACGTTTTAGATGAATTCCGATTTGATCAGGATTGTTGGTTACATAATTATAACAGTTTAAGAAGTAACCCTTGACAGGTCTAGCAGCGTCTCTCAACATGAGAGCCTCGAAGATTAATTGATTCCCGGCCTCTGACCAAAGCCACTGTTCCGTAATCGGAACGTCTGGAGCACTTTGACTCCATGTGTTTCCATATGGGAACATCATGATTATGAACTCCTTCTTGCTGAAATGCGGATTGGGTGATGTAATGAATTCTTCTTTTCGTTTGATCGAAAGGTAAACACCATCCGGGAGATTAATCCCTTCCGGAGTTTTGGTCACCCATCTTTTTATCGACATCCACTTAACTTCGGGAGTCTTTAGTTTCATGTCCTTACGACATGCTAAGGAACAGTTGTAAAGAGCCGATGGTGATAAACCGGATTCCCATGGCTTGAATTCATTCGGTATCCCGGTGAACGAGTGGAGTGCCTTAACAAACGGCACCTTCATGTCTGACACTTGTTGCTGTACTTTTATCAAATTTTCCAAACCCATATGAATCTCCACAAATCACGGGATAGCAGTTTACTTTACTATTCTAATGTTTGATTGTAATTTAGGTCACGCTATGGAAGTTTGTTTAATTGACGATAAGTCATCGCCAGCAAACGTCCAGTTATACTATGGTAGTATATCAATCGTGGCCTCGAAGTTCCTCGATTCTTATCAAAGAATAAGAAGAATCGAAGAATCAATCCGTTCTCATACTAAAGACTCTTTCATTACCCCTCCTGGAGCTCCTTCTACTATGAAGGAATTCGCCTCCAGATTTTATGAGGCATATGAAAAATTATACCCTCGAGTTTTACGTCATTGTGCAGAATTAATGGAGAGAGACCTGGAGGATCCTGCAGTAAAAGAAAGAGCATTTGATAACGCACGTCGTATTTTACCTGCTGGTACTCTAACTAACTTATCTGTTGTTGGAAGCCTTCAAGACTTTCGTTACTTGATCCAGGATGCCGATATTCATCCGAATCCGGAAATTCGTCTGATTGGTCATACCACGCGTCATATCATTACAGAAACTCACCCCGATCTCATTTGGGAAACTGATCCGGGTCCATTTGAGCCTCGTGTTAGATCTCTTGGTTGTACTTCGACGAAATTTAATCAAAATCGTCCATCGTGGTACGTGGACTTGTATGAACCCGATCTATATGGGGACCGGGTTATGGTCGAAAAAGTATTCTCTCGGATGCTTGTTGATAGATATGGGATGAGTTGGTTAGCATTCACCAAGTTCATGCATGAACGTGGTAAAAGATCCGTTCCTAAAATTTTTCGATCCGTCGGAATATCATTTGACATTATGACCGACTATGGGACTTATCAAGATTTTCAGAGATACATGCGTTGTGAACAGCATTCTGAGCCTCTGACCATGAACTATGGTTATGTTGTTCCGGATGATATTATTGGTACAGATATGGAAATCGAGTATAGAACTGCAATGGAACAAGTTCATTTATATGAAGATGAGCTTGTGTCTCATGAAATAGATTTAATGCAATATATCATCCCACTTGGTTATCTGCATCGTTCAGTCTTTGAAACGAATTTGCAGGAAGTTTATAATATTTCAGAGTTTCTCAATCAATCTCGTTTTCAAGTTTCATGTAAAAAAATCGCATATGAGATGGTGAAAATCAGTAAAAATTCATATCCAGATCTCATGCAGTGGTGCAGGATCACGGACCCAAATAGGGTAAATGCATGAATTCAGGAAAACATGCAAAAGCCGGTAAAATGATCCGAGACTGGGTTATTAACGAATTAAGAGAAAAACTTCAGAAATCAATAGATGATGCCATTAAGGCCGGTATTTCTGATGAAGAAATATTCATGGAAATTAATAAAGCAGTGCGCCGATTAAAATATAAACAACTTAAGATTTGTAAGACTTCGGATACATAACTTCCATATTAAAAGCAATCTTTTCTCTTTCATGTAAAACTGGTGGCCCGAAAATCTTTGTAAGTTTCATAACTACATGATTTGTTTCCGGGTCTATGTCGGGGATATAAACTATAGTGAGGCATGGCCCTTTTTCCGACCATGCTTTATGGCTCTCTTGTGACAAAATTGCCGGGTTAACCGGCTCTCTCCCATATCCCCCGACGATTTGACAGTATTCCGGGAGGCTTCCTTTTACGTGTAAAGGACTGGAGCCTGTCTTTGGACAGACACTGGAAACTTTGCATTTTGGACAAGCCACCCGAAGTATTTTCACCATTCCGAACGTTACCTTTTAATCAAATCATGTGAATATGACTAGTAGTATTGACGTGCAAGAAGTTGAAACTATGCGCACCCTAGGTGCGTCTTTCCAACATTTCGGATTTTTGGAGATTAACCTGGTTACTGGACACTATTCTTGGGCTAATGACTTCATTTTAGGAAAGTATGGACTTACTCTTAACCAAATTCAGAGCATGACTGTATTTGACCTGGTTCCTGAAATGTTCCATGACGACGCACGGAACATGATTTCTGACCACACAAACGGCAGACTTCACAAATTTTCAATTTGGCCTGGAAAGTCCGTTAACAATAAAATTATTTGGTTGTACTCCCATAAAGTTAAAGCTCAGCACCCTCTGTACTGGTTCAGAACTGAGTATCTGAGTTCCACAGGTGACTTTGGCCCGGAGTTTTCATCTATGCATGCCATAATGAACACGACCAATAACTACAATGAGTTGTATCATAAATTATTGGAACTTCAAGGTTGGACTCAGGAAAATATCAATCGACTTGGTCAAGAATCTGCAGATATTCGAAATTCGATTGATAGTATAAAAGATCAGATGAGATCTTGTCTCGCAGCCGCTAACAAAGCGGCTAATGTAGCACTAGAAAATGCTCATACGATTAATTCGTTTAAAACTGATATATCACGAGAATTATCTAACCACACAGCCGAAATTCTCATGTTGATCTCGACTGATACTATGCACGATAAACGAATGCAAATATTTGAAGGATATATGAAAGAGACTACTACTAAGGCGATCACAGCAATTCAGGATCAAGCTGAAAAATCAGGTAAGGGACTCGCGAGAAAAGTCACTATTCCGGTCGGAGCGATTGCGGCCATTGCTACTCTAATTCAGTGGTTCATTCAGAATTGGCCAAGATCTCTACATTGGTAGTATGAACATATTACGAATAGCAGCGCGTATTTCTGCGACTTGTGTAGAGTCAAAAACTCGACATAAAGATCCTGGAAATAAATTTGATTTAAATAAATTTAAGTCACTTTCGGGTCATGAAGCTTTCAAGTATGCTAAAGATAGACTTCAGTTAACAGGGAAAGGCTCTTCTAGAGCTGTTTTCATTTTAAATAGCTCAAAAGTCTTGAAAATAGCAGTTAATAACAATCGGCATGAAGTTGGTTTAGCTCAAAACAAAGCAGAAGTTGATTTTTATACTAATCCGAAAACCAAACAAGTTTGTGCAAAGATATTTGACTTCGATCCTAATTATGAGTGGTTGATATCAGAACTTGTTAAGCCGGTTAGTGAAACAGAATTCAAAAAGCTTACTGGAGTGAGTGTATATGATCTTAAATACCTTAAGAAAGGCTTAGACCTTGGACTAAACTCAGAATCGTTATATGAACATTATTCAGAAGATAATAATATACAAGATATTGATCCGTTCCCGAAAGATTTGTTTATTAAGTGGACAGATATTTTTAAGAACCTAATTGACCAAGGATCACCAATTGGAGAATTAACTAATCCTGAACACTGGGGCAAAACCCCTTCAGGAAATCTCGTAGTTCTTGATTATGGACTTACTGACGAAATCTATGATAAATATTATAGATTAACATGAACGTATTGCAAATAGCGGCTCGTATTTCTGCGACTTGTGTTGAGTCAAAAACTCGACACAAAGATCCTGGAAATAAATTTGATTTAAGTGAATTTAAATCACTTCCAGGTCGTGAAGGATCGTTTTCTCCGCTTTTAAAATACGCAAACGATAGACTTAAATTCATAGGAGGTGGTTCTGCCAGGGCCGTCTTTATTTTGAGTAGTTCGAAAGTCTTGAAAATAGCTTATGGCCTTCATCTGGAACCCGGTTTGAGTCAAAACAAAGCAGAAGTTGATTTTTATACTAATCCGAAAACCAAACAAGTTTGTGCAAAGATATTTGACTTCGATCCTAATTATGAGTGGTTAATATCAGAACTTGTTAAGCCGGTTAATGAATCAGAATTTAAAAAACTTACTGGAGTTAATCCGTGGGACTTCAGAGACTTTGGAAAAAGCTTAGGAGATGGGTTGAGTCCGGAAGAAGTGTACGAACAATATTTAGATGATAACGAAATGCAGAATATCAAGTCCATCCCAAAGAAAATGTTTGATAAGTGGATTTATGTTTTGGAGAATATACTTGATCAGGGAGTACTGATCGGAGATTTAACTAAACCCGATAGTTGGGGTGTTACTTCTTCAGGAAATTTGGTAATTCTTGATTACGGGATTAATAAGGAAGTAAAGAGAAAACACTACCGAAGTGATTTTTAGCATGAATATGTTACAAATAGCAGCACGTATTTCTGCGATTTTTGTCGAATCAAAAATTCGACATAAACCAGAAAACGTATCTGAAAAATTTAATTTAAATAAATTTAAATCTCTTTCGGGCAACGAACTTTACAAATATGCTGATGGTAAACTGCAGCAAACAGGAGAGGGTTCGTCTAGAGCCGTCTTCATTTTGAATAGCTCAAAAGTTTTGAAGATAGCAATTACCAGGAAAAATAGTTTAGGGAGCGGTGCGGCTCAAAATAAAACAGAAGTTGATTTTTATACTAATCCGAAAACCAAACAAGTCTGTGCAAAAATATTTGATTTTGATCCTGATTATGAATGGCTGATATCAGAATTAGTCAGACCGGTTAGTGAAGAAGAATTCGAAAAACTTACTGGAGTCAATTCGTATGACTTTGGATACTTTGGGAAGAACTTAATAGATGGACTAAGTCCGGAAGAAATATATGAGCATTACTCAGAAGATAACATAATACATGATACAAAACCTATTTCAAAGAAGTTGTTTGATAAATGGATTTATGTTTTAGAGAATATAGTTAACCAGGGTATAATGACTGAAGATCTAACTAATCCTGGACACTGGGGTGTTACTTCTTCAGGAAATCTCGTAGTTCTTGATTATGGACTTACTGATTCAGTATGGACTGAACATTATAACAACTGGATATGAACATGAACATACTACAAATAGCAGCGCGTATTTCTGCGGTTTGTGTCGAATCGAAAATTCGACACAAAGACCCTGGAAATAAGTTTGATTTAAATGAATTTAAGTCACTTCCAAGTCGTGAAGTTTTAAAATATGCTGAAGATAGACTTCAACAAATAGGAAGAGGCTCGTCTAGAGCCGTCTTTCTTTTGAGTAGTTCAAAAGTTTTGAAAATTGCAGTACGCCATGGAATGGTTATTGACGTATATCAAAATAGGTCAGAAGTTAGTTTATATACCGATCCAAAAACTAAACAGATCTGCGCAAAAATATTTGATTTTGACCCCGATTACGTGTGGTTAATATCAGAATTAGTCAGGCCGGTTAGTGCAGCAGAATTTAAAAATATTACCGGGGTTGATTCGAAAGAACTTGAACATTTCGGGGAATGTTTAGAGGATGGACTAAGCCCGGAAGAAATATATGAACAATACTCAGAAGATAACAAAATACGAGATGTCAAATCCGTTCCAAAGGATAAGTTTGATGAGTGGATTTATCTCTTTGAGAATCTGGTCTCTCAGGGTGTATACGTCGGAGAATTAACTAGATCTGAACATTGGGGTGTCACTTCTTCAGGAAACCTGGTAGTTCTTGATTACGGGATCGTTAGCTAGTCTTCATTTCTCCTACATATACCTACATATGAGGTCACCTTTCCCGTAAATCTTAGAGCAATGAGTGTAGAATTATATATGGAACCATCTACACCCGCCATATGGCAGATCACTGACGGCCTTCTCGAAATTGAGATGGAAACGTGGATGTCACATCGGCTTATCGACTTGCTTTCTGAGAAAATTCGCAGTTATGCATATAGAACTGATGTGAAGCCGTCCAATTTTCAGTTAATTCATCGTGCTTCAAGAATGTGTTATGAACTGTCTCTTTCCAACGAAGAGGAAAAAACATCTCATTTAACTATGATTGACAGAGAAGACGCGCAAATTCTGTACCATTTACCGTTCGATGAGATTTCGTGGCTTATTACTATTTTGAACGAAGTGCGTTTTAAATTACGAAATACTGGTAATATATCGATTGTCGCTGCGGATCATTTTGCTAAATCCATCGATATTACGATGTCTGACTAGAACTTTTATGGAACAGGTTCAGCATGAAACGCTGGACCATTTACTGTCATACTCATATTGAATCAGGTCGCCGTTACGTTGGTTTAACTAGTCGAACAATGGAACGTCGTTGGTCTCAACATGTAACTCAATCCAAATCATCTAAAAGTGGTAGATGGCATTTCCCAAACGCTATTCGAAAGTACGGGCCTGACGCATTTGAACATAAGATTCTCGAAACTTGTGACTCTCTTGAATTAGCGAATGAACGTGAAAAACATTGGGTTAAAGAATTCGACACCATAAACCCATTATTTGGTTTCAACTTAGCTCATGGTGGTTCTCATACTCCGCATCCGATCCGCAAAAATCCATGGATTAATCCAGAGTATCGAGAAAAACAACTTGCAAGACCAAATTCATTTCATACGCCTCAAGCTCGGGCCAATAACAAAGCATCACTCAACACTCCAGAATCTCGTGCTAAAAGATCTGCTTTGTCTAAAACATCCCTAAACACGCCGGAATCGAGAATTAAAAGATCTGCGTCATCAAAAGCTGCGCTCAGTACCCCAGAGTCCCGTGCTAAGAGATCCGTTATGTCAAAAGTTTTCTCATCAATGCTTGGGAAGAAGCATTCAAAAGAAACCATACAGAAGATATCGGATGCTCAAAGAGGTCGCACTGTAGACTTGGAACATCGCGCGAAGATAAGCATCACAATGACTGGAAGGAAACTGAGTACGGAGCATGTGGTAAATAACTCTCGCGCTCGAATGAAATCACACTGTAAGTATGGACATTCAAGAGCGGATGCTTATATTATGAAAAACGGTCAGAGAGTGTGCCGACAGTGTAGTTCAAATCGTCGTGCACGGAAGCGGATAATCAATCAGGGAATCAACGCCCAACCGTCAGCCCCATCAGCCCCATCAGCCATGTGGATATGGAGTTAGCTGAGTTAGATCAATCTAAGAATTGGAAAGAAGGCGCTCTAGAGTGTGCCGATGTCTATTGAAAATAAATATACCCGCATGTTCATGGACGAACTGCTCTTAGCTCCTGACGCTGATTCTCAATTGGAAGAGATGAGGAAGTGCGGTGCACTTGCTAACGTCTTTCCAGTAGTTCAAGCAATGGTCGGTTTTGGTGGTGGTACAACTGGACATAAAGACCTGTGGGAACACACGAAAAAAGTTGTAGTTCAGGTAGAACCACGCTTACCTATTCGATGGGCAGCTTTGTTCCACGACGTCGGCAAAGTCATAACCATCAGTTCCAAGGGAAAAGTTTCATTTCATGGTCATGAAGCTGTAAGCGAAAAACTGTTTCATATCACAGCGCGTAGACTAGACATGTTCATGCACTCAGAATTAAAACAGATCATGGATATTATATATAATGTGGGTCATGTAGAGTCTTATGGACCGAGTTGGACTGATTCAGCCGTCCGTCGAATCGATAAGCAAATGGGTGCTTCGCTTCTAACGGACCTGATGGCTCTAGCTCGGGGGGATGTTACTACTAAACACCAAAGTAAAAGAGATCGGTATTTGGCCCACCTGAATGAATTCGAGGCTCGAGTAATTGAGCTCCGTCGTCAGGATAGTATTCCTCCTGCCCTTCCGAAGGGTCTCGGAGACGCCATAACGAAGACACTCGGTATTCCACCATCTCCGGCTTTAGGGGCCGTCATGGGCCGTTTGAAGGCAGCGGTAGAGGCTGGAGAAATACCTCGAAATAGTGAAATTCAAGTATATCTTGGGTACTTGATGGATAGCCGTGGAGCACGATGGCCTCGAAGAGACCCGCAAGGTGCCTGGCTACCACGATGAGCCGCTCAAAGGTGATCGAGCTGGCCAGCGGTCAATCCGCCTGAGCCGCAGCTACAGGGCCATCTACGAGGTCAAGAAGGACACCGTGGAGTTCGTGTCGGTCGAGGAAGTAAACAAGCACGACTACTGATGGAGGTACCCATGCGCAAGGGCAACAAGAAGAGTGACGCGATGAAGCTGCTGGAGAAGATCGCAGGTGGGCCACTTACCTTGGGTCGGGCCATCGAAGCGGTACGCAAGAGCGAGGAACTTTCTCAAGATGAGTGCGCCAAGAAGCTGGGCGTCTCGAAGTCTCACCTCTGTGACGTAGAGAAGGGTCGTAAGACGGTGAGCCCGGAGCGTGCAGCGAAGTGGGCCAAAGTTCTTGGGTACCCCGAATCGGTGCTGGTGAAGCTCGCCATCCAGGGCGAGTTGGATGCGGCAGGCTTGAAGTACAAGGTGCAGATCGAGGCGGCGTAGTTCCGACTCTTGACTTCGGATGAACCTCGGTGGTTCGATGCCCGTCATGCCCAAGAAAGCTGCTCCCAAGAAATCGAAGCCTACGCCTGCCAAGGTGAACAAGTCGGCGTTCATCCGAGCCCAACCCGCGACCATGCCCGCGTCCGAAGTCGTTGAAAAGGCCAAGGCCGAGGGCTTCGAGATCACCGCGAACTTCGTGTACTCCGTGCGGTCCGCTGGGAAACCGAAGGCCAAGAAGGGCTCGAACGTAACCAAGGGCAAGAAGCCCGCAACCGTTGGCGGCAACGCAGAACAATTGGTTCGTAGGGCGGCACTCATGATCGGGGTCGATGGCCTTGAAGGCATCGTGAAGAAGATCCGCATCGAAGCGGGCCTGTAAAGCAGACGCATGGCGGACCCGACACAACGCGTCGTCTGGATCTTGGGTGCGGGGTTCAGCCGGTCGTGAAATAACGCTTAGTTTTTGTGTATAACTCTTCTAGTTGATGGCTGTGGTGGCATCGACGTCTGGTAATTTTTCTGCTTAAAATCGTTGAAAGCTGAAATCGGATCATTAGTCATAACTTTTTCTATGATGCTTGGATCATCATTGAATTCAAATTTGCAATCCCATAATTGTTGATCAATTTTTATGATTGCTTCATACAATCCGCCTATATCTACTATTATTTTCTGACCAGTTCTACTCGATTCTACTCTAACACTCCAGCCTTTCTCTGTCATTTGAGATTTTAGTTTCGATATTTCTTCTGTTTCAAAATTACCACTCGATAGTTTGATGGCCGCGACAATCATGCGTCGCATACCATCAAGATCCATTGCAATTATGGATCGACGAAGGGTTCTGATTAGATGTTTCTTTCCTATAACCCGGTTATCAATGTCGTTTGATAACCGTATCATCATATTCCTGAATTTCGTCGGACTAATCGATGACCTTTTCTCCCAGAATTCGTCACCAATTCCCGTGCTCATGAACTCTGCGATGAACTCGGCTGGATTATCCGTTGTTCCTTCGTCTGAGTCAGACGGGTCTTCCAAATCACTTACTTGAACGTCGTAAGTGACAGACTCAGGAATCATTGTTACTGAGAATAAATCACACCACGCATAAAACACCCCGTTGTCTACATGCGTATTCCACTTACTATTATCCAGATAACCCTTAAAATAACCTTTAAGGTTTTCAGTTGTTACGGTATTTGATGCGATTAACCTCATATATACTGAATGATATAGGAAGCCTACGTCATTCAGCCTATTTCGTATTTCTCGAGGTACGTACGGAACAATGAATATGGATCCTGGGATATATCTACCGTGCTAAATTGTATCGAAAACCCTGCGGCCTTAGTGTGTCCACCGCCTCCAAATTTTTTGCAAAATTCGGAACAGTCAAAGTCATTCTTTGACCTAGTCGAGAAAACCAAAGTCGCGGATCCATTTTCAACTCCAACATAGTCAAATCCGACAACTAAATCCGCCGCACCCCCGTCACTTTCAGCAGCATCACTCGATAACTTTATTCCAGAAAACAGAACAACTTTCGTCCCTTTAGATGACGTAAACCTGTGAGCTTTACTTAAAGACTTAAGTACGGATTGATTTGTTTTACGGATCAGATGCTGACCGATTTCAATTCTTTCGTTCCACCATTGCTGGTTCTTCACATCAAATGGATTTTGAAGATTTAACCATGACTCAGCAGAGAATACTGATGTCGTGGGTCGAACGATTTCAGCCAGAGCACAAGCTTTTTCCCATTTTGCGTTGTTGTTTAACCATGTGTCACGAATACCCGTTAGCTCTGCAACTTCTGTGGCTAACTCAGTATAAAAAAGCGCCCTTGAAGAAAATATCGGACTCCAAACTTCTCGGAAAGCGAGAGTCGCTCCACAAACACCTGGATTTTTGATTTCGTCCCCGAATACTCCGTCTTCCCCAAAAGCTGCTACAACATCTTTTGAAGTCTTGTGGTGATCTAGAACAATTGCACCAACATCTACGAACTCTTGAACTTTATCTGGATGCGGAGAGAAATCACAAAAAAGCATGTTTGGAACCGGCTTTATTTCTAACTGACCATTTCCGTATTGAACGAATTTGATCTCAGCTTCAGGTAAAGCTTCATGTAGGAACATGGCTGAGACTACACCGTCAGCACAGTTCTCATGAGTTATGATTGTCTTAACGGCGCGAAGTTTTTCTAATGAAATCGACATTTTTTCTTTCAGCTACGGTTGATACGTTTCTTGAATTTCCGGAAGTATGTATTCTTCTTTCCATGACTTTCCAATCCAACCTGGATTGGAACATACTTCGACAATATTACTCATACTTTGATGCAAATGTTCGAGAGATGAGTTATTATCGATGACGAAATCATACGCTTCATCTCTGATTCGAGTTTGTTCAGTTTCAGATTTATGATCGAACGGAGGTTTTGATATGGACGCCCTCTTAACACGTACGATAACTGATGTATATGAATTTTTTGATAACTCGCGAACGAGTTTATGATCGTGAATATGTCGCATGTCTGAAGTACATGAAATGAACGTTTTTGATTGAATATCGACGTTATTAAATACTTGAGTGCATTTTAAAATGCCATCAGATCTTGTGTAAGTATGCCCGCCAGAAGCAAGAATGCAAAGATTTTCAATTCCTTTTCTAACCCACGTGCCGGTGTACAAATCATCCATCAACTCCATATATTTTTGAAGTGCTTCTCGTGGAGAAAGCCAGAAATTTGGATCGCCTTTTTCCTTAAGATTCGACTCAGGAGCCTTTGGATACCGTATGTCACCTTTATTTCGGAATTTAGATGGCCCCCAAAGTTGATCATCAGTGAACTTATATGTATCTTGCATGTGACGTTTTGCGGGATCTGCAAAACCTATATGCGTAGCCTGGTGATTAGAGACTAATGCCCCCGCGCATTCATCTTTACCTGAACCGGCCCATCCGGAAATACAAATCATGATGTGTCGCATATTAAATACTACACTAAACCAACATTCACCTGTTTGTTTTTATGCTTAAAGTTCCCCACGTGGATGCGCTATACCATAAAACCAAGTCTACGATGCCGAGTGGGATGTTGTCATCACCACGCATTTCACGACACATATCCTCACAATTTTTAAATCCCCAATGTTCAGCCATCCGAACAAGATGTAGATCCGGTTTCACGCATTCAAGTAGTCCAATATTCCGACCAAGATGGTATCTAGTTATTTTCCCTACGTATGGAAGTTTTCCAATATCTTCTATGTTTGAGAGATTTTGAGCTCTCCAGTCATGCCACTGTATGTGACAGAGTTCTTCTACCATTTTCTTCGCTGTCGTATGGATGGCTTTCGCTTTTTGAGGATTATTGCAAACTAATTTGACTTTTTCCATCAAGTCATCAAATTGTTCACTTCCGCATTTATCCCAAGAACCATAGGCTTCCATGAGCCTTGGCATGAATTTACCAACTGCTTTTGCCGAAAACCCCGTGGCATGTACAACCCAGATATATTCTTGAAAGAAGAAATCGGATGTCACATCTTCAAGTCGTACGGACGATATCCGTTTAACTTCATCACCATAAAATTCTTTAGTAAATGCTAACGCTTTTAAATAATAAGCGCGAGGTCCGGCATTAATATCAGGTTTAAATTCGTCAATGCAAGAAGGTAGTTCTCGATGCGGTTCCATGTTCATATTCCAAACAGAGAGCCATACTTTCGTTCCAACTATTAGAAACGTCGTTTTTCCACTCTCCAGTCGTAACATTACACTCGTCACTTACAAATCCGTTCCAACAGTTAACACAAAACTTGGTTGCGGATCCTTGTGCCGTAAATTTTCTCACATACTCATGCGTCATTCCACACTGTTGGCATGGACCTTTTTCA
>Ga0307378_10008625_pt1 | contig 13511 bp, 19 predicted proteins | sample UN1MG_FD_202238 | JGI IMG/M metagenome (GOLD analysis project Ga0307378, IMG submission 202238) | Soil microbial communities from Risofladan, Vaasa, Finland - UN-1 | ecosystem: Environmental > Terrestrial > Soil > Coastal area > Acid sulfate soil | place: Finland: Risofladan, Vaasa | collected... | reverse complement strand
GAGATGGTTATCGCGATAAACGAGTTCGAGCGTCGAGAGCGTAACAGGTGGCGTGATATCTTCTGGTCGAAGAAGTAGCGTCGCCTGTTTTAATAAGGGGAAGTAATGGCCGAGCGAAGTTTGGTAGCCGAGATCGTCTTTAAGGATAAGGCGAGTAAGGCCGCCGGGAAAGTAGACTCGAAGTTCGACAAGGCGAACGACACGATCGCCGAGACGGATAAGAAAATGTCGAAGCTTACGAAGACGGAGAAGGCGCTTACGGCGCAGTCGGAGAAGCTCGGCAAAACGTTCGGCGCTATGGCCGGGGCCGCCGGAGCAGGCGCGGCGCTCTACGCCTTAACGAACCTCGGAGGCGCGGCGCTCGACGCAGCTATGGACTTCGAGCAGACGAAGGTGTCCTTCGAGACTATGCTCGGGAGCGCTTCCGAAGCGACTAAGCTCCTTAAGGACCTCGAGGACTTCTCCCTCGTTACTCCCTTTACTCCCCTCGAGATAATTAATACGAGTAAGAAGCTACTCGGCTTCGGCGTAGTGGCCGAGGACCAGATCGACGTAATCTCGAGGCTCGGCGACGTCGCGGCCGGTATGAATATCCCCCTCGGAGATCTCGCGCAGATCTTCGGCAAGACGTTTACGAAGGGGAAGGTCCAAGCGGAAGAGCTTAACCAAATGGCCGAGCGAGGGATCCCGATTATAAAGGTCCTCTCGCAAGTAACCGGCGAGGCGGAGGAGGATATATTTAAGCTCGCGTCCGAGGGAGCGATCGGCTTCCGGGAGATCGACGAAGCCTTTACGCTTATGACCAGCAGCGGCGGAACGTTCGACGATATGATGGCGAAGCAGTCGAGGACGGGTAAGGGTCTTCTCTCTACGCTGCAAGGCTTTAAGGAGGTTATCCTCCGGAAGTTCGGCGAGCAGATCTTAGAGGTAGCGAAGCCGGTCCTCGAGACGTTAGTAAAGTGGGCGCAGGCGCTAGCGAAGCTCGCGGAGAATACTAAGTTTATGAAGGCGGTATTCGCTGTCTTCGTTACCGTCTTCGTCGGCTTCGCCGGGATCCTCGTAGCGTCGCTCGTCTCGTTGGCGACGGCAGCGGCCGCGGCAAGCGTAGCCTTTTGGCCGATTATCGGGATCTTCTTCGCAGTCGGCGCGGCGATCGCGGCGCTGGTAGTCTGGTGGAAGCCGATAACGAAGTTCTTTAAGACGATCTTCGATTGGGGGAAGAAGGCCGGACTCTTCGAGCCGTTTATCCTTCTATTCAAGCTTGTAAAGAATCTCGTCCGGATCGTTTGGGAGAACCGGGATAAACTCCGGATCGCCTTCCTGCCGTTTATGATCGGGATCGAGCTAGTAAAGCTCGCGTTCCAGAAGATTATGGAAAATAAGGAGTCGATCCTCGGGTTCTTTAACTCGCTCGTCGCCTTCTTCCAGCGACACCGCAAGCTATTCGAGTTACTCTTCCTCCCTCTTACTGCCGGTATGAAGGGACTTCGGGCGCTGGTCGAGATAACGAGCGTCGACGGCGCTCGAGCGAGCGGCGGACCAGTCGGCGGCGGCGGATCCTATCTCGTCGGAGAGAAGGGACCGGAGATCTTCACCCCTGCTATGTCCGGCTTCGTCTCTCCGGTAACTAGGAGCGGCGGCCGGGGCGCTACGATAACGATCTCGCCGACGATAATCGTCCGGCAGGCGACGGACGCGGTCGATAAGATAGAGCGTATGGTTAAGGACTCACTTGATAAACTCGCGCCGCAGTTAGAGGCCGAGCTAGGACTAAGCTAATGGGCGTATTTGAAACGATCCGAAAGTTCGTAACCGGGGAGAGGACGAAGTGGGTTCTCTCCGATACAGACGGGACCGAAGTTTATCTTAACGCGACCGTCGAGTGGGGGAGGAACTACCCGGCCGAGATAACGGAACACGCCGTCGAGAAGGGCGCGGACCTCGCGGACCACGTTATCCTCGGGCCGATAACGCTAAACCTTAGCGCGGTATTAACCGACGAAGACGTAAGTATCTTAGAACCGCTCGGCCAGCTTCTAGGGAAGACGAAGAGAGTAACCGTCGAGGAGCGTTGGCGCCAACTGCTAAACTGGCGAGCCTTCGCGACTCGGCTCTCGCTATCAGGGACGGAGATCGTAGAGAATATCCTTATCGCTAATATCGACGAGAATAAGACGTCCGACGTCGGGAGGACGGCTCGGGCGATAACGCTCGAGCTTCGCGTAGTCGATATCGTCGATACGGAAGCGCTCGGCGCGGCGACCGCGCAGGGCGTAAGCGATTTAGAATCGGAGGAAGTCTAATGGCGCTCGTAGATTATATGCCGTTCGCAGCGGCCGGAGTTCCGTCGTCTAAGCAGTTCGTAATCGACGGACAGCAATACACCTATCGGATCGAGTATAACGCGACCTTCGACTTCTACTCGATGATCGTCTCGGACGTCGACGGTAACGTTATATATACGACGCGGATCGTCTACGACCTCGATCTCCTCCACGCGATCGTAACGCTCGGGATCGAGAGACTAATAAAGGCGTTCGACTATACGGCCGAGAACACGGCGGTCGACTCGAGTAACTTCGGGGATCCCGTTAAGATCTACGTTACGGAGAATAGCTAATGGCCGACTTCGGAAGATACGCGAGTGTCGTCTTCGGGGATAACGAGAAGACGTTTGAGCACGGACCGGCGAGCCTGCTTACGGTAGAGTTCGAGGTCCGCCACCAGTTTCAGACGTTCCGGAGCGTCTCGCTGCGGCTCGTTAATCCGAACGACGATACGATCGCCAAGTGCGAGCCGAAGCAGGTGGACGAGAAGACTACGCCGCAGACGATCGCCTTGACTGCCGGATATCTCGAGTCGCAGGATCGGGAGAAGATCTCCGGCGTTATAAAGTCCTTCGAGGTCGAGAAGTCCGGAGCGGAGAGGATCCTTAAGATCGAAATGACCGAGCTTCCGAAGTGGAACCCGGACGCGATTAACAAGGTGGCGCAGAACTTAGACACGGAGTTTAAGCTTACCGCGTTTATAAAGGGACTAACGATCCGGGAGGATCTAGCCGACGCGCCGATCGCCGAGGTAGTCTTCGGAGAGTTCAAGGCGATAAAGAAGATCCTCGTTAGCGCCGAAAAGCCGCTTAAGGCAGTAGAGAATATCGCGAAGCAAACTAGATCGCTCTTCTACTTCCGGAACGGCCGCCTCCACCTCGCGCCGGAAGATCTCCCGGCTAGCGACGACGAGGCGATTATAAATAAGCAGAACGGAATGCTCGAGACGCCTAAGCGGTTCCTTATCCCGAAGAAGAGGAAGAAGAAGGGCGACGAGCTAGCTCCGGACGTCGGGTATATCGTCCGGACGATCTATAAGCCGCTTCTTACCGTTGGCCACACGGTAGCGTTCGAGGCGACGATCGGAGCAGGGAAGCAGACTCTAAGGGGAGTCATAATAGAATCGGATAAAGCCTTCTCGACTTACGGGGAGGCTAGCTCTACGTTTAAGGTAAAGGCCGCCTAATGCCACGCTTTAGTAACTTCTTAAAGAAGCTCGTAGACGATAAGGCCGAGGATATCCAGCAGGGGATGATCGCGGAGATCCTCTCGTTCGATAAGGAGAAGTTCCGGGCCGACATACAGCCGCAGTTAACCGTCGGCGAGAGCGGCTCCGAACTGATCGCGGCGATCCCGGACGTCCCGGTCCAAGCGCTCTACGCCGGAGGCTACTATATCCGGCCGGAGTATAAGGCCGGGGATCTCGTATGGGTAGCCTTCGCGACTCACGATACGGACGAGGCGCTCGACGGTAACGTCCGGCCTGCCTCGCCTAAGACGTTCGGCCTCGAGAACGCGGTAGTAATCGGCGGCGTCCTGCCCTCGAGCTTTACTCCGCCGCCCGAGTTCGGATCCGAGAGCGGCCTTCTGATCGGCGAGGAGAGCGGTAACGCCTTTATGAAGTTCGGGGCGAGCGATATTACGTTTAAGCTCGGGACTCTCGAGGTGAAGATCTCGAGTTCCGGGATCGAGGTAAAGGACGGCGCGAATAAGACGGAGATCTCGGCCGGGGACGTTAAGGGGACGAAGGCCGGAGTCTTTACGACTCTTAAGGCTCACCAGCACCCGACGGCCGCTACTGGTCCGCCGTCGCCGCCGCTGCCTAATCTGTAAGGAGAGACGATGGCTCTTAAGACGCTAGAGATCGAAGACGGAGAGCTTAAGTTCGAGGCTACGACGTTCCCGGTCCTTACCGGAGTCGACGCTCTCGCGCAAAGTGTAGAGAACCGGATCCGCCTTCTGCTTAACGAGTGGTTCCTCTCCCCGGGGAAGGGAATAGATTGGCTCGATATCTTAGGAGGTAAGCCGGTCCTCGAGGCGCAGATCGAGGAAGCCGTTAAGAACGAGATCTTAAAGGAAGACAAGGTCCTCGATATAACCGAGTTCTCGATCGAGTTCGTTAATAATACTCGCGAGCTTAAGATCGACTTCGTTCTCGAGACGACGGAGGGAACGCTAACAGGAGGGACGACGATATGAGCTACGGGATAACACCGGCCGGTTTTGTCAAGAAGCCTTACTCGGTAATCCTCGCGGAGATAGAGACTAGCCTCCGGCAGCCGACGAGCTTCGGCGCGGACGTAGATCTCTCGATTAACTCTCCGATCGGGATCCTCGCGCAGCTAATGGCTAACCGCGCGAGCATACAATGGGAGAAGCTCGAGGAGGTCTACTATTCGGCGTTTATTAACACGGCGATCGGTTCTAACCTCGACCGCGTCGTAACGCTCGGGGGGATCTCGAGGCGACCAGCTACGAAGGCGCTAGTAACGTTAACGATCTCCGGGACGAACGGCACGGCCGTCGGCGTCGGCTTTAAGGCGCAGACTCCGCAGGGCGTAGAGTTCCAGACAATAGAGTCGGGGACGATCGCGGCCGGGACCGTCGATCTACAGGCCCGGGCGATCCTCGCAGGGACCGCCGGGAACGCTCCGGCCGGAACGATCACCGAGATCAATACGTCGCTCTCGGGAGTTAGTAGCGTAACGAACGCGGCGGACGCTACAGGCGGCGCGGAGGTCGAGACTGATCCGGAACTCCGGGCGCGGTATAAGATACGCGGATCCGCCGGGGGAGCCACGGCCGTGGCGATCCAAGCAGCGTTAAACGAACTCGAGGACGTCGTTACGGCGGTCTGCTACGAGAATAATACGAACGGCAGCGTCGACGGTATGCCGCCTCATTCGATCGAAGCGGTAGTCGACGGCGGAACCGACGACGATATTATGGGAGTCCTTCTCAACTTTAAGCCTGCCGGGATAGAGCCGACGGGGACCGAGTCCGGATCGATCGTCGATAACGCCGGAGTAACTCGGGACTTCCAGTGGAGCAGGCCGACGACGGAGGACGTCTTCGTCGACGTTACGATTACTCCGGGGAGCGAGTGGGTAGCCGGGTTCGTCGATCAAGTTAAGCAGAAGGTAATCGAGGAGGTGGGAGGGACCGACGCGGACGCGGTCGTTTGGCCGGGACAGGGGATCGGGATTACGGTCTTCGCGTGGAGGATAATCGCGGCGCTCGAGCCGCTCGTCGGGATCGATAACGTTACGGTCCTCGTCGGAGAGACGGCGAGTCCTACGCAGTCCGAGGTTAATATGGATAGAGCCGAGCGAGGGATAACGGATCTTGGCGATATAACGGTAAACGTATTATGAGCGTAATAGACGATATTAAACTCCTTCCGAAGTCTCACCTCCTTAACGAGGCCGATACTACGCAGGGAAAGTTATGGCTAGCCTTCGCGGAGCAGGAGGACGAGGTTAACGTAGCGATCGACGGAGTCCGGGCCGTTCTCGAGATCGCTACAGCGTCCGGGATTAACCTCGATCGTCTCGGAAGACTACTCGGGGAACCGAGGGCCGGGAAGGGCGACGTCGAATATCGGATCTTCCTCTCGATCGCGATAATGACTCTCGCGAGCCGGGGGGATATCGCGTCGCTTAACTCGCTAGCGATCGCGCTCGGGTTCGATAATGTTAATATCGAGGAGAAGTGGTCGACGCGATTACTCGACGGAACGTGGCTACTAGACGGGACGGTAAAGCTCGACGGCGATCGGACTCCGGCTACCTTTACGTTCTTCCGAGAACTATCGGTTAACGATCCGACGCCGGACTTCTTTATCGCGACCGTCTTCGATCGGACGAGAGCGGCAGGCGTCGACGCGCAGATCGGCTTTACCTTCCTCGTCTACGAGTCCGACTCCTACGTCTACCCGATCCACACCGGACTGCTCGACGGGACTTGGAAGCTCGACGGCAGGATTAAGCTTGATCCCGATAAGATGATCTTCGCGCCGAATAAGATAGCGGTCGGGGACGGGGCGCAGCCGGGGGGAGTGGGACCAGTCCGGCCGCCGGAAGGAGGAGACTCGGGACTGCAAAACGAACTCTTAAGGAAGGACGTCGAGACTCTCGAGATCTCGCCGACGGAGCGAGTCCACCTAATGCGTATAGAGAAGGACGAGCTAGCCGGGAACTTTATTAACGAGATCGGGATCTTCCGGGACAGCCTTCCGATTATGATCGACTCCTTCGCGAGTAAAGCGAAGGACGCTCTAACCCTGTATAACTTTAAGTATAACGAGGAGGTAGCGTAATGGTATACGATCCGAGTCAAGTCTTTACGTGGAGTAAAACGAGCGACGCCGACGGCGACGACTTCGAGAGCGAGTTTAATAGGATCTACGCGAACGCGCAGGCGTCCGTGCTAGGGATCGCCGCGATAAAAACGGCCGACTATACGATCCTTAACACCGATCCGGTCGGAGCTATCCGGGCGCAGAACCCGAACACGAGTCATTCCGCGCAGCCTTATGCGGCGGCGACGAACCCGGTCCAAATCACGACGGCCGCGCACGGTCTGATCACCGGAGATATCGTAGCTACTTGGGCGTCGAGCGATCCGACGGAAGTGTCGGCCGGTTACTGGCCGGTAACGGTAATCAGTCCGAGCGTCTTCTCCCTGCCGTTCGATAACTCCGGCGGCGGAGCCGGGACCATTTCGTGGGTTAAGGTATTAACGATCACGCTTCCTGCTCCGGCTGCCGGGAACCTCGATAAGGAGATCCTTATCCTTATGGACGGCGCGGCGGCGTGGGCCGACGCGGTCCGGATCACCGACGGAGTCGAGAACTACTATCTCGATCGGCCGAGACAGCACCTAAGAATGAAGTCGACCGGCGCGGCCGGGAGGTGGTTCCCGGTTAATCCGTTCCACCTCGGCGGAAGGCCCGGGACTCGTCCGGCGCAGCTCTGCCACTGGTATTCCGGGGACGACGGCCCGGATCTCCTTCCGTTAATGTCTGCGGCTTCCGCGACGATCGATCTCGACGCTTACATTACCGAGAAGACGTCGGCGGTTCTTCTCGATATCGGGATCTCGGCGGCGACGGTCGGAGGCTCGATCGATCTCGCTAGCTCTTCGGCGGATAACCCGAAGCAGCAGTTCGGGGCGACGTATACCGGCTCCGGAGCGAGCGGCTTTATCTTTAACGGGACGATATGGGTCGGGACCTCTACGCAGTTCGGGGACGGTTCGCAGATCTACTATAATAAGAACGGGCTAACGATCGACAAGTGCCGACTGATGGCTTACGCCGGTTGGTCGCTCTTACAGTAAAGGAGATCCTATGTCCGAGTGGTTAATATCTAAGGGAGGAGAGGCGATCGCGACGTTCGGGCTGGCGACCGTTCTCGTCTTCGTTCTCCTCTACGTCGTTTGGAGAATGTGGAGAGATCTCCTCGGGATAGTTCGGGAGAGTAACGCGGCGCTACTTAAGGTAGCGAAGGCGCTTAATAAGATCTACGGGAAGATCGGGGAGGAGTAACGTGCGCGAGATCGCTAAGAAGATCCGGGAGAAGGTTAGAGAGACGGCAGCGGAGAACGTTACCTTCGACCGGAAGCGACGACGCGAGATACTTAAGCAATGCCACGCGGCGGCGGACAAGGTAACGAAGGCGCTAACTAAAGGAGGCGGACGGAATGGGAAGAAGGATCGAAAAGATATACGTCCATTGCTCGGACAGCGAATGGGGTAACGAGAACGCTATTAATCACTGGCATAAGGCGCGGCGGTTCCTCTTCCGGATAATCGGCGGCGGCTACCAGATATCGACCGGCTACCACCTCGTCGTCCTTAACGGGAAGCCGTTTAAGAACGAGAAGTATATCCGATATCTCGACGGCGCGATCGAGACGGCGCGGCCGTTCTCCGGAGTCGGGGCCGGAGTTAAGGGCGATAATTGGGAGTCGATCCACGTTTGTCTGATCGGGAAGCCGGGACTCTTTACCGACGCGCAGTTAGAGACGCTCTACCGGATCCTCGCTTCGCACGTAAAGAACGGCGGCCTCGATATCGCGACGGGGATTAAGGGCCATTACGAGTATTGGACGGACCGGGACCAAGCTCCTCGGAAGACTTGCCCGGGTATAGATATGGATAAGCTACGATCAGATCTCGCGAGGTATATCGTAACGAAGAACGTAGCGCAAGTCGCGCCGGTAAGACAGGATCCACGCCGGACGAGCTACGACGTTATCCTCGACGCGATTAACTTCTTACTAGGAGGGAAGCGTGGGAAATAAAGGAATAACGAGACGCGAGATACTCGTTACTTCCCTTAGCGCGGCAGTCGTCGCCGCTACTACGGCGCTCGCCGGTCTATACTCCCGGACCGTCTTAAGGCTAAACGGCCGGATCCGGGAACTCGAGGGGACGGATATCCTTCCGCTCGCTCGGGCCTGCCACTATCGCTGGTCTAGGTATAACGGGAGATATTCTCCGTCGCTTAACGAGGTCCTCGAGTGGATCCGGGCGATCGTCGAGTTCGACGAGGTCCTTAAGGATCCGCTTTTCTACTGCGTGCTTATCGACGTAGAGAGTCTCGGGAACCCGACGCTCTACCAGCCGCACGACGGGAAGACGCCTTCGCGAGGACTCGGTTCGATAAGCTACGACGCGGCGACCGATATCGTTAAGGCTTATAAGCTCGAGGAGAAGGTAAAGGCGATCGGGACGGCGCTCTTTATCCCTCGGTTTAATATTTTCGCTATGATTAAGTGTATCGAGCGGCTATACTCGGAAGACGAGGGGATGATATATACGCTCTTCGCCTATAACGCCGGGAGGGGAACGACGCGCAGTTATATGAAAAGGGGAGAGAAGATCCCGACGAAGTATTATAAGCGGCACGGATATCGGAGAAGGCTAATCGAAGATCTAATTAAAAAGGGAGAGGGACAATGAAGAAGACGATCCTATTACTCCTCGCCGGTCTACTGCTTATCGGCGGAGGAGATTACCTCGGCGCGACGGATCCGAACGAGGACGAGGTAATTAAGAGGGACAAGTTCGGGACTTACGTGGACGGCTACCTTAACGAGAACGGGAAGGTTCGGAATGCCCGGGGGAATAACGACGGATCCTCGAGTGCTACGAACCCGGACGCGGTCGGAGTCCCGTCGGTAGAGACGCTCTCGATCTTCGCGGACTTTAACGATCCGGCAGTCGCGGAAGTAGATATCCTCGCAGCGGCGGCCGATACTCGCTATAAGATCGTCGACGTTACCGTAGTATGTTGGGGCGGCGCGGTCCTCGGGACGATCCATTGGGGAGACGCGCAGTCGACGACGAACGTTATTAAGCCTCTCGCTCCGGGAGATACGGGTGGACTGCTCGGAAACGTGCAGGAGCAGGGAGTAATAACCGCGACGAATACGAAGATCCGTCTTAACGTAATCGCGAAGACGGGGACGCCTCGGCTCTTCGTCGTTATCTGGTATAAGCCAATAGACGTAAGTTAAGGAGGAGCTATGAAGAAGATAATCGCGGCGGTCGTCGCCGTAATAACGGGACTCTTCGTCGCGACGAACTACCCGGGCGGAGTAACGCCGACGTCTACTCGAGTAGATCTCGTCGACGGAGCCGTAACCTTTACGGCCGAGACGTCCGGGGACGATCGGCTTCTCGTCGCGGTAGTCCTACACGATCACCCGGACTGCTCGTTAGCGTCGGCGACTTACGACGGGACGGCGTTAACGCTGATCGGCCGGGGAGCGCTCGGGACGGAGACGGTAGATATCGCGGCGCTGCTCGCGCCGTCTACTGGATCGAACGACGCGGCCGTGAGTATGTCGGAAGGCGTCGAGGGCGAGGTTCTATATATCCGTCTCGAGAACGTCTCGCAGGACGCGCTCCCGGGGAAGCCTTATATAGCAGTCGGGAACTCGGACTTCTCGATCGACGCGGTAGAGGGAGACGCGGTCCTTTGCATACTGCTCTCGCGGCCGTCGTCGACGTCGACTTCGATCGGGGGAAGCTTTACCCGTTTGCAGGATCCGGATATCGGGGGAACCGATACGAGGATCCAAGTCTATCTCGCGGAAGACGGTATGAGCGGCGCGGCGGAGGTAACTACCGGCGCGGCCGACACGATCGCCCTCTTAATAGGACTCGATAATGTTTAGAATACTACGAACGTTAATCGTAAGCGCCGCGCTACTACTGGCGATCGTCCCGGCGCGAGCGGCAATCGCTTTTGATAACGCGACGTCGACGTCGGGAGAAGCCGACTCGTTTAACTTCGCCCACGTTACCGGAAGCGGAGACGATCGCTATATTATTGTCCAAGTCGCCTATAACGACGACACGGCCGGGAGCCAAGTTACGGCGGTCCAATATAATAGCGTCGGGCTAGCGAAGCTTATCCAATACGAGGCAGCCTATCAGTTTGGGACCTCCGTTTGGGGAGGCGCGGCTCCGGCGACGGGATCGAATACAGTCGCGGTTAGTCTCGCGAACGCGCAGATCTGCGCGATCGGCGTTATGTCTTTTACCGGCGTCCACCAAACGGATCCGGATCCGACGCAGGCGGCGACCGTCTCGACGACGGGACAGTCCGGGCCGCAGTCGATCGATATAACGACGCAGTATGCCGACTCTTGGCTCGTCGACTTCTGCTCGATAAAGGAGAGGTTCTCGGTCGAGATCCCGGCCGTTAATACCGGACAGACTTCGAGGTGGACCGACGGGACCTCCGGGACTCCGTCCGCGAGTCAACATTCCGCGAGGGGAGGGACGGAGGCGGTTGGCGCCGCGACGGATTACACGGTCGGTTACGACTGGACGAACTCCTCTAAGTGGTTAATGGCCGTCGTAGAGGTCCGCGAAGCACCGCCGGAGCCGACGGCTACCGTAACCAAAACGAGCACGGCTACTTCGACTCCGACGTGGACTAAGACGATCACGAAGACGGCGACCGAGACGGATACTCCGACGGCGACTCCTACAGTAACGAAGACGGCTACGGAGATGTTAATCTCGACGACCTTTACTCCTACCGCTACCACGACGGATACAGAGACGGCCACGCTTACCGATACTCGAACGGCGACTCCTACGGCGACGCCGACGTGGACGTCGACTTCCAGTCCGACGGCGACCGAGACTAACACCGAGACGGTAACTAAGACGTCGTCCGGGACGAGGACCGCTACAGAAACGGACACGGAAACCGCGACCGAGACTATCACGGAAACCGCTACGCCGACGGCGACTCCCTCGATAACGATAACCGATACGAGGACCTCGACGGAGACTAATACGGAGACGGCGACGCCGACGATTACCTTAACGGCGACGCGGACCGTTACCCGGACGGCGACCTCTACCCGGACAGCGACCGAGACAGATACGCCGACGTCGACTCCGACTTGGACGAGCACCGCTACCCGGACCGATACGAGGACCAGCACGAAGACGGCGACGTCTACCGCGACTCCGACGGCGACCGGGACCTCGACGCCGACGAATACTCCCACAGATACGAGGACGGCGACCTCTACCGCGACGCCGACGATAACCGAGACTTCGACGCCGACTAACACGGCGACTGCGACTCCTACAGCGACGCCGACGGTTACGAAGACGGCGACCTCTACTCCGACTCCCTTAACCCACTTTATGAAGCCGGGACTCGGAGTCTGGTAATCCTTAAACCCGAGAGAGGAGGTGATTAGATTGAGGAAATTAATCGTTAGTCTAGTAGTAGTTATGGCGATCTGCGTAGTCCCCGTCTCGGCCGAGGAGGTCGAGCGGAGCCAAGAGGCTTACCTCGAGGCGAAGGCGGAGATCGCGTCCGCTACCGACACCGGAAGGGATCTCGTCGATCTCTATCTTAAGGCTGCCGCGCTTACTCCGAACGGATGGGTAAGGGCGTGGCAACTTAATAACGCCGCCCACGTTTTGATCCAGATGGCGGACGAGAAGAAGGGGAAGAACGGCCTCGCGGACGGGAAGTTAATCCGCGAAGCGCTGGTCCTTCTAGGAAAAGCGAAGCCACTAAGTGAAGCCGGAATGCCTCTAACCGAAGAGGGCAAGGCCAAGTGGAATAGCGCGGCGAAGACGATCGAGAAGAATATCCTTTATTGCGAGCGGTCCCTCGGCCTAAAGGCTTGGGACTAACGAGCGAACCTTAAGATCTTAGAAGAGAGGTGATTACTATGTTCGACGAAGAGAAGAAGGAAGGCGAAGAGACTCCGGCGGAAGAGCCTAAGCAGGAAGAGGGCGCGGCCGAAGAGTCCGCTCCGGCCGAGGCTCCGGCCGAGGAGGAGAAGAAGGAAGAGGGGGAGGCTCCGGCCGAGGAAGGCAAGGAGTAAGCGACTAACCTATAAGGAGGAGTAACGATGCGTATATTTATGATCCGTTTTTATCTCTTCGCGATCTTCTGTCTGATCGCGGTTCCCGTCTGCTTCGCCGAGGGAGTGGATCCGGCAGTTAAGGCGCAAGTCTTACTCGTCGCGACCGCGCTTATCCCTCCGATCGTCGGCGCTCTTAAGAAGCTAACCCTTCCGGCGTGGCTCGTTCCGCTATTGCCGTTGGCGCTCGGCGCTCTGATCGAGGTCGGCCTCGTCCTCGGTAAGGTAAGCGATCTCTCTTACGGGACCGCCGCGCTAATCGGCGTCGGTCTAGGCGGAGCGGCTTCCTCGGGTTACGATATCCATAAGAAGGTTAAGGAGCAATGGGCGAAATAATCCTCTACCGGATTATCGTCGGGTTCCTTATGATCTCGACCGCGTCCGTCGCAGGCGTCCTTATCCACTACGTGCGAAAATCGCGCCGACTGGATAAGGCGCTCGCGGCGGAGCGGCTACTCTCGAACCACGCGATCTATCTAAAGATTAAAGACGAGGCTCGTAATCTCGATGGCAAAGAACTTTCTAGTCGCGTTACTTCTGCTCGCGAGCGTCTCCGGATCTCTCTCGGCCAAGTGGATCGAGGCCGGAGTGCTAACTCCGTTCCCGGGGGATCTCCGGACTAAGGAAGAGACGCTCGAGGACCTCGCGATCTTCCGGCAGTTCGAGGTAAACCTCGTCGCGCTCGAGGGCTGCCGGAAGGATCTCGAAGAAGAGAAGCGCCGGAGTAAACGCTTCTACCGCCGCCCGGGGTTCTGGATCCCGGTTAGC
>Ga0307378_10008624_pt1 | contig 13512 bp, 13 predicted proteins | sample UN1MG_FD_202238 | JGI IMG/M metagenome (GOLD analysis project Ga0307378, IMG submission 202238) | Soil microbial communities from Risofladan, Vaasa, Finland - UN-1 | ecosystem: Environmental > Terrestrial > Soil > Coastal area > Acid sulfate soil | place: Finland: Risofladan, Vaasa | collected... | reverse complement strand
GGCTGAGCCACGATGTCGCCTTTCCACCCAGGACGCTGTCCCGATTGCGGCTACAGCCTGAGAGGACTGCCGCTACAGCACCGCTGCCCGGAATGTGGCTTCCCGTATGACGAGCGCACCCGCGTCTGGCGTCCGCGCCGACCCTGGAAGATCTACATTTACGTGGTCGGGATTCCGTTCTTATGGATTAGCCTATTGGTCAATGCATACGTGCACACCTTTGCGAGTCCCCACAGGGAAGACCCCCGCTTAAGGGCGGCCGCAACCGTGGAATGGATTGTACTCGTGACCGCGCCGGTAGTGGGCCTCTGGCGTGCGCGGCGGTCAACTCGCCGAGGCCGTTTCGCTGCGATTACGCCGAAGGGAATACGCGCTCGCACGAAGGATCTCGATATCGATCTCGCCTGGGAGGACATCGCCGGCGTGACGGCCAAGCGTGCCGGTGATCCAGAGATTCGCCAACACGGCTCTCGGCGTACACACGTGATTAGGTTCATCTTCGATGATCCGGACGACGTCGCGAGATTCTGCGCCGCGGCAAGCAGAGCGAAGCACCGGTACGCCCGGTTGTGTTCGCCGGACGGAGCAGGCGCCGCTCCTGCAACCTGAGACGCCTACGCCAGCCACTGCGGGTGCGATCCGGTTCGTCGTTCATCGCGACCCCAAGAGCCTGCCACACGCCGACCGGTCGGCGTACTATGTCTCCATGTCCGCTACCGGTCTCGAAATATGTCCCGATTGCGGCTGCGACCTACGCGGTTCGCCGCGGCCGGGGTGCTGTCCGGAATGTGGATTCGAGTACGACGGGCACACGCGCGTCTGGCGTTCGCGCCAGCCGTGGCAGCGCCATGCGCTGGTCTACTTCGTCATCGGCACGGCGATCGGGCTCGTGCTGGCGATTCTGTACCGGCTGGTGGTCGGGCACGTTCCTTATCCTGTGTTCCCGCTGTTGTTCGGCCTGGTCTACGCCGCCGGCGGTCTGCTCATCCGCCGCGTGCTCACCGGCCGCCTATCCGGACGCTTCGTCGCTGTCACGCCGAAAGGCATTCTCGTCGGCACGCGCCGGCGAAGCAGCTTGATCGCGTGGGACGACGTGGATCGCGTCTCGCAGCCGAAGGGCGTGCCGAAAATCCAGCGGCACAGCAGCGGCGTGCCGGTGGTGCTGGAAGACGTGTTCGAGAAGCCGCAAGAGGTTGCCGCGTTTCGGGCGGAGGTAAAGGCCGCCAAGAAACGCTACCGGGAGAGTGCGTCACCGGCTCCGGGGCCTGTCTCGGGTACGTCGCAGGGCACCTGATAGGACCGCGTGGTCCCAGCCCCGACCGTCAAGCAGCGGTCACTCCAGGCCCGTGAGGACCCGCGTCCTTACCCGCACGGCTCGGTTCTGTCAGATGCTCTCAGCGGGCGCTCCACGCTGCCTCAGGTGCAGCGCCGTCATCTGTGGGTTGGCGACGAGGGCCGAATTTCCCCGCCGAGTTATCATCTCGGCGCGGTATACTAACCAGGACAGCTTACAGCTATCGGTTTCTGTCAACAGAGGGTTCATCATGCAACGCTCCACTGCTGTTTGTGTCGGGCTGGCAGTTGCCTGCCTGGTATGTTCGCCGGCCTACGCCCAGTTGGACTACGTCGATCGCTCCTGGGGCTTGCAGACCCCGCAAATGGAGGGCGGCAAGACCGAGCTCGAGTTTGGCGATGTGGACGGCGACGGCCACGTGGACATCGTCTCCATCGGCGACCATGGCTCGCCCTACGTCAACACGCAAGAGCACGGGGTCATGGTCTGGTTCGGCGACGGGACCGGGAACTGGTCGGTCTACCAGAACGGCAATTTCGGCTACGGCGGTATCGCGCTCGGCGACGTCAATAACGACGGCCTGATGGACGTCGGCTACGGCATGCACCACGATTACTCCGGAGTCGACTTCGGCGACCAGCTCCTCGAAGTCGCCCTCGGCGACGGCACCGGGCAGAACTGGACGCCCTGGGACGACGGCCTGGCAACCAACGGCGAGACCTGGGGCATGTTCGGCACCGACTTCGCCGACATCGACAACGACGGTGATCTCGACCTCGGCTCAACCTCCTTCGGCTGCTGCAACGGCGTGCATGTTTACCGAAACAACGGCGACGGTACGTGGACGCAGACCTTCGGTTCCTCGGGTGGCAACTCGGCCTCGATCTTCGCGTTTGGCGACATCAACGGCGACGGTTTCGCCGATTGCGCGTCCGCCCGCGGCTCGGATAACGACACCACCTACCTCGGCAACGGGAACGGCGGCTTCACGCCCGCGGACGGCAACCTACCCCTGCCGCCCTGGGGTGGGCGCCGGGGCGTCTCGCTCGGCGACGTCAACGACGATGGGCGCGACGATCTGGCGTTCGTCACCGACTCCGGCGGCATCGCGGTCTGGTCCTGGGTCAGCCTGGGCACGTGGCAGAACCTGTCGGGCAACCTGCCGGCCGCCGGCGGCTTCTACCATACCCAGATCGCCGACATGAACCTCGACGGCCACGGCGACGTCGTCGCGTTCGACCCGGGTGATCCGAACGGCTTGCTTGTCGTCTACGCCGGCGACGGAAGCGGAAACTGGCAGCAGGTCGCGTCGGTCGCCACGCCGCAAAGCTGTGACTGTGCCGCCTTCCGGGCCGGCGTAGACGCTGACCACAACGGCTATCCCGACATCGTGTACGTTGCCGAAGAGGACTGCGACCCGTGGGTGGGCGGCACGAACCGCCCACGCTTCTACGCCGAGAGCTCGACCCCCGCCACCATGTGGATTCACCCCGCGTCTCCGCGGGGCGGCGAGACGTTTTACGCCGGCTCGGTTCAGTTCATCGACTGGCACGCGGCGGACCCGCTCGGACAACAGCCGCTCATGACGATCGAACTGTCGAAGCGGGGGCCCGATGGTCCCTGGACTACGGTTGCCACCGACGTGCCGAACAACGGCCGCTTTCAGTGGCGCATTCCGCCCAATCTGCTTACGTCCGCCAATTGCCACCTGCGATACCGGTTGGCCGAGGCGGTCGCCGTCACGCCGGCGCCGTTTACTATCATTGGAGTTGACTGCCCCGGTGACCTCGACGGCGACGGCGACACCGATCAGTCCGACCTGGGTATCCTGCTGAGCGATTGGGGCTGCGACGATCCAGTGAACGGCTGCGCCGGCGACCTGAATGGTGACGACAAGACGGACCAGGCCGACCTCGGCATCCTGCTTTCGGATTGGGGTTGCGTTCCGTAGCTCTACGGCCGCGACAGAGCCCGGCCGCTACATCCTGCCCTGAGCGGCATGCAAGCGACTGTACATAGCGCCTTGACCCGCACGGACGATGCGATCCTCCAGGTCGAGAACCTGCGGACCCACTTTCCCGTTCATCGGAGCGCTCTCGCTGGAGCACGCGGCTGGGTCAAAGCCGAGGACGGCGTCTCGTTCGAGGTCGAACGCGGCCGGACGCTCGGACTGGTCGGCGAAAGCGGCTGCGGCAAGACCACCCTCGGCCGCACGATCCTGCGACTCATCCCCGCCACCTCCGGCAAGGTCTACTTCGAAGGCACCGACGTGTTCGACCTCCCGCCGGCCGAGCTGCGCCGCTTGCGCCGGCAAATGCAGATCATCTTTCAGGACCCGCTCGGCAGCCTGAACCCGCGGATGACCGTTGAGACCATCGTGGGCGAGGCGCTCGGCGTGCACCGGCTGACCCGCTCGGCTCGTCAGCGACGCGAGCGTGTCGCCGAATTGCTGAGCTGGGTCGGGCTCTCGGCGGACCACCTGCGCAGCTACCCGCACGAGCTCTCCGGCGGACAGCGGCAACGCGTCGGCCTGGCCCGGGCGTTGTCGCTCGAGCCGAAGTTCATCGTGTGCGACGAGCCGGTATCGGCCCTGGACGTCTCGATCCAGGCCCAGATCCTCAACCTGCTGGCCGATTTGCAGCGCGAGCTGCGCCTGAGCTACCTGCTCATCGCCCACAACCTCGCCGTCGTACGCCACTTCTGCGACGAGGTGGCCGTGATGTACCTCGGCAAGATCGTCGAGCACGCCCCCGCCCAAGAGCTGTTCCACAACGCGCTACATCCCTACGCACAGGCGCTGCTGGCCGCCGCCCCCGAGCCCGACCCACGCGGGCGTCGTGAACGCGGCGTGGTTCTCGGCGGCGAGGTCCCCAGCCCGCTCGACCCGCCGCCCGGCTGCGCGTTCCACCCGCGCTGCCCGCTGGCGGACCAGCGCTGCCGACGCGAAACGCCGACATTGCAACAACACGACGGCCCCTCGCCCGCGCACCGCGTCGCGTGCCATCTGGCTGTGGAAACCACCAACCCAAGTCCATCGCAAAGTCCGGTCGGCTGAAGCCAATTGCCAACTGAGCACGTGCTTGGCGTCCGGACTGTCCCGGAGGGACAGTGTGAGAGTAGCCCAGCGTGCAACGCTGGGACCCCCAGACGCACCGAGAGGGCCAGTCCCGGAGGGACGGTTGAAGCGTCAGTCGTCCCTACGGGACTCGGCCCGTGAATGCGAGGATCCGACCCCAGCGTTTCACGCTGGGCTACATTCAGATCGTCCCTGCGGGACTGCGCGCCCGCTCGGGGAGTACGCCCGCTTTGCCTGGGCCGCTTGGGCGACCTATCATGCCGGGCCGATAGAGCCATCGGGCGCCGAGCCCGCAGGCTCGGCGCTAACACAACCGGGTCTGGCACCGGCTATTAGCCGGTGAACTTGCGTTGATCGAGGACCGTGATGGCCGCTGACGCTGCGTTGATGGAGAAGCTCACCGCCCTGTGCAAACGCCGGGGGTTTATCTATCCCGGCAGCGAGATCTACGGCGGCATCGGCGGGTTCTGGGACTACGGCCCGCTGGGTATCGACCTGAAGCGAACGGTCGAGCAGGCGCTCTAGAGAACGCCTTCTTCATACCGTAGAATCGTGCCGGGAGAGTGCTCATGACTGACGACTTCGCATGGCTGACCGAACACAGCCGGGAGATCTTCGAGAAATACGCCGGCAAGTGGATCGCCGTGCTGGACGGTGAGGTCGTCGGAGTCGGCGAGACGGCGACGGAAGCCGCTGACCAGGCCGAAGCCAGCCATCCCGGCGCCGACTACATCCTCGAGGCAGTCGATCCTGAGCCGGAACGCATCTAATGAGCGTGTTCGCGTGGCGTCGCCAAATGACCCGCCACTTCGGCGAGCAGTGGGTTCCCTTCGCTGAACTGGGTCTCAAGGGCGCGGACGGGCGCTGGCGGACCTTTGCGGTGCAGGTTGATTCAGGGGCGGTGATCTCGGTTCTGACGCGGTCGGCGGCAGAACTGCTGGGCATCAAACCCGAGGAAGGGGAGCGCGTAGAACTCGCCAGCATCGGGCGGCAGCCGCATCCGTACTTCGTCCACGAACTGACGGCGCGAATCGGAGACCTGGGGGAATTCACGATGCGCATCGCGCTGTCCGACCGCGAGGACATGCCCAACTTGCTGGGGCGGCTCGACGTGCTCGACCATCTCCAAATCGACCTGGACCCGTCCCTGGAAGAGACGCGGTTCAGCGCTCCTTGGCTCGACGCGGACGGGCGGCGAATCTGGCGCCATCTTCTCGAGACGGAAGCGGCCATTCTCGCGAAATGGGGTGTTCACCAACTTCCATCGCCAGTTGATGAGGCCGCTCGCCGCTTTGTGAACCGGGCCGGCCAACTGGTGGCGGCCGCCGCAGGTATCGCGAAACTGCACCGGGACTACGAGTTTCCGCTGCTTATACGCTCGCTTTTTGAACTGTCGCTGCAGTTCGAGTACCTCATGGCCGACCCAGAAGATCGTGCGCGCCTGTACCTAGACTATGAACACGTGACAAAGTACCGGGCAGAACAGGCGTGGCTGCGTTTCCCGGGCCTGATCGGTCGGACACTGCGGGATTCTCCGCAGCGTGCCAAGGGTGAGGAGCGCAACCGGGCAGAATACGAGCGCGTTCGCCTTCAGTTTGCCCGGGCCCCGAAACGACCAGATCAAACACGACACCACTGGTATCCCGGCACGTTGCGCGATCTGGCGGGACAACTGGACAGGATTGCCGAATACGAGGCCATTTACGGCTTGTATAGCGCATGGGCGCACGGCGATCCATGGACCGCCGGGACTAACCAACTCGGACACGGTGGTCTGATTCACGCCTTTGCGTATTGGGCCCGCGTGCTCCGCTTGATCGCAGACGCCAAAGGGATCATCCTGGCGGCAGATCAGTACGAAGCACTCACAAAGCTGGCGACGGGGCTGGCAGTAGACTAGTCGCAACGAATGGTGTGTTTATGCCCGAAGCATCGTTGATGGAGAAGCTGACCGCCTTGTGCAAACGCCGGGGGTTCATCTACCCGGGCAGCGAGATCTACGGCGGGATCGGGGGCTTTTGGGACTACGGCCCGCTGGGCGTTGAGCTGAAGCGGAACATCAAAGACATCTGGTGGCACGACATGGTCACCAACCCGCCCAACGGACCGGACGGCAGGGAAATCAGCATGGTCGGCGTGGATTGCGCGCTGATCATGAATCCGAAGGTCTGGGAAGCCAGCGGGCACGCGACGGGATTTGCGGATCCGATGGTAGAATGCCTCAAATGTCGCAAGCGTTGGCGAGGAGACAAGGTCTACATCCTCCGAGTTCCTGTGGTTTCCGGAACTCTGACAGTCTCGGCTCCTCTGCTCGCTGAAGAAGCGCAAGAGTCCAAGCCCATCCCGGCGGCCGAAGCCGACGATAAAAGCGAGGCAGAGGCTTACTTTAAGTTCCTCATGACGCGGTTCAAGAAAAGGCGAGAGCTTCGACAGGACATCATCGAGACCTATGAACGAGGGAAATACACCATTCTCTCGGCCCTCGAAGCTAGCGGTGATACGATTCACTGTCCGGACCCCGCATGCGGAGGCGAACTTACGGCGCCGCGGTCCTTCAACTTGATGTTTCGTACATTTGTCGGGGCGCTGGAAGGCACGTCTGCTCAGGCCTGGCTTCGTCCCGAGACCGCACAGGGTATATTCGTCAACTGGCCGAACGTGCTGGACACGCAGCGGGTCAAGTTGCCGTTCGGGATTGCGCAGGTTGGGAAGGCGTTTCGGAATGAGATCAATCCGCGGAACTACACGTTTCGCTCGCGCGAGTTCGAGCAGATGGAGATCGAGTTCTTCTGCCGGGACGAGACCGCGATGGAGTGGTACGAGTTCTGGCGGAAGGTGCGCTACGACTGGTACGTCAACCTCGGGCTCAAGAGCGAGAAGCTGCGGCTGCGGGATCAGACCGAAGACGAGCTGGCGCACTATTCGAAGTGCTGCGCGGACATCGAGTACCTGTTCCCGTTCTCCGACGAGCACCAGGAGCTGGAGGGCGTTGCGCATCGCGGCTGCTACGATCTTCAGCAACACCAGAAGCACAGCGGCAAAGACCTGACGTACTTCGACGACGATCTCTGGCAGCAGGACGCCCACAAGTACAAGGACGACAAGGAGGCCGCCAAGAAGGCCAAACAAGGCCCGCCATACCGTTTCCTGCCCACCGTCATCGAGCCCTCGGCCGGCGTGGACCGCAGCGCCCTGGCGTTTCTGTGCGAGGCGTACACCGAGGACGAAGCCCCGGACGAGAAGGGCGTCATGCAGAAACGCGTCGTGATGAAGCTGCACCCCAAGCTGGCCCCGATCAAGGTCGCCGTCTTCCCGCTGGTCAACCGCGAGGACATGCCGGTGATCGCCGAGCAGATCTACCGCGAGGCCAAACAGCACATGAACGCGTTCTTTGACCTGAAGGGTGCCATCGGGCGGCGCTATCGGCGGCAGGACGAGGCCGGCACGCCCTTCTGCGTGACCGTGGACGGCCAGACGTTGGAGGACGGCACGGTCACCATCCGCGACCGCGACACGTTGGCACAGGTTCGCGTCCACAAGGATCAGGTCGTCCCCTGGCTGCGCGAGCGGCTGGCGCAATAGCGAATAGCGAATAGCGAATTAAGAATGGCGAATGAAGAGGGGACGTAGTGTGCCCTGGGGCCCGGGTTGTCGGAAACGCCGGGTGCCACGGGCGGCTTGCCGGGTGCCCCATCCTTCGCGCAGCGAAGGGTGGGGGACAGAACGGCTCGGGATGTCGCCCCCTTGCCTGCGGCAAGGGATGGGGCACCCGCCTTGTGCCGGGCGTTCTTGCTCCGTGTCCTCTGTGCCTACCTTCGCGGGTTGTCGGAAACCCGCGAAGGCGCTATGCTTACCCGCCAGGGCTCTCTTATGCAGTTGCGGTCCAGGTCCGGCGTCGCAGCCGGCTTCAACGGAGTACTTGCCCATGTGTGAACGAAAATGGCTCAGCGGGACGATCGTGGCACTGCTGGTCTTGTCGTCGGTGACTGTCGCCCCGGCGGATATCACCTCGCTCAGCGGCTCGGTCAACGCGACGGTACATGAGTTCCGGGTTGACGCCCAGGGCGACATGGACCAGGCCAGCGACAGCTATCCCGGCACTAGCGAGTTGCCGCTGCAAGTAATCGCCCGGCTGATCACCGAGTTCCCCGACGAAGCGGCGGGGATGGCCGCGGCCCAGTTCGCCGACCCAGCCGAGCTCGACCAGCCCAACCCGGAGGAGTTCGCCATTAACCTGACGCTCAACAGCATCTCGGCGAACATCCGCTATACCGGTGAGGCTAGCTCACGGGAGGTACGTGGGATACTGTATTCGGAAGCCGAGCTGGGGCAGCCGGCCGGGACTTCCGTCCCGCTGGTGGGGCGGCTGTTTCTCGACGGGGTGCTGGTCGTCTTCAGCGTTACCCCTGACCGCGACCTGACCGGGGCCTACGTGCGCCTGCGTGTGACGGTCGTGAAGCAGGTTACCGGGCAGGAGGACGAGACCGTCTTCAACGGCTCGGTGGAATTGAACGGCGGTCCCGGCGGGACGGCCACGACCGCTTCCAGCGGACAGTTTCCGACAGCCAATCTGATCCTGACCGACCTGTCGCTCCTGCCTGACGAGTTCGGCGCTCTCCACACGCTCGTCTTGCCGGACCTGGTAATCGACTACGACTATCAGGCAACGGTGGCCGAGAAGTTCACGCTGCAGGCCACGGTCGAAGTCGAGGCCGCCAACCTGGCGGATGCGGTCGGCGTCGTCGCCCTGATCGGCACCCCAACCGACACGTTCACCGAAGTGATCACGCTGACGCAGGGTCAGGAGGCGGCCGCCAAGCTGCTCTCCACGATCCAGAAGGAACGCGACGAGCCGTCCGGGCAGCCGGCTTTCCCCGACCAGACCACGTTCGCCCCGCCGCTGTTCGGGCTGTGCGGCGTGTTCGGGCTGGAGGCGGCGGTGGGCTTGTTCGCGCTGGTGGGGCTGAAATTCGCCAGGAGGCGGTGGCTCGACCTCCGCGGCTAGCATGTTCTTCCTCCGTCTGATCATCACGGCCTTGCGCAGCCTGGAAAGTCACTTTCTACGCTCGCTGCTGGCGACGCTGGGGGTGTTGATCGGGGTCGGGTCGGTGGTGGCGTGCATGTCGATCGTGGAGGGCGCGACCACGGAGATCATCCAGGACCTCAAGGCGCTCGGCTCGAACGTTTTGCTCATTTCGCCGGCCATCGCCCGCATCGAGGGCCGACCCGCCGGGATGGCGCAGACACTGGTGATGGAGGACATCGATCAGCTGATGCGCGAGCTTCCCGAAGAGATCGACGCGATCGCGCCCGAGGCCCTGGGAACCAGCCCGGTGAAACGCCTGCAAAAGTCCCACACCTTCACCGTGGTCGCCACCTCGGACATGTACTTTCAGATCCACAGCTTCGAGCCGCGCTACGGCCGCGTGTTCGACAGAAACGAAGCCAACGACGAGCTGGCCTCGGTCGTCTGTCTGGGCTCGAAGGTCGCCGAAAAGCTTTTCGGCGGCGCTCAGCCGATCGGTCAGGCCGTCAAGATCGGCAATACGCCGTATCGCGTAATCGGCGTAATGGAGAAGCGCGGCAACATCGTCTTTCTCAACGCCGACGACGCCATCTTCATTCCCATCAAGGCCGGCCTGAAGCGCTTCTTCAACCGCCGCTATATGCACCGGATGACCATCCAGGCCAGGGACGGCGTCGAGATGGACGATCTGGAGAAGCAGGTCGCCCGCGTGTTGCGGCAGGAGCACCATGTCCGCGTCGGACAGGAGGACGACTTCGAGACCTACACGCAGGAGGAAGTGCTGCGCCAGGTCAGCGAGTTCACGATCATCTTCCGGATCGTCTTTTACAGCATCGCCGGCATCAGCCTGATCGTCGGCGGGATCGGCATCATGAACATCATGCTGGTCTCGGTGACCGAACGGACCCGCGAGATCGGCGTGCGCATCGCGGTCGGCGCGCGGCGCGGCGACATCCTGCTCCAATTCCTGGTCGAGTCGCTGATCATCAGCCTGCTGGGCGGCAGCTTCGGCCTGCTGTTGGGCATGATGTTCTCCGATCTGCTGGACAAGGTGCTCCAGGGCATCTTCAAGACCGAGGTCTCCACCGGCGTCATCACCGTCGCCCTGGTCACAGCCACGGCCGTCGGCGTCCTCAGCGGCCTATACCCCGCCTTCAAAGCCAGCCGCCTCGACCCCGTCGAAGCGCTGCGTTACGAATAAGCAGCGGTCCCGGCGCACTCGCCGGCGCAGTCAGCTCGCCTCAGATGAGGCAGGATGTGGAATGTCCTCTCTAAGCGGGGCCGAATCGCTTTGGAGGTGTACGGTTGAACCGCGTGGACAGATTAGCCGTTAGCCTAAGCGTCGCCGCCGCTCTCATGCTCGCGCTGAGCCTCTCAAATGCCTTCCCTTGGCTTCAGGGCCGCCTGAACGGGAGCTTCTCTGGCCTGCTGTTGAACAAGATGACGTTCGTGGCTTGGGCGGTCCTGACTATAGGCCTGGTGTGGAGGTTAGCTAACGGTCGAGGGAAACGGAGGCGTGGCACGATACGTTCGCGGGTGTTTCTGGGAGCGGTTGTCTTGTTGCCGTGGCTCATTCTCGTGGTCCAGCGCGACGCGAGGGCCGCTTTCACCCACGGCTTCAGGCGGTGGGCGACAACACATGTGGATGTCCGTGCGATAGAGGACTGGCGGGTCAAGTTGACAACTACTGTTGCTACAGCGCCTGCCCGCTTGTGGTGGCCGACTACGGAACGTGAAGTGCTCCTGGGTGTGCCGGTGGCGCGCGGATCGTTCTCGCCAGCGGTTGCTGGATTACGGCCGGACGAAGTCCGTGTCCTTCCCGAGCTGGAGGGCGTGCTCTTCGTATGGGAGGGCGGTCGCGTCGGCTGGGTGAGGTTCGTCTTCGTGGGTAGCGCGGCTTCTGGCCCTCCCGAGGAGCTCAAGCGGCACGACGTGGACTGGCGGTCTCTTCAGCCCGGCGTTTACACCGGGGTCGTTGCACATCCCTAAGTGGCGGATGAGGCGGGGGAGGTTCTCCTTTTCCGCCTCCGTCGGGGTTACCCCGCAGGGACGGCATGAAAGCAGCCCCGCGTGCAACGCAGGGCATTGCTGCCGGACGTTATCACGTCTTATCGGGCGGCCGGGTGAATTGCAGCCGTGCTGCCGGCTGGTCGATGAAGACGGTGCTGTCGTGGGTTTGGAGCGCTGATGAATCTGGATTTGGACGAGCTAATCGGAGACTGGAGCTGCCCGAAAGGGGAGGTCGCTGCCCGGCTGGTCCGCGGGGAGGACGGGGGCGAGCTGGTGCAGTTGCGCATCGACCTGGGCCTGCTGCAGATGTTTCCGGACGGCCGCCCGGACGGGAAGCGCTACCACGGTCTGCCGAGCGTTCGGGAGTATGTCCGACGCGAGCTCCGCCTGGGGCACGCCCCGACCGAGCAGGATTGGGCCGAGCTCCAACGCGAGTTGGTCCAATTGAATTACCGCCGCATCGCTTTGGGCAACCTGGTAGACGCCGAGGCGCAGCGCGACGACTGCGAGGCGGAGCGCTGGCACCTGGTCCGCGCCGCCCGCGACACCGACGAGTGCCTGTCGGCCCTGCGGCTGATTACGGACCACTCCGGCGGCACAGGCAGCAACATGGCGCTGCTACCCACCCTGTTGTTCAGTCGGGCACGCTTCCGATCGCGCCTGGCGGCGCTGGAGGGCCGGATCGAGGAGGCGGTCGAGGAAGCCGAAGCCGGCGCCGACGTATTGGACGCGACGCTGGATGACATCGGGCTTGATCCGGAACAGCGCAAACAGGACCCCGGCGTCTCCCACCTCCGCCAGCTCGGAGAGCGTCTGCGGAAGCAACATGGCATCGAGCAGACGTTGCGGGAGCGGCTGGATGAGGCGCTCGAGCGCGACGACTTTGAGAGCGCTGTTCAGCTCCGCGAGCAGCTCCGCCGCCGGCGGGAGGGTCGAATACCCAGTTCCCCCTCGCCGGATCCGCAGGAGGACTGATCCCTAAACGGGCGCATGACGGTTCGTCCCCGGGCGACGGTGAATACGGCCACGGCCCAAGCGCGCGAACAGTCCCCACAGACGGCAGGCTAATGCCGCCCGCGACGCTGAGGGAGCCTCCGGGCTTCAGCGCTCAGGTATGTAGAGGCCTCCGGTAAAGACCGGCTAGACCATCTCTTTCAGACCCTTGAGGGCCAGAACCTTCACGGCCTTCCGGGCCGGCTTGGCCTTGAAGATCATCGGCTCGCCGGTGAAGGGGTTGATTCCCTTGCGGGCCTTGGTGGCCGGCTTCTTGACGACCTTGATCTTCATCAGGCCGGGCACGGTGAACACGCCGGGCCCGCGCCCGGAAAGATCCTTCTTGATCAACCCGGACATGCCGTCGAAAATGGCGGCAACCTGCTTGCGGGTCAGTCCGCTGTTGTCCGCCAGCTCGCGATACACCTCAGACTTGGTGCGTGGTTTGGCTGACTTGTTCGCCTTTTTCCTGGCCATCTCTTACCTCCGTGCTGGGGCGAGCCAACCGGAGTTGTGCTCGCCGCGACTCGTTCTTGACGCCTACCGCTGCCAACCGGCAGCGGACGACTTGCCGTGGCGCTTCGCAGGATTTCCGGAAACCGCCAAAAACCGCGGGGAGAACCTGCTTCTCCGCGCGTGCTCGTGCAAATATTTGGCACGCTTGAGCCTTTTCGTCAAGCGGATTCTGCCAGAAATCCCCCAAAAACGCGGGAAATTCGCGAATCCCGGCCCCAAGCTGGTCTGCGGACCGGGGCTTTCACCCCCCAGGTCCCGTTGCTACGCCCCGCCTTCGGTGTTGATCGTGTCCACCAGCCGCCGCAGCAACCCGAAACTCTTCTTGTCAAAGCGCATCTTCAGGCGCGGCAGCATGGCGTATTCGCCGTTCTCCGCCGGCAAGGCGTCGCACTGCTCGATGCGGCCTTCGTCGAGGATATGCCCGGCGTACTCGTCGTTGATCCGCTCCAGCAAGGGGCCTGGCAGCCGGTTGGTCAGCCGCAGCACCAGGTCGTTGCCCACGTAGCGCATCGAGTGGTAGACGCGATAAAACTGCAGCACCTCGGCCGCCGCCTGGTCCACGCTGTCGGTGATCCGGATCAGGTCCATGTCCTGTTC
>Ga0307378_10008622_pt1 | contig 13514 bp, 12 predicted proteins | sample UN1MG_FD_202238 | JGI IMG/M metagenome (GOLD analysis project Ga0307378, IMG submission 202238) | Soil microbial communities from Risofladan, Vaasa, Finland - UN-1 | ecosystem: Environmental > Terrestrial > Soil > Coastal area > Acid sulfate soil | place: Finland: Risofladan, Vaasa | collected... | reverse complement strand
GGTATCCCGAAAATACCTCCAGGTTTTCAGTGAAGTGCGGCAAAACCGCACCCGGAAACCCCGTCCCCGGCACTCCTATGTTGAAAACATCAAGGCCATCACGAATTTCGAGCTCCCGGAGATCAAGCTCGATCACCTGAAAGCCTTGACCGATGATACCGGCATCTTGCAACATGCCAACTATACCATTCCCGATCGCACCCATGGCTACTGCACCGATGATAATGCCAGAGCGCTGCTGGTTGCCGCCATGTGTCAAAAATACCTGCCAGCAAACGGCTTGAGACTTGATCTTCTCAGCGATCATTATCTCGGATTTCTTCTGTATGCCTATGATGAAAAAAATGGGCGCTTTCGCAATTTCATGACTTATTCGCGGCAGTGGATGGAGGAGATCGGGTCCGAGGATGCGCATGGCAGAACGCTTTGGTGCCTTGGTAATGCAGTGATTTTTCTTGACGATCCCGGGCATCTCGCAATGAGCACAACCCTTTTCAAAAAGGCACTGAGGGCTGTCGAGAATTTTCATTCGCCCCGCGCCGTCGCTTTTTCCCTGGTGGGCATGCATGGTTATCTGCATAAATTTTCCGGAGACAGTGATGTGCGCAGGAACCTGGAAGTTCTTGCCGACAGGCTTTTTAATCAGTTTAAAAACAATGGAACAGACGATTGGCCCTGGCTTGAGAACGCTCTAAACTATGCCAACGGCAAACTGGCCCATGCCCTGCTGCTGTCCGGCCACCGGATGCAGCGCAGCGATATGATCGATATGGGACTCCAGTCCCTCAAGTGGCTGCTTGCCATCCAAACCGAAGACAACCACTTTGTGCCCATCGGCAGCACCGGTTGGTATGAAAAAGGAGGCCTCAAAGCACGTTTCGACCAGCAGCCCGTCGAAGCCAATGCCATGGTCGAAGCCTGTGTGGAAGCCTTTAATGTTACCCGGGACAATACATGGTTTGAGAATGCGGTCATGTGCTTTAACTGGTTTCTCGGACACAATGACCTGAATATGCCGCTCTATGATCCCAAGACCGGCGGCTGCCGAGATGGGTTGATGGCGGACGGTATCAACCAGAATGAAGGCGCCGAGTCCTCCCTTGCCTGGCTGCTTTCGCTGATGACATTGCAAAAGCTTTATGCCGACGAGATTTTAAACCAGACGTCGTCACAGAAAACCGATTAACAAAAGGATCAGTCATGCACATTGCCATGCTCTCGCCCATTGCCTGGCGCACGCCGCCACGCCATTATGGCCCCTGGGAAAACGTGGCCTCCCTTTTAACCGAGGGGCTGGTAGCGCGCGGTCATGATGTAACCTTGTTTGCAACCGCGGATTCGCAGACCAGCGGCACACTGCATGCGATTTGCCCGCAAGGCTATGAAGAAGACCGCTCACTCATACCAAAAGTATGGGAGTGCATTCACATTTCAGAGCTCTTTGAGCATGCCGATGTGTATGACATGATCCACAATCACTTTGACTTCCTGCCTCTGACCTATACCGGCCTGACCACCACCCCGGTAGTGACCACCATTCACGGCTTTTCATCGCCCGGGATTCTACCCGTTTACAAAAAATACAACGGCAAAGCGTTCTATGTTTCCATCAGCGATGCCGATCGATCGCCGGATCTTGACTATATAAAAACCATCCATCACGGCATTGATATAAAACAGTTTGATTTTCAGCCTGCCCCGGATGATTCCCTGCTCTTTTTCGGGCGCATTCACCATGACAAGGGTGCAAGAGAGGCCCTTGAAATTGCCAGGGCCTGCAATAAAAAGCTGACATTGGCGGGCATCATCCAGGACCAGGCCTACTATGACCAATATGTCGCCCCTCACATAGACAACGACAAGGTGATTTATGCCGGCAGCGCCGGACCAGTTGAGCGCAACCGGCTGCTTGGCAAAGCCTGCGCGCTATTGCACCCAATACAGTTTGATGAGCCTTTCGGTCTGTCCGTTATCGAATCCATGGCCTGCGGTACGCCCGTGATCGCCTTTGATAGGGGCAGCATGCCTGAACTTATCGAAAACGGCAAAAGTGGTTTTTTGGTCAATAACGTGGAAGAGGCCATTGAGGCTGTTGTACGTATTAAAGAGATTGACCGCGCATACTGTCGTCGCCATGTTGAACAGCATTTCACAGTCGACCGCATGATCAATGAATACATACAAGTCTATGAAATGATTCTTGACTCTGAAAACTGTAGAATGGCCTCGAAAAATCTGAAATAGATAGCCGGTACCGGTGGCCTATCACTGGGAGGTAAATGGGTATGTGCCAATGTGGTCTTTATTTGCGGCGCTGTTCCTGAAGACGACGGTACGGTAAAAATATACTGGGGCGGCGCGGATACGGTCATGTGTGCCGGTACGGCCGACATTGATGAATTGGTAGCGCTCTGCCTCACGGTTTCCCGACCTCCGATGTAGATGCTCATTGCCGGATGATCGCAGACAGGAAATTCAACATCGCGGATAGTCTGGAATTGAAGATCTGTCCTGATGAACAGACTTACGATGCAGAGCATAAAATTTCAACCGACATTGAGGACACAATGATATGCAAGCAAAAAAGTATCAAGGGCTGAAAGTTGAAAGAAAAGCAAATAAGATCGAAAGGGATACTTCACGGGTGATCACCCGGCTTCATCTTCCCGATGAGAGCTATCGCATCCCTAAAATAATTCAGCGGATAATGAGTTTGTCTAAAGCAGCGGCCGAAAATTTACTTGCTCAAATAATGATTGACTTTTCCGGACGACACGAAGACTTCGAACACATTTTTGAGCGGCACCTGATTGCGGTGAAGGATTATTTTCCACAGGATAAAATACTTAGCGATGTTCAAAGGGCTCTCATCGGAGCTTACTTTACTAAGGAGTACTCTATTGAATCGGCCGCCCTTTTCAACCCTTCCATCGTTCCCCATCCGGATCAAAGCCATCTGACAAAAGGCAGCTTGCGCTTTGTCATGAGCCTGCAGGCAACCGGCGAAGGCCATATTTCGTCAATTGTCTTTCGCAGTGGCGTCCTTGACCGGCACAATATATTCCTTTTCGACCCGATCAGTGATTTTGTGGAAACGCCGGATCTAAAATTAGATCCAGTTTACAAGCGCAATCCTTTCCAGCTGAAGCTCAACGAAATGGGGGCCTGCAATGAGATAACCGCCCATATTCTTAACCAGCTGCCGGAAGATTTTACTTATAATGAGTTATTAGAAAAAAATGAAATGCTTCGCGTAAAACCGCTATTTTCTGAAGCGGACCAAAACATAACCTTCGAGGTCATGTGCTGGCTTGCAAATTCAAATTATGAGGTGAGTTTCCACGCCGATCATCGCATATCCGAACGGGTGATCTTTCCCGTTTCGAAAAACGAAAGCAGAGGCATTGAAGATGTCCGTTTCGTTCAATTTTTCAAGGACAACGGTGAGGTCGTCTATTTCGCGACCTATACCGCCTTAAACGGTACGATTTTACCGCAGTTGATTGAAACAAAGGATTTCATCAAATTCAACATTTTAACGCTCAACGGTAAAGCCATACAAAACAAGGGCATGGCGCTTTTCCCGCGGCAAATTGGCGGCCGCTATGCCATGCTCTCGCGCCAGGACGGTGAAAACAACCATATCATGTTCTCAGACAATATCCACTTTTGGCAGGAATCCCACATTACTCAGGAGCCTGAATATCCTTGGGAATTCTTCCAGATCGGCAACTGTGGTTCACCCATAGAGACCGATGAAGGCTGGATTGTGCTCACCCATGGCGTCGGGCCTATGCGTCAGTATTGCATCGGCGCTATGCTGCGTGATCTTGAAAATCCAACAAAAATCATCGCCCGCCTCGATGAGCCATTGCTTGCCCCGCATGAGAAAGAGCGCGAGGGATATGTTCCCAATGTTGTTTATTCCTGCGGTGCGATAATTCATAACAACGAGTTGGTCATTCCCTACGCTATGTCTGATATCAATTCCGGCATAGCAACTGTTAAAGTTGAAGAATTGATTCACTGTATGCAGGAAGTAGCTTAATGAACAATATTGATGGAAAATATCGAAAATATTTCCTGGTCAAGGAAATGCTGGAAGTAAAAAAAATTTTAGCTGCCACGAATACATTGCAAATTTTTGAATTTATTAAACATATTAAACATAAAAAAATATTATTAACCGGCGAAGGATCTTCAAGAATTTTTCCGGCAAAAAAAGTTATTTATGATGCTCGACATCATAGCTATAAAGAAATTATAATAACAGAAGGAGCAAGTCAGTCTGCCGAATATAATCTTGATGATTATACTGTTTTTATTGCTTCCAATTCGGGCAAAACAAAAGAAGGTCTTACATTAATTGAAAAATTAAGAAAGAAAAAGCATAAAAATATTATTGCTGTGGTTGCCCATAAAAATACCGAAATTATTAATAATGCAGATTATGGTTATCTGCTGGGAAGTGGTCATGAAGAGGCTGTGCCAGCTACTAAAACAGTTATTGAGCAGGCGTTGTTTTACGATATATTATTTAGAAAATCCAATAATAAAAATCTTCCCGATTTAAATAAGATAGCGAACTTAATAGAAAAAGTATTAAAAATTAAAATTCCTAAAAAAATATTCAACAAACTGGTTTCTTCCAAAATGATCTATTTTTTAGGTAGGAATAACGGCGTTTCAGAATAATTAACTCTAAAAGCCAATGAAATTACAAGAAAAAAATCGGATTACCTTGAAGGGACTTATGCGGTTCATGGAATTGAAGAGGTAATGTCAACGGATGAAATTATAATCGCTATAGATCCTTTCCGCGAGGAAGAGCCCAAAATACAAAAAACTTTAGTAAAAGGATTAGGTATGACCGTCATTGCAATATCGACCAGGAAAACATCTTTTCCTACTTTGCAAATTCCTGATTATGGAGAATTTAATCCTTATCTGGAATTAGCTATGGGCTGGAATTTATTAATAGAAACAGCGTTGAAACAAGGAATTGATTTGGATCATCCTGAAAGAACCAGGAAAATTGGTAATGAATTTGAATAAAGAATTTGATTTTAAAGAGATTGCTGTAATTGTCGCTCATCCTGATGATGAAACGTTATGGGCCGGAGGGATGATTTTGATGAATCCTGAGTGTAAATGGACAATAATATCTCTTTGTAGAGGAAATGATACTGATCGTGCTCCAAAATTTTTAAAAGTTTTAAAGTTTTATGGAGCAAATGGGGCGATGGGAAACCTTGATGACAGTTCGGAACAAAAACCACTTTCTAAAAAGGAGATTGAAAAATTAATTATATTTTTATTACCAAAAATTAATTATGATCTGATTATTACTCATAGTCCTGCTGGAGAATATACCAGACATAAAAGACATGAAGAGACCGGCAAAGCAGTTTCTTTTTTATGGGAGCAAAAAAAAATAAATTCACGTCAGTTATGGTTTTTTGCATATGAAGATGACAACAAAAGCTATTATCCACAGGCTATCAAAAATGCTGACAGGGTCATTGAACTCCCTGAAAATATCTGGCTCAAAAAGTATAACATTATTACCAAAACATACCGGTTTTTGACAAATAGCTTTGAGGCGTTGACAACACCAAAAAGAGAGGCTTTTTGGTGTTTTAAGCAAGGAGAAAAGATTAAAGCAATACTCAAGGAGAGTTAAAAATGAAAGTTCTGCTTTTATATGATTATCCCACTTCTCCCGGTGGTTTAGCCACACAGGGAGAATCGTTATACAGAGGATTAATAGAAATGGGCGTAGATGCTTATCCCGTAAATTTTGAATCAGCTCAGGAAAAAGAGTGGTACTACAGATGGTTTAAACCTGATGTTGTTCTTGGGGTTGGTTATTGGGGGCATACTCCGGATTTAATACTCCATCCTAAGCAGCATGGTGTTCAGCCTGTTCCATGGCTAGTTGCTGATGGGTATATTGCAAATTATCAGGAAATATTAAATGAACTGCCGCTAATTTTAGTCACTTCAAACTGGGTGAAAGAAGTATATATTCGAGATGGAATAAATGGAGACAATATTGAGGTGCTGCCTGTTGGTTGCGATACTGATGCTTTTCATCCCATGGATAAGACGAATCCTAAGGTAACACCTGTAAGGGAATTATTAGGGATTGGTCCTGACGACATTATGATTTTAACAGTTGGCGGCGATGCCGCTTCCAAGGGAGCTTTAGAAGTTATGCAGGCTTTAGCTATCAATAATACTAAAGCCCCTCCCTGGAAATATGTTTGCAAGGTCTGGCCTCAGGCCAGAACTGAATTACAAAATTCAGCTGATTTTAAACTGGCAAATCAGCTGGGGATCAGCAAAAACATAATTAATGTGATGAATAGAGTATCAAGAAATTTTATGCCTTATTTAATTAACGCCTGCGATATTTATGCGGCGCCTTCCAGATTAGAAGGTTTTGGAATGCCTCAAATTGAGGCTGGAGCCTGTGGAAAACCGGTTATAGGAATAAAGGCGATGGGAATGCTGGATACACTTGTTCATGGGGAAACCGCTCTCCTAGCCGAAGTCGCACAGGAAATTCTTTTAAAAGAAACTATTGTGTTCGGCGAATCGGGGTCTCAGGAGAGACGGAGGGTTATTTTTAAAAATTCTCGCACTGTTGATTATCGTGCAAGTGTTCATGATATTGCCAATTATTTAATGGATTTAATGGAAAATCCCGATTTGCGCCATAAATTGGGCCAAGCAGCAAGAAAAAGAATCGTTGAAAATTTTAATTATAAGGCAGTTGCTAAACGCTTTGTAGAAATTATTTCTACACGACTAGGGATATCATAATGGAACCAAGCTTAAATGTATTAATAGAAAAAGCAAAAAAGGCGGCGCTTGAGGTACTTTTGCATAACAATAGGGGGCCATTCATAAATCTTCCTAGAACAGCAGGGTGGGGCTATCCTGAGCCATATACAAGAGATTTAATGATAGCAAGCCTTGGGGTTCTGGTAACGGGGAATGAAACATTAATAAATTCCTTAAGAAGAGTATTTCAGATTTTGGCAAAGAATCAGACACGTTTGGGGCATATTCCATCCATTGTTCATGATCCCAAAGAAAGAGGTGCAAGTGATAGTACCCCTTTATTTCTCATGGCAATAAAAATATTCCGTGAATTTACAGGAGAAGATGATTTTTTAGAAGAAGCGGTTGAAAAGGCGCTTACCTGGATGGAGTATCAGTCTCCACGCGATCGGATTTTAGTGGCTCAGCTTCCTACCAGTGATTGGCGTGATGAACAGTGGGTTTTAGGTTATGGTCTTTTTGTTAATACAATAGTATACACTTACTTAAAATTATTTAGTCTTGATGAGCAGGCAAGCCATTTAAAAAAAATGATGGGTCGGTTTTCCATCAAAGAAGAGGATGGTAAACATTACATAGATGAAGGTTTGAAAATAAAATTTAAACCATACTATGCGCTCTGGTCCTATAAAATATACAATAGTGAACGTTTTGATCTTTTAGGAAATAGTCTGGCAATTCTTTCGGGGATTGCCTCGCCGTCAAGATCTTTAAATATGATTTCCTGGATAGAAGAAGAGTGTCAGAAACTAAAAAACAATGGAGATCTGGTTATAGATTTACCACCAAATTTTTTCCCTTTTATTAATCCAGGGGATAATGACTGGCGACATAGATATGCAAAATTCAACCCCCCCGGGGATTACCATAATGGAGGGGTATGGCCATTTATTTGCGGATTTTATATAGCCGCTTTAGTGGCAGCGGGCAGATATAAACTAGCTGAAAAAAAGTTTGAAGCACTTACAAAACTGATACAGTTTGTCAATACAGCTAAAGTAGAATTTGGGTTCAATGAATGGTTTAAAGCCCAGGATGGTAAACCTAAAGGGCAGGATTGGCAAACATGGTCAGCGGCCATGTATTTATACTCGGCTGAGTGTATTAAACTAAAGCGAACTCCTTTTTTTGATAAATTAAGAGCCGGAGGGAGATAAAATGATTAGGTAAGCGTCCATCCGGAAACCGGACAAAGACAATGAACAATTGAGACTGAGGACCAATGAATCATCCCATTTTTCTTGCCGCGGATATCGGCGCAACAAAAACAAATATAGGCCTTTACACGTTTTCTGGGCATTTGACTGCGTATTCACAAACGGTTCAATTAAGAACGGCTGATTTTTCAGGCCTTGAAGCACTCTTGGCCGAGTTTTTATCCAGCCAGAGGGCAGCGGTGAGTTTTTGCGTCTTTGGGGTTCCCGGTCCCGTTGATAATGGCAAGGTTAAGGTAACCAACCTACCATGGGTGATAGATGAAAAGAAAATACAGCGCGATTTGAATGTGACGACGGTCAAGCTTATCAACGATCTTGAAGCTACCGCGTATGCGTTGACCGAGCTCAAACCCGGAGACATTGTTACGCTGAGTGCCGCAAAAAAGGATGTTAACGGAAACAAGGCGATCATTGCGCCGGGATCAGGTCTTGGTGAATCCTTTTTAACATGGGATGGGGCAAAATACGCCTCTTTTGCTTCCGAGGGCGGGCATGGTGATTTCGCTCCCAATAGTGCGATTGAGTGTGATTTGCTACGGTATTTACAAAAAGAATATGGTCATGTCAGTTACGAAAGAGTGTGTTCGGGGCAGGGCATCTATAATATTTATCGGTTTTTAAAAGACCAAAAGTACGAAAAAGAGCCGGCTTGGTTGACAGATAAATTCGAATTAGCGGGAACCAATCCGGTTCCGTTGATAATTGAGACAGCCCTTAACACTGAGAGGCAATGCCCGATATGTGTTAAAGCAATCACACTTTTCTCTGCTATTTTAGGGGCGGAAGCCGGAAATCTTGGTTTGAGGGTATTGGCAAAGGGGGGTGTCTATCTCGCTGGAGGACTTCCTGAAAGAGTTTTGCCTTTTTTGAAAGAAAAAGCATTCCTGCATACTTTCCATCAAAAGGGTCAAATGAGCAATCTGATAAAAGAAATTCCGTTGCATGTGATTACAAACCCGGAGGCCGCGCTTATAGGGGCTGCCCAGTATGGTATCGTTCATCTTTTCCCAAATTGCCAAGAATGAAGTATCCAACTATTGCTATTCACTGTTGGCGGCCCAAGATATTAAAATGATTTTATAGGATAGGACACTATGAAAACTCATAATCCAATAATAACACGGTTTAAAAAAAACCCCATACTGACAAGAAAGGATGTGCCCTATCCGGTGGCTACGGTCCACAATGCCGGCATCGTCAAGCACAACGGCCGTTACATAATGCTATTCAGGTCGCATCTGCTAAACGGGCGCTCCCTCATCGGCAGGGCCGACAGCGAGGATGGTTTTTCATTTACGGTTCACCCCAAACCCTTTCTCACACCGGCGACGGACAGCATTTTCGGGGAATATGAAGAGTTCGGAGTGGAGGATCTCCGCATAAACCCCGTAGAGGGCGCACATCTTCTAACCTACAGCGCCTATTCCCGTCACGGCGTGCGGATTGCCCTGGCGCGCACCCGGGATTTTGAAAAAGTTGAACGCATTGCGCTGATCACTCAAGCCGATTTTCGCAATGTGGTAATTTTTCCTGAGAAGTTCGGCGGTAGGTATGCCCGTTTGGACCGGCCGCATTCGGAGATTTCGCCCTGGTCGATCTGGATTTCCTATTCACCGGACCTGGTTCACTGGGGAGATTCAAAAGTAATTATGAAGCCGGCTGCCTATCACTGGGATGAAATGAAAATCGGGCCCGGTGCGCCGCCTTTTAAAACCGACAAAGGCTGGCTTCATATTTACCATGGCGTTTTTAAGACGATGTCCGGAACAGTGTATCGACTCGGCGCGGCCCTGCATGACCTTGATGATCCGGCCAACATCATCGGCGTTTCCGATCAATGGATATTGCAGCCTGAGGATCCTTGGGAGGTAAATGGCTATGTGCCCAATGTTGTCTTTACCTGCGGAGCTGTTCCTGAAGACGACGGTACGGTAAAAATATATTGGGGCGGTGCGGATACGGTCATGTGTGCCGGTACTGCAGTCATTGATGACCTGGTACAGCTCTGTCTGTCGGGTTCCCGGCCGCCGCTGTAGCTTATTATCAGATATCATAACCGGCTTATTGCAAATCAGGAAATCAGCAATAACTTTCATGAACTGATCGAAATAGGTTTTCGAGGATATGCTGGAATTAAAAATCACCCCCGCCAGATTGACTTTCGATGCAGAGCACACAATGTCAAACTCTATTAAGGATAAAATGATATGGACGCAAAAAAGGATCTAAAGCCAAAGGTTAAAAGAAAAAAGAAGAAAATTTAGGGCGACCCTTCACGCGTTATAACCCGCCTGCATATTCCTGACGGCGCACATCGCATACGAAAAATCATTCAACGCATAACGGACCTGCCCGACATGGATGCCGAGAAACTTCTTGAAGAAATTATGCTTGATTTTTCAGGGCGACACAAAGACATCAGACGCGTTTTTGAGCGTAGCCTGAATGAGGTAAGAGATCATGTTCCTCGGGATGCCCTGCTAAGCGAGGCTAAAAGGGCTCTCATCGGGGCCTATTTTACGATGGAGTACTCCATTGAATCGGCTGCCATTTTTAACCCTTCCATCGTCCTCCACCCTGATCAGAGCCATCTGGACGAAGGCAGCTTGCGTTTTATCATGAGCTTCCGGGCAATCGGCGAAGCCCATGTGTCCTCTATTGTATTTCGCAGTGGCGTCCTTGACCGGGACAATACGTTTATCTTCGACCCGGTCAGCGATTATGTCGAAAGGCCTGACGTCCGTTTAAATCCGGTTTACGACCGGCATCTCTTCCAGCTGAAGCTCAACGAAATGGGGGCCTGCAATGAGGTAACAGCGCATATTTTTGACCTGTTGCCGGAAGATTTCACCTATAATGAATTAAAAGAAAAAATCGGAGCGCTTCGCGCAAAAACCGTTTTCTCTGAGGAGCGCCAGAACCAAACCTTCAAGATCATGTACTGGCTTGCCAACTCCAATTATGAGATGAATTTCCGACCCGATCACCGGATATCCGAACGGGTTATCTTTCCCGTTTCGGAAAACGAAAGCAGCGGCCTTGAAGACGCCCGGTTCGTGCAATTTTTTGATGACAACGGTGAGGTCACCTATTATGCGACCTATACGGCTTATAACGGTTTTACAATCCTCCCGCAGCTGATTGAAACAAAGGATTTTATCAAATTTAGAGTTCTTACGCTCAACGGCAAAGCAGTAAAAAACAAGGGCATTGCTCTTTTCCCGCGCAAAATTGACGGCAGCTACGTCATGCTATCGCGCCAGGACGGTGAAAACAATCATATCATGTTCTCAGACAATATTCATTTCTGGCAGGAGTCCAAAATCATCCAGGAGCCCACACGTCCCTGGGAATTCATTCAGATCGGAAATTGCGGATCCCCCCTGGAAACCGATAAAGGCTGGATCGTGCTCACCCACGGTGTCGGGCCCATGCGGCAGTATTGCATCGGCGCCATGCTGCTCGATCTTGAAAACCCGGCAAGAGTCATCGCCCGCCTTAAAGAGTCGTTACTTGCACCGCGTGAGGAAGAGCGCGAGGGGTATGTCCCCAATGTCGTTTATTCCTACGCTCTGTTTTCACGAGAAATTAGAACCTTATGGTGTATGTCGAATTTGCACAGTAGAAGTAGAAGTTCGCGGCTGGACAAAACTTGTTGCTGCCTGCCTTTACCCAGTAGAGAAAGATCTGATAGTCAGAACCAGGTCCGAGAAGGTAGACAAAATTCGTAAAATGATTTTGGAGTTTCTGCTGGCTCATGCTCCGAATTCACCCCAATTGTTGGATTTGGCTCAAGAGTATGGAGCAGACAAAGACCGTTTTGAAAAAGAGTCCTCGTTTTGCATTCTTTGTGGTCTATGTGTGAGATACTGTGCTGAGGTCAAGAAGAAAAATGCTGTTGGATTTGTGGACTGTGGAGCAAGACGTGAGATAAGGTTCATTCCGGAAATAGCCGCGAATGAGTGCAATAGCTGCAAGGAATGTTTTTCGCTCTGCCCGACGTCGTATCTCCAGGCCGCTTTCGTTTTAGCCGAATCTCTTGCGTTTCCTAAAGATTCTTCCCCAACCGAATTAATGAAATAAGGGAGTTTGCCATCACGGGCGGTATCGCCCACCTCAAACTCAGCTTCCAGGCCTAGCGGCCTCCTCCATGCCATGCGGCCCATCAGAAGCTTCTTATGGCAGCCGAGGAGAGTGGGGGAAATTTCTAAGACCCTTTTTTGCCTCATACTCATCTCTGCAGAATTTTAATAGTTATTCGATGGGAAGCTGTCAACCTGGGTTGGCATGGCGATATTCTTTTGGCCAACTTCTGTTGACGATTTTGATCGGTTGAGCCTGTCTGCGGCCAGTCGTATCCAGGGGAAAATGAGCTGGTACACTCTTCTGGCCTGTTTCCTGGATATTCTTCCCTGCTATGGCAGGGATTTATCGCCCTCGACATCCAGAACTCACCGTGCTCTACCGGGTGCTCTTCCATTACTTTGACCAGTTCCTGGCCGAATATGAGTCCCGTTTCGAGAGAGAGTACGGCTTCCTCCGACCCATCATCAAGGATGTGGTCGAGCGCTACCTCGACTGCGGCAACCCTCGCTGCGGGTTTGCCCGCATCAGGTGTCCGGACTGTGGTGAGGAGCGCCTCCTTTACTTTTCCTGTCGCACTCGTGGATTTTGCCCATCGTGCCATTCGAAGAGGCGGGAGGAATGGGGTGAGTGGATGAGGGAGAAGCTTCTCCTGGATGTTTCCCACCGCCAGGTGGTCTTCACCGTGCCTAAGATGCTGCGCATCTTCTTTAAGTACAAACGCCGGCTTCTGGGGGATCTTTGCCAGGCAGCAGTCCAAGCTCTCCTCAAATACCTCCAGGCTATCACTGGCACAGAGCTTCGACCGGGGATTGTGGCCTCAATCCAGACCTTTGGACAGAAGATAAATCTTCACCCGCACCTCCATTTTCTTGTGACCGAGGAAGGCGAAGACTCTGAGGGGAGGTTCCATCATCTCGCTGAGTTTCAAGACAGCCTCCTGGCCGAGTTCTTCAAGCGCGAGGTCTTCGCTCTTCTCCTCAGGCAGGAGCTCATCTCAGAGGCTGTGGTGGACAGGATCATCCATCATCTCAAGCTGACATTTGTCGCGGAGAGATCTCCCCCGCTTCAAGTCGCTTTTCAGGAGCTTCTAATGGCCGAAGAAGCCGGCAGTGTGTACTTTTCATGATCCGCTCTTTACGTGGGAGGGGGAGGTCTGGGTGATTTTCGGCGTTTTTTTTCGTCTCTGCGGCTTTTGAGGCGTTTCGGCCCACCATGAGGGACTTCCGATTGTCCTTGACATCTTTTTTACCGTGATTTATATTTCCCTGTGATGGTTGAAGGGGAAAATGAGGACAAAGATGCTCACCCAACCAGCCCGGCTGAAAATGAATTTCTTATCTTCTTTGATCTTGGAGTTTCTGC
>Ga0307378_10008621_pt1 | contig 13514 bp, 13 predicted proteins | sample UN1MG_FD_202238 | JGI IMG/M metagenome (GOLD analysis project Ga0307378, IMG submission 202238) | Soil microbial communities from Risofladan, Vaasa, Finland - UN-1 | ecosystem: Environmental > Terrestrial > Soil > Coastal area > Acid sulfate soil | place: Finland: Risofladan, Vaasa | collected... | reverse complement strand
CCTCCGGGTTATTCTCCGCTTCAAGGTACTCGACCTTTGTTTCCGGATAGTTATCGATGATCACTTTGAGGGGGTGGAGCACAGCCATTACCCTTTGAGCTCTTTTGTTGAGGTCCTCCCTCAGGCAGTGCTCGAGGAGTGCGATGTCCACGATGCTGTTGGTTTTTGCAACTCCTATCGTGTCGCAGAACCTTCTGACGGACTCTGGAGTGTACCCCCTCCTGCGGAGCCCTGAGACTGTCGGCATCCTCGGGTCGTCCCATCCGCTCACCGCACCGCGCTCGACGAGGAGCCCGAGCTTGCGCTTGCTCATTACTGTATAGCTCAGGTTGAGGCGTGCGAACTCGATCTGCTGCGGGTGACACTCGACCGGGAGCTGGTCGAGGATCCAGTCGTATAGCGGCCGGTGATCCTCGAACTCGAGGGTGCATATCGAATGAGTGATCCCCTCTATTGCATCTGAAAGGCAGTGGGCGAAATCGTACATCGGATATATGCACCACTTCTCCCCGGTCCTGTGGTGGGGGGTTTTTCGAATCCTGTACAGCGTCGGGTCCCGCATATTCATATTCGGTGATGCCATGTCGATCTTGGCCCTGAGCACGCATGCACCGTCTTCGAGCTCTCCGTTTTTCATCCTCTCGAAGAGTTCGAGATTTTCATCGATCGGCCTGTTTCTGAAAGGGCTGTTTTTCCCAGGCCGGGTGAGAGTCCCGCGGTGTTCTCTTATCTGTTCCGCGGAAAGGCTGTCAACATACGCCTTGCCATCCCGGATGAGATGCACTGCGTAATCATACATCTTCTCGAAGTAGTCGGAGGCGTAGTAGAGGTGTTCTCCCCAGTCGAAGCCGAGCCATCTCACATCCTCCTGAATCGATTCGATATACTCGATCTCCTCTTTGATAGGGTCCGTATCGTCAAACCGAAGGTGACACCTCCCTTCATAGTCTCCTGCGACACCGAAGTTGAGGCATATCGATTTCGCGTGACCGATGTGAAGGTAGCCGTTGGGTTCCGGGGGAAACCGTGTGACGATAGCATTATGCTTTCCGTTCTTAAGATCGTCTTCTACGATTGTCCTTATAAAGTCTCTGAAAGCCCCTTCTTCCATAACAGGTTCTGCCCATCTTGTCGTTTTGTGCAGATAATGTACTAAAGGTTAGCTGGATAGAAAATGAGATTGTTCCGTTACCATATCCTCACAGGTGGTCCCTGCCTGTGAGATTCACGATCGGGTTTCAGCCTATCGGACCTTGATATGGTTGTTAACCTTCCTCACTCCCCTCACGGAATAGGCCAGTTTTTCCGCCTTGCGTTTCGCCTTTGATGAGTCGACCGCCCCTGTGAGTGTTACCTCTCCCTCGTACGAGGTTACCTTGATTGTAAAAGGGCGAATATCCGGGTCATCGAGGAACTTCGCCTGGATTGCGGCGGAGATACCGACGTCGTCAATAAACTGTCCGGTCGTTCGCCCGGTGGACTGGCACCCGATAACAGCGGCTGCGATTCCGAGGCAGATAATAACAGCTAAAAGAAGTCTTGTTCTGCGCATAATCCCAACTACCTCTCTCCCTAATTGTATACTATAGCAGGTATAATATTATCAGTATTGTGTAGGAAATCAACAATAAAAGAGGCGAGTGCCAGGGGTCCCTTTCATGGATGTTTTGTGTTGCGCCTTGCTCGCATTTCTTGATACACGGGAGGGTCCTGAAGTTACCTCGTACTAGGATATGCTTTTGGAAATAGATATCACAAAACGCATGAAAACCTTGTGAACCGTCATTCACCTTTAAGGCGGGGGCTTGCTGTTTTCTGCGGGCCGGAGCAATGGCGATACGCGATTCTTTTCCGGATTAATGCGGTTTTCTAAACAATTGCATAGCCATTGGCAGCTGTAAAAAATAATGTTTACGGTGAACAAAGCGCATAAATACCCATTCCTTCGTAAAGGAATGGGTATTGACCTTCCTATTAAGATTGCACATAAGGAATGGGAATTAAAGCCTCGTTACTTACAGTTTGTTGTTGATCATGAGAAACGGGGATTGAACCCCCCATTCCTGTGTGAGAAATGGGGGTTAATCACGCCCATTGCCGGCACAGTATGATTTATGAGAAACCGGTGCTACACATCGACACCGAGCATGATCCTTATGAGATATCCGATTCCGAAGGAGAGCACCGCTATCCCGAGGCTTCAGAGACGCCATCTCAGCGAACCTGCGCTCGAATGAGAGGTCCTTTGCCACGGAGATGTAGAAGTTGAAGACCAGTTTGATGAGTATGGCGGTGACAATGGTGAGTCCCAGGCAGAAAAAGTAGCTCTTGAATATGAGGTAAGGAAAGATGAGGAGAAAGACGGTGAAGATATACGCGATCCCGGTATAAAGTGACGATCTGCCGGCGTTTCGTTCGCTCTCCTCCGATTTTTTGGAGAGGTACTCGCTCGCAGCCATTGAGAAAGAGGCAGCGATGCCGGTTATGAGTCCAGCTAGGGCGATGAGTCTGGTGTTCTGCAGAGCGAAGGTGAGGCCTGCAAGCGCCCCGGTAAGCTCCACGAGCGCATCGTTTTGAGTCCGAGCACAACAGACCCGATATACTGAAGCCGCTCCTCCTTCACCATCCCGACGAGCTGCTGTTCGTGTCGGTCCTCGTCGGCGACTATTTTTTCGGCTTCCGTGATAGTCTTCGCTATCCTTTCGTAATCGATCTTCGCCTGCTGTTCTCCCCGCTCCATCAGCTTGATGCCGAAGGTGATTCCCAGGATCCTCGATATGAAGAAAAACTTGAATACCTGCAACCTGTTCGGGCGGATCTCCCTGTTTGTGTGCTCTTTCCAGAAAGTGTAGTGATCGAATTCCTCGTTTGAGATCCTCTCGAGTACCTTCCTGTTGTGCGGGTCTTTCACTGCACCCGCGAGGCGGCGGTATACGTGATGTTCTATGATCTCGTTTTTTGCATGACGAGAAGCTGCCTTTCGATCTCTTTTTCCAAGGACTTTTCTCTAGTCTTTCAGTCTTTAAAGGGTATGGGTTTTCCATGTCTTTATCAACACCATGACGATTCGAGAAGCCGAACTATCTCCTGTGCAGCCAGGCTTCGTGCCGTTGCAGGGGCGAGGCTCTTTTGCCGGTACGGTTAGTAACGGCTTAGGCAAGCATCTGGGGGAGAGGTTTTTGAGAGCTTCATCCCGTGACCCGTTCTGTACCGTGCTTGACGCTCGTGCACGTGGACAGACTGCTCGCAGTGGACCCTCAAGGGGAAAGTAGATAAACGGTTTTTTCAGGGCTGTGAGCTCTATCGTTGATGAGCCCCCTCCATGCGCTATGGCGAGATCGAATACGAGTATCACACTGTCCCCGGTACCGCACCCTGTAGGACACGAGCCCGAGCCATTCCTTCATGGCGAGATGAGATCCCCTGAAACTCGCCATTTTCGGCAAGAAGCTCCTGTAGTTGTACCGAGTCCCCCTGCTCTTGTAATCGGTCGGGGCAGGTACACACCGGATGTCGTTACTCTCGAAACAGTACATACCCCGTCTCATGTGGTATGAGGAGGTCACGAGGACGACCTTCCCCGGTCTATACAGCTTCTGAATGTTCAGGGCGTTCTCCCAGGTGTTTCTGCTATCATCCTCTTCCAGTATTGTACTCTCCTCTACTCCGAGCATCATCAGTGTACGCCTTGCCACGCTCGATTCAGTCTCACATGCCGTGTTTCTGACGACATTTCCTCCGCTTACGATTATCGGCAATCCATAAAGCTCGTGTAGAGTCCTGGCGTACATCACCCTTTTCAGTGAATCTGAAGAAAGGGTTGCTTCCCCCTCCTCCGGAGAGCTGCAGACTACTCCTCCGCCCCCGAGAACCACGATCGCGCTGACAGCCTCCGGATCAAGCGTTCCCAGCGGCCTATACCTGTTTTCCAGTCCAAACAGCAGACCATCCATAACTGGTTCAATCGATACAAGGTAGAGAAGTGCAGTGCCTGCGAGCAGAAGGATCCTCCCAAGCCTCATCCTCCCTGAAAAGAGAAAGATGATAGAGAGAACAGAAACCGTAAGAAAGAGGCCGGGCGGAATCAGGAAAGATATGAACAGCTTAGACAATAAGAACATAGGCAATTTATGTTATAATGAGTATTAATTGTCAAACATTTTCTTTTATCCTTTCTCCTGCAGGGAACAATTCAGAAACACACAGCTTAACCCCCTTTCTCATAGATCTCTGTAAACAGTAACAGACGTGGGTTTTGTAGAGAACTAGTTTCTCTTGTGATCTTCTGAAGCGCGGGTTACACTGGTTTCTGTAAGAAAATACATTCGGGGGGCGGGATGGTGAGTCCGGCACAGATACACAGGATAAAGCTCGGCGTATGCAACTGCTACATCGTAAAACAGAAGAACTCAATGCTTATCGATGCAGGTCCGCCGAAGCAGGAACGGAAGTTTATAAGAAAGACCGTTCAGCTTGGAATCGATCCGGAGGAGATCTCTCTTATAGTGGCAACCCACGGTCACCTTGATCATATCGGTTCGCTTTTTGGCATCAAAACTGTTACAGGGGGGGAGGTAATGTCACACCGGCTCGAGAGGGAGATCCTTGAAAAGGCGGCCTTGATGATTCCCGAGGCGGTTACTCCATGGGCGAAATTCCTGAGGTTTCTTCTGAAGCTTTCACAGCAGAATGTCAGCTTTGAGCCGACCCCTGTCGAAACTGTGGTAGACGACGAGTTTTCCCTTTCGGGGTACGGTATCGATGGGAAAATTCTTCATACTCCGGGCCACTCGGTCGGATCGATATCCATCCTCCTCGACACAGGGGACGCATTCGTGGGAGACCTCCTCATGAACGGCTTTCCGATGAGGAGAGGACCAGGTGCCCCGATCTTTGCAGATGACCCGGAAGCCGTTGAAAAAAGCGTTCAGCTCCTTCTGAAGAACGGTGCAAAGACGTTTTATCCCGGTCATGGGGACCCTTTCGGAGCCCACGATCTCCTGAATGAAGACTGAACTGTTCCAGAAACATTTACACGCTCATAGTGCCGATTCAGGTACTCGTTTTGCGGATGAACCTGACGATAAGGAGTCGGTCCTTCAGCCCGGCCTGCCCGCAGCACGCAGGGTGATCGGGGATTTGCTCAAGAGTCGATCCTGGAGCAGGAGTACGAGGTTTACGAGCAAAAGCACCGCAAAGCCGGCGAGTCCTGTTACGCCGACAAGGAGGTCACTTCCCCCTTCGACGACCATGAGCGCGAGGCCTGCTGTGCCGTTGAGGGAGCCGTGAAGAACGGCCGTGGCAATCACGGAATCGGACCGCAGTCTCACAAGGCTGAAGATCGGGGAGAGGAGGATGCACCACGCTATCATCATGAATACACCGGGCAGAGGATGGTCCGGGTAGTTGTGCCCCTGGAGGATGATCGGCATGTGCCAGACACCCCAAATGAACCCGATGAGGACAGATGAACGGTAGAAGCCCAGGCCTTTCAACTCCTTCTGCAGAAAACCGCGCCAGCCGAGCTCCTCTCCGAACCCTGCAACGGCATTTACAGTCGGACCTGCGGCGAGACCCTGAAGCAGGCTGGTCCAGAGCGGGTGGATGCGGACGGTTCCCATCCCGCGCTCGATCTCTTCCATCTGCTCGGGAGGTATAAACGACCTGAACCTCTCGAGTATGCCTGCCATCCGCGGCGAGTACTCGACAGAAGGGAATGTGAGGCTCACTCCTATTGTGACGAACGATACGACCGGGGGAAGAAGCCATGCCACGAGCCACCATCTGTTGAGTCTGAAGGAAAGCCCAAGCGGTTTACTTAAGGGTTCTCTCGAGACCACTTTTTGAATGAAGATCGCAACGATCATCGGAACGAACATGTACCCGACGGTTACGATAAACGAAGCGGCGCTGTAGTACCGGACTCCGAAGAGGTAGGCGAGCCCCGCGAGCATCCAGCTCAGCAGGTATGTGAGCCCTACAAAAAAGAGGACATTTGATTTTTTCATGGCTTTTTCCAAAGGTCTCTTTAATCCATTGTAAAAGATTTATTACCATCTTGATATATTTTCATTGACCTAGAATTTTTTCAGCCTGTTGTGGTCGATGAAAACAGTGCTCGACGGCATCTTGCAAAATGACTGCCGGTTTTTCGTCCGAGCGCTGCGGCGACACATGCTTTGTCTCATTATATATGTAATTTCGTGACAAAAAGCTACTGACCTCGTTTCGCTCCTAGAAATGGGGATTCTAACCCCTATTTCTCACAAAACTCTGTAAATATTTGGACATAGGGGTTTTAACGCTTTTCTCACTGTAAACTATATTTTTTACATGAAAATATAAACTACTTTCATATCATCACTAAGTTCCGTTGATATGCAATTTGTGAGAAAACCGCACTAACGCTTTTCTCACCGTGCACTGGTATAAAATACTGCCTGGTCATTGTTTTGTGTTATACGATTTTTGAGATAACCGCGCCTGTCACCAACATACTACCGTAACGAACCCGCCGGTCCGTCCGGCTTCAGTTCCTCCACCCTGTAAATAAAAGACCTGCTCCTTCTCCAGGAACTCTCGGGCTGCAGTCTATGGCCCGGTTTTGTAATTACGAATAAGGATCTCCTAGTGTCTCCGGCGAGGTACTTCGATCGCTCTCCGTCGTACACATAGTATGACGCACCCGGCTTTATATACTCGAGCAGTGTTTCGATCTCATGTTCTGTCGCCCTGACTGTGACTTCGACGTGACCGCGGTCTTTATCGGCCTCTCCGTTTGGGTTTTCAGGATGTATGTTGCGGGTGATGATTCTGAAATCTGAAAAAAAGAGCTGATCCGCTATCTTCTCTATCGTCTCCCTCATATAGACCCTCACGGTTGTCGTGTCTTTCCAGCCGTATACAGCGAATTTCCTTTCAACGGTCCTGTTATGCCGGGGGAGCTTCGCCCTTTTGCTGTTGAGCTCCTCGTAGAATGCGACCCGCCTCTCGATCTGCTCTTTCGAGAACGTTTTTTCGAGCGGACAATCTCCGTTCTCGTTCACGAGCTTCATCATGTAATCATGGGGAAGCTCGACAGCTTTGCTGTTCCCGTTCACCGTATGCTTCCTGTACCACGATCTTAAGAGTGCGGTTACCCGTTCCCGGCTGTTAGGACAGTACGCTTTTTTTATTACAGACGCGGAACGGGTGATCTGTATCGAAAACCCTGCAGGTTTCTCAATTCTTACAGGTATCGCAATTCTTACAGGTATCGCGAACCTTATAGGTTTCTCATACCTTACAGGTTCGACGAGATGTTTTTTCCGAGCTCGAAGGCTTTACACATATACTCTTTTTTCTCCTGCACCTCGCCCCGTACGGTGACCCCCGGGAACAGGAGTACCTCGACAAGCGTCATCTCCAGATACCGGAATGACATTTCGAAGAAACGGACGAGCAGAGATGCTGTTTTTTCTTCGGTGTCCTCGAACGGTGCGACTACAACAGCCCGCTTTCCCCGTATTGCTTGCCGGTTGCCGGGGCAGTTGAAATATACGAGGCGGTCCATAAAGAGCTTCATGAGTGCCGTGGGCCCGTACCAGTAGACAGGTGTCCCGAGGACGAGGAAATCACTTTCGATGATTTTCGGATAGAGCGTCAGCATGTCATCCTTTTTCGGGCACTCGATTCCCTCCCAACAGCTGTGGCACCCATCACACTCCCTGATATCGAGATCTCCCAGTAAGTATGTTTCCGTGGCTGTGCCCGGCTCGTGGGTCCCCCGAAGCACCTCTTCAACGAGCAGGTGCGTATTCCCGTACCTTCTCGGGCTTCCCACGATTCCGAGAACCCTCTTCATGGTCCCTCCTGTAGTAGTCTTTGTAGGTTCATACTGCCATGTGTAACCTTAGAAAGCGTGCCCCCGCCTTCTGAAAGAGTGAGGGCCTCTCTTCATAATATGGGTCGGTCTCGTGAAGAAACGCCTCATCGCCCACAGGATGATAATGGCCTGTGACAGGAGGCAGTGGATTTTCCTGACTGTCGATGTTTCATGAACCGCTACCTTGCATGACAGGCGGCGTATCGATGAGCGGTGAACCATGGACTCCGGGCGGCTCAGGAGAATCCGACCGTAATACCGGTTGTTACAAAATGCATCTGCTTGTTCCCTGTATATCATGGCAGAGAGCTTGAAAAGTTCAAGAGTTTACACACTTTCGTTAAAAAACTGAACTTTTTGCCGGGAGTCTATCGATGAAAAATGTTCAAAAGTGTGTATACTGTTCTTATGGTTCATCTGTAAAAACTAATTAGTTGAGAGTGATATAGTTACATGAAACCCACTTATTCGTCAATGTCTTTTCTTGTTGAACATACTAATCATTCACCAAGAACTAATTATAGCTGAAGGATTTTTATCTCGCAATCAATATTGCGCCGCATCTGCTTTTTTGGCGCAGTAATGAATAAAAGATTGAAAGAGGAGGTGCCGTGATGCAACTGCTCGAAAAGGTCTGGAAGCGAGGGATGGATTTCCTCGGGGTAAAGTACCCTATAATTTCAGGGGGGATGACGTGGATAAGCAACTACGAACTCGTCAAGGCGGTGAGCGATAACGGGGCGTTCGGAGTTCTCGCGAGCGGAAACATGCCGCCCGACATCTTCGAGAAGGAAATCGACCGTTGTATCGCAGATATCCCTCACCCGTTCGGCGTCAATCTTATAACGATTGCACCGAACTTCGAAAAACATCACGAGATACTGAAATCAAAGTCTGTGCCGATAGTGATATTTGCCGGAAGCTTCCCGAGAAAACGGCATGTACAGGAGATGAAGAGCTCGGGGAAGAGAACCATGGCCTTTGCATCGACAAAATCGATTGCCGAGCAGATGGTTGGGTTCGGGGTTGACAGCCTCATACTGGAGGGAAGCGAGGCCGGCGGCCATATCGGGTACGTTTCGCTTGCGATTCTTCTCCAGCAGGTACTCTTCCAGGTTTCCGATGTTCCTATCTTCGCGGCCGGCGGTATCGCTACAGGAAAGATGATCGCGCATCTCCTGCTCATGGGTGCGTCCGGCTGCCAGCTCGGAACGAGGTTCGTTCTCTCGGAGGAGTGCACTGCCCATCCAGCCTTCAAACAGGCGTTCATAAAGGCCCGTGCGAGGCAGGCGGTAAGCACTCCTCAGTACGATTCGAAGCTCCCTATCGTTGCGGTCCGTGCGCTTAAAAACAAGGGTCTGGCCGAGTTCGGCAAGCTCCAGCTCAACCTCCTCAGACAGCTTGCGGCCGGAAGGATCTCCAAGGAAGAGGCGCAGTACGAGGTCGAAAAATACTGGGTGGGTTCGCTCAGGCGGGCGGTCGTTGAGGGAGATGTGGAGTACGGTTCTCTTATGGCGGGCCAGAGTGTGGGCCTCGCGGATGAGATAAAGCCGATTCGCGAAATTATCGAAGAGCTTGTCGGCGATGCAGAGGATGAGATAAACAGAGTGAGATCCCTTTTATGCTGAGGCCGGTATCATGGTGCGGACCGAACCGTAAAGAAAGAGCATATCTGGACCAATAGACTGTTCGCGATTCGTCCGGCTGTAAAATGTTTCATCTTTTGTCATGGCAGGACCCGCAGTCGGTCTTTCCGAACCTTCCGGTTTTGGCATGCTCCTCGGTTTTTCTTTCCGGTCTTCCGGGACAACAGAAAACCACGGAGAATGGGAGGCCTGGAAGTACCTCGATCGTGGGATGTCTCTCCTTATCCGAGATCAGCGGCCCTCGACACTCGAAATCCATACCTGTTACGACAGGACCTGTCGTAACAGGAGACCCGCCTGCTGTGTCTGATGAGACGGTTGAGATAACGTGCGGGTCCCCCTCACCCTCATCCGGAGTCCACATGCCTCTCGTCTCCTCTCAGGCAAGGCCTATGTATATGCCTAAAAGAAAATAAACCGAGGTGGTGGGCCAGTTCGGTCGCCGAACCTTTCCAAAAGAGAGGGCTCTGAGAAGCTCATGGTCCGCCCTGATTCTGTAAATAAGTTTTGTTAAAGATTTGAGATGGGTTGTGCCGATACTCTTCTGGTGGGCAAAAACGATTACAATAATGTCAATTAAAAAAAATTGATATTTCATGAAAAATGTGAAATGTGTGCTATATTCTCTCTGGAGGTGTGAGATGAAGAAGCTGCTGATCACATTGATGCTGATTGCCGCCCTGGCGCTATCGTTTTCATGTGCTGTTAATGTGGGGGATATTTCAGTAGAGAAGGTCGATGATCAAAGTGAGGAACCCGTAGTCCCTCCGGACAACGGGGTAATAGTCGATGAGGTGGAGGGGATCGTCGCAGGAATGACGCTCGACGAGAACCTCGATGCTGAGAGCCCCGCAGAGGTGTACGGTGATACGCTGTGGGTTCCGGGAATCGACGGAACTGCCATGGAGTTCGATGAGGAAGGGGAGTATATCCTGCTTCCCGACTCTCCCGAGCTCGATCTGACGGAACAGGGAACGGTCGAGGTATGGGTCTACCCTTATACGAACATCACCGCAGCCGGCATAGTGCACAAGGGTGTGGAGCTCGACTACTCCGACGAGGCGTACAGCCTCCAGTACAACAATCCGGGCCAGGTCGCCTTCATCATCACAAACAACGAAGGTAAACACACCTATGTCATTTCAAACGAAGCAACCCTGACAACAGAACAGTGGCACCACATCGTGGCAGCCTGGGACCTGAACGATGTATATCTCTACATCGACGGATCCCTCGTCACGAACCGTTCGATCTATTCGAACGGATGGGTCAGCGAGCTTCCTCTGGATTTTGCTCCTGCAAAAGATTCGGACGGCGCTCTCATGATAGGCTCCCAGATACCGTATTCCTACCGGTTCGACGGGATAATAGACAATGTGTACCTTTACGACAGGGTGCTCGAAGAGGCTGAAGTAGCGGAGCACTATAACTCTCTCATACCGTAAAAAACGGCCCCTCAAAAAGAGGGGCCGAATCACGCATCTGCAACAACCCGATTACCCGAAGAAAAGCGGAATCGTCATAACTGAGTCCCCTGTTAAATTCAAGAGCAGGCAGCCTCTGAAGTACAGCTTTTCGACAAAGCTCCTCTTAACCATGTTTTCTGCAGAAGTTTAAGGTCCCTGTTATGTTTTCAAAGCATTCTACCGTATATTCGATCTTTGCCGGCGGCAATAAACATACCGGTTTATTCCCCGTTGTTGCCTGAAGCCCTTTTACGGTTATACTCCCGTATGCGGGCCGGCATATAAATAGCGCCCCTGCAAGGGAACCCTTCAAGAAAGACCGCCCCGAGGAGGTCCGAATGGCGAGAGTAAGTAGCTTCCTGTAGTGTGCATCGTATGAATTTACAGATTATTCGGTTTTGGAGGATGCAAGCAAGAACTTTCTATGCTGGGGCCCTGCCGTGGCAGCCGGTTCTTAATCGCTGTTTTTGATAAAGGTCCCGTCATGGTAGTCTGTGAACGCCTGACGCAGCTCCTCTTCGGTGTTCATTACGATCGGACCGCGCCACGCAACAGGCTCGCCCAACGGTTTTCCGGATATGAGGAGAAAGCGGCAGCCGCCGTCTCCAGGGAACACATTCACCTTATCGCCTCTGTCGAACAGCACCACAGTCTCCGGACCGATACTCTCGTCTCTTTTCGAACCGAAATAGGCGCTTCCCTCATAAACATAAGCGAGGCATGTATAGGCAGACTCGACGCCATGGAGAAAATCACAGCCCTGCGGCAGGAGGATATCGAAGTATGTAGGGTCCACGACGATATCACGTACAGGTCCCTGTATATCCCCGAATCGTCCGCTGATTACCTTCACGGAGACACCCCGGTCCGTTTGCGCTTGGGGGATTGTGTCTGCCGAAAACTCCTGATATCTCGGGGAGATCATCTTTTGTGCGGAAGGAAGGTTGACCCAGAGCTGAAAACCGTGAAGCGACCCTTCTGTCTGACCCGGCATCTCGGAATGTATGATCCCGCTTCCTGCAGTCATCCACTGGATGTCGCCCGCTCCAATCGTCCCGCTGTTCCCCATGCTGTCCTCGTGTTTTACGAATCCGTCTATCATATAGGTGACTGTTTCTATGCCCCGATGGGGGTGCCATGGAAACCCGGCGATGTAGTCTTCGGGATTGTCCGAATGAAAGTTATCGAGGAGCAGAAATGGGTCGAAGAGCGGAGTCTCATAGTACCCGAATGCCCGCTTCAGGTGTACACCGGCACCCTCCACCGTAGGCTTTGCGCTGAAAATCTCTTTGATCTCTCTGTAGCGCTTCATTCCGAATACCCCCTTCTCTCCTTCTTTTATAAATTTGTATCGGATACAGAGAAGAGGGTACAGTAAAATGCATTCACAGATGAAGCCGAAGGGTTCAGAGGCTGATCACCTTTCCGGTCCTGAAACTGTCGAGCTTTCCCCCCATCTCTTCTTTGAGCAGACTGTACGGTTTTTCTCCTGTGCAGTGACCTGTGAAGATTTTTCGAAGTTGTGTTTTTCGTGACAGGCTCCTCCCTATCTCCCTCACAATCTCATCATTTTCGGACGCATTTCTCTTTGCCGGATTAACGAGGTGAAACCCTCCGATTAAAGCCTTGATTTTTTCAGTCCCGAAATGATCTTCAACCGTTTCGACCATGTTGAGGATCCCGCGGTGTGAGCAGCCGGAAAAAACTACGAGGCCGTCATTTTCGCGGATCACGAGGACGAGCTCATGCTCGAACCTGTCGGGGAGGAGCTTTCCTCCCTGTTTTTCAAAGAGGACTCTGTTTCCGGAAGGTCTTGGGTGTATATCGGCTATTTCAGGCAGGATAAAGATATTACTTTTCGGCTCTGTAGGATGAGCAGTAAAGACAAACCGTTCTCTGTAAAGATCGTAGAGTCTTCTGTCAAGACCTATATACTTTTTAAAGATTCCGCGCTTTACATAGTATCGTGAAAACGCCTTCTCCTTCATATATACGGGTGCCTTGTCATTCTCTCTGAAGAAATATTCGAGTCCGCCGCCGTGGTCGTAGTGTCCGTGGGAGATGACGACTATGTCCGCATCGGAAACAGAGACATTCATTTTCCTTGCGTTTTTGAGGAATCGATCGGATTTTCCCGTGTCGAAGAGAAGTTTCGTGCCGCTCGTCTCTATATAAAGCGACACACCGTGCTCAGCCTCCAGGTCTGAAGATCTGTTCTCTTTGCTGTTTTCGATAAGCGTAAAGAGCTCCATGGAATGTACCCCTGTACAGGCAAACGACTTCATTGCAATGATGATTTACAGCAGAATCTATCGCCTGTCTTTGTAGCACCCTTTGTTTCTCAACACAAGCGAAACCCCCTCGGTAGCGGCAGCCTCCTGTAAAAGCTGTCGCAAGACCTTGGCCCTGCTCTTCGAATCTTCGATTCCCCGGCATTCCGCTTCGTTTGATGCAGATGCCAGCGCTGTCTTCAGGCTCTCAAGTGGTATGAGAGAAGCGCCGGTGCAGTAGAGACTCTTTGACCTCCCGTCATTGAAA
>Ga0307378_10008620_pt1 | contig 13516 bp, 10 predicted proteins | sample UN1MG_FD_202238 | JGI IMG/M metagenome (GOLD analysis project Ga0307378, IMG submission 202238) | Soil microbial communities from Risofladan, Vaasa, Finland - UN-1 | ecosystem: Environmental > Terrestrial > Soil > Coastal area > Acid sulfate soil | place: Finland: Risofladan, Vaasa | collected... | reverse complement strand
AAGGAGCCTTTGCGTTCTTGGATAGCTCCAACATCGTTGTCGGGAATGAAGACGGAGTCAAATCCGTGATCGATATCTCACAGAAAAAAGCGGACAATATCTATAAAAACCAGGCCCTGGCTGACCTTCTGGCTAAAACTAACAAAGAGGGCATCTTATGGGGTGCGATCCTTATCCCCTCAGAAGCCTTAGAAAAAGCGGCATCAGAGAATCCCATGATGTCCAGTTTCGAAGCGGTCAAAGCCGCAACATTGCTATTTGACTACAAAAACCAGAATGTCCTGGCAGAAATAAAGCTCATGAGCGACAACGAAGAGAACAACAAAAAGATCGCGGATGCATTGAACGGTTTTAAAGCCATAGGCGGAATGGCTGCAGCGCAAAAGCCTGAACTTGGAGAATTGCTCAATAAGATCGAGATCTCTTCGACGGCAGACCATGTCAAAATCTACTGTAGCCTTCCTGAAGAGCTCCTGAACAAGCTCAAAAGCGCTATCCCGGAAGATATCGACTGATCCAAAGAACTTTTATAGGTGGGTCCCCTCGGCGGTTATTCGAGAAGGCTAAATCTTCTTTATGTCGCTCAATCCATCACCTCTGATTCTATATAAAACAAAGGAAGGGACTCAATCCTGCAGGATATATTCTTGCCAGGAGAAGATCACGCAGGCTAGAGTCAGAAACACAGCGGTTATCAGGAATAAAATCAATACAGCCAGTGCTGGGGGTGTGGGTTCCAGACGAAAGAGCAGGAACGCAAACCCTTCGCTCGCCTGTACGGTCGGCAGCAGAGACTTCAAATAATGGACAATGGCAAATCGCTGCGTTGAGCCAGGAAAATACTGTATCACATTCTCCCAACCAAAACTGAAGATCAATCCGAACATGATCGACCGTTTTAAAAACGTCCCGATCATCGTGAAGAATGCTGTATAACAGATCAGGCCAAGAACTAGAACGGCCATATTTCTGAACAGAATCTTATACAGAGAAAAATTCAGCAGATCATTCACATTTAGAATCAGAAAAGAAAAAACTAATCCAAAAACAACCATCAGAGTGACCAGCGTCGTGTAAGCGGCATATTTCCCCAGAATAATTGCTGCTTTGGGGACAGGACGTGTGGTTAGATAAGTTAGAGTTTTGGCCTCCAATTCTTCAGAGCACACAGATGTCCCGTAAAACAGCGCCAATATCAGGATCAGGAACTGGAGATAGAATCCCATGATCATGTTGGTGAAAATGTAGATCCCCTCAAACCTGGTATGTCCAGCAAATATCTGAGAAAACTTGAAAATCCCGGCTAAGATCACGGGCAGAAAACTGATGAGATAAAAGACCTTCGATTTTCTCGCTCTTCTTCCTAGGGGAAAGAAGAAACGAAAAACATCCCACACGGAATTCCATAGGTGTTTCAATTTTCCAACATTGTTCTGCGTCATACTCACTTTCCTATTAAATAATCGAAAACCGCTTGAAGATTGTCATCGGGCGATGTTATCTCAAACACTTCGATGTTGTTCTCCACAAAAAGAGAGGGCAATAGTCCGAAAAACTTGTCCCGGTTGTTGGTCTCGACCAGGAGAGAATCGTCATCAGGGATAAAATTGACCTTCAAGACAAAGTCATGATGGATGAATTTGGACACGAGCTCTCGCGGACGACTGCATTTTATAGAGATGATATGCGGATGCGTCTCGATCAGATCTCTGATATAGTGAATATCTCCCTGTGCGAATATCTTTCCCTGATGAATCAGGATGATCTTTTTGGTCATGGCTTCGATTTCAGGAAGCACATGGCTGGAGACTATGATCGTTTTTCCTTCCTGCTTGTAAGATTTGATGAGCCGTATGATCTTCCTCCGGCTCAAGGGATCCAGTCCGTTTAAAGGCTCATCGAGGATAAGTATCTCGGGCTCATGGGCAATGGCTTGGGCGACCTTGATCCTCTGGCGCATCCCCCTGCTGTATGATCTTATGACTCTGTCCTTATCCGGCATCAGCTCAACGATGTCCAGCGCTTTGTTGGCTTTGGCCGATATTTCAGACTCCGACAGATGATAGAGGCTCAATAACCCGGTGAGAAACTGCCAACCGGTGAGCTCATCATAGAAGGAATCCTGCTCTGGACAGATTCCGAGAGTTTTGAACAGGGCGTAGTTATTTCTCACTTTTTGACCGGAGATCCGGACAGAACCGATGTTTGGTTTTATCTGTCCCGTGATCAGTTTTAAGAATGTGGATTTTCCCGCGCCATTAGGGCCCAGAAGGCCGGTGATGCCTGGTTCGATCTGAAGAGTGACATCGCTCAGGCCCAGAACATTCCCATACCAACGGGACAGATTTTGGACCTCGATAACAGGCTTCATTTGACCACCTCAACACCTCTGATCTTTTTCTTCAAAACATAGGCTCCCAAAACACAGAATCCTACAATGATCACAAACGATAAAAACCAGGGCGTATCGTGGGGGAGTTTCTGATCAAAGAGGAAAGCTCCCGCCTGCTTCAGGTTCTCCTTAATGGAAAGAAGCGCAAAGTATTCATCCCGAAAGATCCCATAAAAAATCCCATAAAGAACGTCCGAGAATATATACAAACCGAAGATCAATATCGCGACATATCTTCTATTTTTATTCACAGACGAAAGGAAAAGCCCATAAAAAGAAAAAAAGATCGTGACCAAGAGGGAGTAACCGATCACAGAAAATGGGAGTAATGGATAGGCGGAAAGAAACTCAAAACTCGCCGAAAAAACAAGCTTCATCAGAATGAAAACAAGACCGGGCAAAAGAGTGACAATCAAGAGAAAAAACACGATCACTGATGCTTTTCCAAGAAAATAGTCCCTCTTGGTGATAGGCCGTGAAAAATAGAGCTGGAGAGAATTGAACTTGAGGTCATCAGAGATGAGACCGGCTCCACAAAAAACCAGGAGCATGACCATCATAAAAAGCATATAGTCATTCGTAAAATACGCTTTAAAATAAGCAGGGTCGATGTTAAGAAAATCGGGCATCTCCCCCTCACTGATCATGAATTTAAAGTCTTCCATTCGCTCAGCGACGTAAATGCCCGCAAGAAAAAGCACGGCAGGCGTAAGGGCTAGGAAAAAAAGGAGCTTGAAAAACTTTTTTCGGAACGTCAGCTTTATACCATATCGAGTGATGGGCAACCAGGACAACTTCTTATTCAAAAACTCGCCATCCCAGTGTGTATAGCCTTTCTCTTTAATGGTCATCAATCGACTCCCACCACCTCTGCGAACAGGTCCTCTAGCGAGGTTTGACTCTTGACAAAGTGTCGGACTTGATGCCCCCCTGCAGTCGCCACACGAAAAATCTCTTGTGCACTTTTTCCTGGTGGCATGTATACCTTTAGCATTCCGTCCTCTGTTTTCTCGATACGACACTCCATGGCTTTAAGTTTATCGACGATACTTTCCGTCTCGCCTTTGACTTTGAGCTCATAGAGACTGTAATCGAGTTGTTTCAAGGCCTGAAGGTCGCCTTGATTAGCCACCTTACCCTTGTTGAGGATCAGCACATAAGAACACACGGCTTCAATGTCAGAGAGGATATGAGAGGATATCAACACCTGTATATCCTTCTTGGATGAAATATCCTTGATGAGATCGAGAATCTCTTGCCTTCCTTGCGGGTCCAGACCGCTTGTGGGCTCATCGAGGAAGATGAGTTTTGGATCATGAACGAGAGCTTGGGCCAGTTTGAGGCGTTGTCTCATACCGCTGGAATATGTCTCCAGATTGCGGTACCGGCTCTCCTCTAATCCGACATAGAAAAGAACCTCGTGTGCTCGCTTCATGGCTTCTTGACGAGGCATTCCAGATAACTCGCCTAGATATGATGTAAACGCCACCGCATCGACGTTCGTGATCAAACAATCATCTTCCGGCATATAGCCCACATAACGGCGGATTTGCCTCTGTTGTGTCTTTATATTATAACCGAGAACGCGGCCCTCTCCCCTCTCCGGTTTAAGGAAACCCAGGAGGATGCGGAGGAGTGTGCTTTTTCCCGCTCCGTTGGGTCCCAAAAGTCCGATGGCTCCTGACGGCAGGGAAAGATCCACTCCCTCCAGGGCTTTTAGCTTACCGTAGCTGAAATGCAGGTCCTTTATCTCAACACTCATAATTTTCCTGGACTATTCATATACGAATATTCGCCTTAAAAAGTTCAACGGCAGATGTCCCATCTCCAAAAACCAGAGCGCGGTAAGCCTTCTCCACACGGTCCCAATTCTCTTCCCTGTCCAGCGCCCAATATCTCCCCATGACAGTGACCACTCTTCCCAATGACAGAGACTGGCACTTTTTCTCGACTTTATCCACATAGATCGAACCGCTCTCCGGTTTTTCTCCTCTTCTCCCGATCAGAGAGTGTACATACACCTCTGTCACACCCATGTTCTTAGCCATCTGGAGGAGCGCAAAGAGATGGTCGATCGTCCCGTGAGAGCTGTAAAAGGATACGATCCCCAGAAGATGGAGGGGACGATTTTTGTCCCGGGCGTTCTGCATGGCCCTTCGAAAAGCTGGATTTCGGAAAAAACTCCCGTCTTCGATGGATTTATCGATCCTGACTCTATCGAGCAGAATGCGCCTCCCGGCTCCCAGATGGAGATGTCCGGCTTCAGAATTCCCCACGGTATTCGCAGGCATGCCAACAGCTTCACCGGAAGCTTCAAGCGTGGAATGAGGAAACTCTGCCCAAATCCTATCATAATTTGGGGTATTGGCTTCTTCGATCAAATTGCCAAATGTGTCTTCTTTCATCCCCCATCCATCCAGAATGAGGAAAAGGAGTTTCTGGTTCCCGCTTTTGCTGCGGATTGGTGTATCGATCAGTGATTGGCCAGTCATTTCAAGCGGCTTCTCCAGACCCAATAACTCGAGCAGAGTGGGCGCAACATCGCTCAATTCCCCATGCTCCTTCAAATCCAAGCTTTTCGGATCTTCCAGAGTGAAATCTACGAGAATCAACGGGACAGGATTTTTTGTATGGCCCGTGTTAACTGTTCCATCCGGATACTGCCATTCCTCGACTGTTCCGTGGTCTGCAGTCACAACTACCGTAACGCCCCGCACACGGCTCTCATCTACCAGCCGTGCAAGCTGCTGATCCACGACCTCCACAGCTTGCAGCACTGCACGTTTATCCTCGATGTGGCCTAATACATCCACATTGGCAAGATTCCCCACGACAACATGGACGGTTGGATCATCCAGCTGAGCTACTATGGACTCAGTGACTTTTTCAGCACTCATCTCTGGAGTCAAGGCGTATGAATCAACTCCTTCTGGGGATGGGACTATGATCCTCTTCTCCCCGGGAAAAGGTTTTTCATTTTTGCCATTCATGAAATAACCCACATGGATCGCCTTTTCGGATTCTGCGACCTTAACAAGGGACAATCCCTTCTTGGTCACCACCTCTGCAAAAGTGTTTTTCACCTCTCCCTCTGGCGGGAATGCAACTCGGACATCGAGTGAAGACGCATACTCGATCATAGTCACAAAATCGAGGTCTAAGTCTCTCTTGACTTCGAATTTATCAAAATCTTTTTCGGTGAAACTCTCCGTGATCTGTATTTCCCTCTCGCCGCGGATATCATAAAAAATGACAGAATCCTCCCGTTGAATTCGACCTATGGGTATTAGAGAGGAATCAACCGCTACTATGGGTTCGAGTTCTTCATCCTCTTGACCCGAGCGGTAAGCCTCTCTTATAGCCTTGACCAGGGGTGAATCCGCCCTGTCATTTTTTTCCTTGCTCATTTAGACTCCTCACAATAAGCCACTACTATAGATACCATCTCATTTGATGTCAACCATCTGAATTATTCATAAAAGCTGCTGCCAAATTTATTTCAAAAACCGATCTATTCCAAAAAAAACTCATTATCATTTTGTCAACTTCTTTTACCCTTCGGGCGAACCGATCTCACAGCATCGGCTTCGTCGTAACTCACGTTAGGCAGTAGTTTACTACAGCTTCATGAGCCACTTCCTTGCCGCTACTATAACCTCGGTCCGTGAATAATCCAGGCTAACACACAGCTTCATAGGCTACTGCCTCAACATTTGTGAATGGGTGGGGTGGGTTGGCCTTGACGAATGCAGGATTGCTTATTAAAGTAATCACACGAACAAAAAGTCATCTGGTGTGAGACAGAATCAAATCTTGATCGCTTGTGCCAAGATAAACTGAAAAAACAAAAAGGCCAGATGGGTTCGAGAGGAGGAGTCATGAAAAAACTAATCAGCACTTTTTTCACTGTTGTATTTATTCTATCTTGTGCGGTTCCGATACCCGCAACAGATACCCGGCCGATCACTTTTGATGATTTTATTCGGATCAAAAGGATCAGTGATCCACAAATATCTCCTCAAGGTGATAAAATCGCTTTTGTCATCACCACAATGGACAAAGAAATAAACACGAGTAACAGTGACATCTGGATCCAGCCCGCCAAGAGAGGGGATCCATGGCAACTCACCTCGAGCCCCAAAGCCGACTTCAATCCCCGATGGTCACCCGATGGGAAAAAAATCGCATTTATATCGACCCGGAAGGGAATCCCACAGGTTTGGATGATCGATTCCAGAGGAGGAGAAGCATATCCCATAACGGATATCTCCACCGGAGCTTCGGGAGTGATGTGGTCTCCTGCAGGAGATCACCTGGCCTTTGTCTCCTCTGTTTATCCCGATTGTGCAGATGATGAGTGCAACCGCAAAAGAAATGAGGAAAAGGAGAAGGGCCTGGTGAAAGCCCAAATTTTTGATGAACTTCTCTTCCGGCATTGGAATGCATGGAGAGACGGCACTCGGAGTCATGTCTTTGTCACTGCTGCTGATGGAGGAAAGGCGCGCGATCTCTCCCCTGGAGATTTTGATGTACCGCCCATATCACTTGGCAGCGGCACCGATTATGCCTTTTCTCCTGATGGGAAAGAGATGTGTTTCGTTCGGAACACAGATCCGGAGCTGAAGCTCGGGCTGGGAACGAACAACGACCTTTTTATCGCTTCCATCGAAGGCGGAGATATTATAAAGATCACAGAGAACAGGGCCAACGATAATTCTCCCCATTACTCACCCGACGGCCGGCACATCGCATACAGGGCCATGCACAGGCCTGGATTCGAAGCAGATAGGTACTGCCTTATGCTCTTTGACCGAATAACAAAACATATCACAAACCTCACAGAAAAGCTCGATGCTTCAGTGGACGAGATCATTTGGTCATACGACAGCTCAAATATCTATATTACATTCGGTGAAAAGGGCCGCTTTGTTCTGGCCCGTGTCTCCATCGATGGGAAGGGTGTGGAGAGAGTCCTTGACGGCCACACTATCAGTTCGCTCCAGCTCTCTCCCGACGGAAGAAGGGTTGTCTTCCTCAAACAGGGGATCCACTCCCCTTCTGAACTGTACTCATTCGATCTCGCTTCAAAGACAATCACACGACTCACCGACACGAATGGCCCGCTATTGGCAGAGCTCGTTATGAATCCCACAGAAGAATTTTGGTTCGATGGAGCAGATGGTGATAAAGTCCATGGGTATCTTCTCAAGCCGCCCCTGTTTAATCCTGGCAAAAGATATCCTCTAATTTTGCTCATCCACGGAGGCCCGCAAGGGGCCTGGCACGACAATTTTCATTACCGGTGGAATGCCCAAATGTTCGCTTCACCAGGGTATATCGTAGCGATGATCAACTTCCATGGAAGCACGGGCTACGGACAGGATTTTACAGACTCCATTACAGGCGATTGGGGAGGAAGGCCATATGAAGATATCATGCTCGGTCTGGACTATCTTCTCTCCCACTACGATTTTATCGATAAGGATAGAGCGGGAGCCGCAGGAGGCTCCTACGGTGGGTACATGGTCAACTGGATAGAAGGCCACACAAACAGATTTAGCTGTCTCATTTCCCATGCGGGCGTGTTTGACCTGCGGTCCATGTTTGGGGGGACCGAAGAGCTCTGGTTCCCTGAATGGGAATTCCGGGGGACACCCTGGACAAATCCAGACCAGTATAAAAAATGGTCCCCCAGTTTCTACGTCGAAAATTTCCGAACACCATGTCTTGTCATTCACGGCCAGTATGATTTTCGACTGCCTGTGACGCAGGGATTCCAATTTTTTACAGCACTCCAGCGGAAACATGTGCCCTCAAAGCTGCTGTACTATCCCGATGAAGGCCACTTTGTCCTAAAACCGCAGAATGCCCAGCTCTGGTGGAAATCAGTTCATGAATGGTTTGCGGAATACTTAAAACCGTGACTCGGTCAGAAATCAAGATGAAGGAGTGAAAAAGGGTCGATACGATTTCCCCGGATCTTCACTCCCCAATGGAGATGAGGACCGGTGACCCTGCCCGTAGCTCCGATCTCCCCGATTATTGAGCCCTTCTCGACTTGATCCCCTCGTTTTACTCTAAACTTTGATAAGTGAAGATAGAGAGTGAAGACGCCAAGCCCATGATCGATGATCACGGTATTCCCCGCATAATAAAGGTGGGAAACCAGGACAACTCTCCCCGAATTTGAGGCAACCACAGGCGCCCCATAGGGGGAGGAGATATCCACACCACTGTGGGGAGAACGCGGCTGGTTGTTAAAAATCCGCCGTTCTCCAAAATTCGGCACGACTTCACCAGTGGAAGGAACGACAAATGAGCCTTCTCCCAGCCATCGGGGAGTCGATATGCCATAAATCTCATTAAGGAGTTCGGATTCCTCACGGATTCTAGTAAGAACTTCAGGAGGAGGAGTGACATATTTTTCGTTGACCCACAGTTTCTTGACAGGATATTCCTTAGCGACAACGAGGATCTCCCTGACTACTTTTTCGTGATGGCCATCTGTATAGACCAGTGTAAAAACGATCGGATAAGAGCCGGGTTTCAAACCGAGATCAAGACCGATGAGAGCTAAGTACTCCCCTGGAAGCTGACCAGATCCCAGCGTGTATTTTTCCGCTGAAAACCGGGCCTGAATACTCTTGACAGGAGAGCTCGTACGGACACTGACTCTTACTACTTCTCCAGGGTGGAGAGCTCGAAAATCAAGGTCGACCTCTATTTTCGAGGACTTCGTTTGGTCCTGTTGAGTTTCACAGAAAATCCACGAACACACTAGAGACAACACACACACTGTGATAAAAAGGATTTTTCTCATTGAATCCAGTTTTCGTGCCCGGCGTTCGAAAGTTATGCCTGCTTTCGGAGAATCTTTCCCGGAAGGAGCCCGGAGTGCTCACCATTATTTATAACCACCTGACCATTCACTATAACGTAATCGATCCCTTCAGGGTATTGATGGGGATCCTTAAACGTAGCTTTGTCGATCACTCTCTTTTCATCGAAAATTACAATGTCTGCGAAGTAGTCTCTTTGGAGAATCCCTCTGAGTGCAAAACCGAAATTTTTAGCCGGAACAGAAGTCATCTTTTTCAGCATCTCCGCCATGGGAAGAATTTGCTCCTCCCGAATGTATTTCCCTAACACTCGAGGAAAGGTGCCATAACTCCGGGGATGGGGTTTCCCCTTACTCAGAGGGCCATAGGGAGCAAGGGCCGATCCATCACAGCCCACCCCAACCAAAGGATGAGCGAGAATTCTCTTCAAGTTATCCTCATTCATCATGAAGATCACCTGACCTGCCCTGTTTTCCTCTTCTATCAACAGATCTCTCAAGAACTCAAAGATATCTTTTCCTGTTTCCTGTGTTGCTTCAAGAATGGTCTTTCCTTCGAAGATTTTGTTTTTCTCTGTAAAAACACTTGAGATGACAACCTTGTCCCAAGATCCCAGTTTTATCTCTCTTTCTACAAGAAAAGCCCGGAATTTACTTTCCAAAGTCGGATCTTTCAGCCGTGCTAAAAACTCATCCGTCGTGCCCTGCTTTGACCAAAGAGGAAAATTCATGCTGCTGAGATCAGTGGCGCCTGCAATGTAGGAATAGCGGTCGCAAAATATAGGGATGCCTTCATTTTGGACCGCCTCCAATTTGGCAAGCGCATCGTCGATCTTCTGCCAGTTGCGCGAATAGGCGATTTTAAAATGGGAAATTTGAAGCCGTATTCCTGTCTTCCTGGAAACATCGATGGTCTCGTCCATAGCCTCGAGCAGCTGATCGCTCTCATCACGCATGTGAGTGCCGTACAAGCCTCCTTTATGCGCAGCCACTCTGCACAGTTCAACGATCTCGTCCTGTTGGGCATAACTTCCCGGCGCATATTCAAGGCCGCTGGAGAGTCCTAATGCTCCATTCTGGAGGTTTTCTTCCACAAGAGCCTTCATCTTCTCCAATTCCTCAGCTTTAGGGGGTCTGTCATTGAATCCCACAGCAAATCCTCTGATCGTCCCTTGGCCGACGTATGTTGAATAATTGAGAGCCATTCCCTTCTCTTCAAGTTTAGAAAAGAAACCTTTGATATCCCTCCATGTCATATCAACGTCATACGTTTCTTTCATTACATCTCTGTATTCATCATACATCTCATCAGCAACAGGAAATGGAGAGCTGCCACAGTTCCCGCTGACCAGAGTTGTGATCCCTTGACGGATCGAGCTTTCCGCTTTGGGATTGACCAGGAGTTCGATCGACGTATGATCGTGCGCATCTATGAATCCGGGACAGACGACAAGTCCTCTTGCGTCGATGACTGATTTTCCTTTGGACGCAGAGATCTTTCCTATTTTTGTAATTTTCTGACCTGTGATTCCGATATCCGCAGAGATCGCTTCATTGCCGAGTCCATCAAAAACACGTCCATTTTTTATAACCAGCTCATATTCATTTTTCGTAGAACAGCCTTTCAGTAATATCCCCGAGCCACCTAAACCTGCGACCGTAGCATAACGGGATGTTTTTTTTAGAAAATCTCGCCGGGAGATTGATTTTTTCATCGTGTTCCTCGTAGTGAAGATTTTTCCGTCAATATATATAAATCACAAAAGCTTGTCCAATAAAATAATATTATTAACCTTAATTATTTATAAAAAATGTCGATGCTTATTACAACTAAAACAATTTCAATAATTTACTTTATTCTTCCGGCAAACCAATCTGAGAATTCTGTTTTCATAGCCTTCATTATTATAATCGACATTTTTTCCCCTCCGGGCGAGCTGATCTCACTACATCGGCTTCGTTGTAGCCCACTCGCGGTAGTTCACTACAGCTTCATGGGCCACTGCCTCGCCGCTGCAGCAACCTCAACTCGTGAATAATCCAGATTAAATTAGCTGAGGAGTAGATAAAAAACTTAAAATTTTGTATTCTGCAATCAAATCTGCAGAAAAGAGAGATAAACATGAATTGGACGAGACGGCATTTTTTAAAGTTTTCTGGACTTGGCCCTCTGGCTCTCGTGGACTTTAAAAAAAGGAACTCCCGAGTCCCTTCCCTCTCCTTTAATAAACACTCCAGTCTCCTGAAACCCGATGTTTGGATCGAGCTTAATATGGACCATATAGAGTGGAATCTGGATAAGATCAGGAAACGGGTCAAGCTGCCGGTCATGGCTGTGATCAAAGCCAATGCCTACGGTCATGGATTGATCCTCACTGCCCGCTCTTTAGAAAAATCGGGTATCGATTCCCTCATGGTGTGTAAACTTGAAGAAGCCATACAGCTGAGAGAATCAGAGGTGGCTTGTCCCATTCTCAATTTTGGGCCTTTTTTCCCAGAATCCGCAGAACTCCTGGTCAAACACCAAATCTCCCAGTCTGTGTTTACGAGCAACGTGAAGATCTTAAGCTCAACAGCGGCAAAGATGGGAAAAACTGCAAAAATCCACATCCACATCGATACAGGAATGGGCCGTATGGGCATTTCCTATCAGGAGGCGTTCTCTTTGATCTCAGAACTTGCCACATTCAACAACCTTAAGATCCAGGGGATCTCAACAACACTCACCGAAGATGACGAGTTCGACAGAGAGCAGATCAGACGCCTGATCTCGATCTGCCGAAGGGCGGAGAAGGATGGGATCGACCTTGGAAGAAAACATGCAGCCAGTAGTGCTGCGATCTTGTCATACCCAGATTCTTACCTGGACATGGTCAGACCGGGAATACTGGTCTATGGGTACTACCCTTCAGAAGAATCTCAACACAATGACAAACTCGCCCTCAAACCTGTACTCCAGCTCAAATGCCGCGTGGCTGCCGTCAAGACACTCAGGCCCGGTGACTCCATCTCTTATCATCGAGCTTACATTGCCAAAACCAGGGAAAAGATCGCAGTGCTGCCCATCGGGTACTCAGATGGGTATCCCTTCAACATGGCGGGGCGTGGTTTTGTCCTTCTGAACGGTGAAAAAGCTCCAATTGTTGGATCTGTCACTGCCAATCACCTGGAAGTGAGGCTGAAACTCGATTCCAATGTGTCCGTAGGTGATGAGGCCGTATTGATCGGAGATCAGAAAAAGGAAAACATTTCAGCGGATGAATTGGCTCGATGGGCAGAGATATCCACCTATAAAATATTGATCGGATTAAATCCCTTACTACCACGGATTTCTGTCTGAATATTTGATACAAAAAAGGACGACCCAGCTATTCTGTACACATAAAGTCCTCGATCACAGCAAGAGTTTTTTCGGTCGCTCCGCTAAGGGCGTCCAAGGTCTTCTTGGCGCGAAGTCCCATGAGATGTAAAGCCTGTTCGTCTTCAAAGAGAAACATCCTTTCCAAATCGCTATCTTCCCTCAGGACTCTCGCAGAATCGGCCTCTAGGAACGATTGCGTCAGATAGGCAAAATTATCCATATAAGGACCAAAAAAAACAGGCTTACTGTAAAATGCGGGTTCAAGAAGGTTCTGCCCTCCCCAAGGAATGAGGCTTCCACCCACGAACGACACATCAGATATCGCGTAAAATTTAGTGAGCTCACCCAGTGTATCCAGGATGAGGACATCCCATCGGTCGCCAGCTTGAACGGTTGTCCTGCGTTGGACCTTCACATTCAGTTTTTCACACAGTTTCTCGACCTCACCAGCTCTCTCCATGTGACGGGGCGCGAGGATGAGTTGGATGTCTGTTCTCTGCTCCTTCGCCCGGACAAATGCGGACAGGATCTGTTCCTCCTCCCCCTTCCGCGTACTTCCAGCCACAACGATCTTTCTTGATTCATCAATACCCAGGCTTTCTTTGAGTTCTACCATTGCCTCTTCGGGGAAAACAGGGAGGTCGATCTCAGCTTTGAGATTTCCTCCAACGGCGATCCGATCGGCATTTACACCTGCGTTCACGAGACTCGCTTTATCCCTATCTGTCTGGACCAAAAAAAAGCTGATATCTCGAAAAATCCTTTTCACAAAATATTTGAATACTACAAACCTCTTGCTCGAACGGGAGGAAATGCGTCCGTTAATTAGGAGAACTCCTCTTGTTTGTTTCCTTGCCTCTCTCAGTAAGTTTGGCCAGAATTCTGATTCAGCCAGGATAAAAAGGTCAGGTTTCAGTTTTTTAAA
>Ga0307378_10008619_pt1 | contig 13516 bp, 26 predicted proteins | sample UN1MG_FD_202238 | JGI IMG/M metagenome (GOLD analysis project Ga0307378, IMG submission 202238) | Soil microbial communities from Risofladan, Vaasa, Finland - UN-1 | ecosystem: Environmental > Terrestrial > Soil > Coastal area > Acid sulfate soil | place: Finland: Risofladan, Vaasa | collected... | reverse complement strand
GGCGCAGACCCGACTGACGCACGTGGCGCGCGATCCCAAGGACGGCTCGTGCTGTCTGGATCTTGTGCTTCATCTCGTGGCCGATCCTACGACGCTCGCGGGACATCGGTCCGGGCCAGAGTGTCCCATGCTCGAAGTAGTGTGAGGCCACGATGAGCAACCAAGGCGAGACATGGGGCGATGCCCGATCACGGTCTGGTGCTGCCCGAGAGCGGCATCGGCGAGATCAGAGCGGACCTGGCAGGGACACCGACAGGACTGGCCGGGCACTCCCTGAGATGCCCACCCTCGGCGAGATCGAGCGGCGCATCATGCGGTGCGACGACGAGTTGGCCGAGTTGGTCGAGGACCACTTCAACGCGGCGGAGGAGACGGCTGAGGCCGAGTCTCGCTGGAAGGGCCATCGTGATCGCGTGCTCGTGATCCTGGCTGCTTCCGAGGACAAGGGCGCAGCGGACATTCGTGAGGCCAAGGCCAAGCGAACCCGCGAGGATCCCAACGACTCCAACTCCCCGCTCGGCGAGGATCTCTACCATATCTACAAGATCATGGAGGCGCGCGAGAAGTCCATCGACCGGGCGATCCGCGCGCTACAGACTCGCATGACCGGGCTGATGTCGGTCGCCAAGGGGATCCGCAGCGTGACTGGATCTGGCGAGGGGTACTGAGATGCCCGACGTTCGCACGCTCACCGCCGAGAACTACGTCCGATCGTTCCTGCTCGTGCGGGACGAGGACGAGACGGGAGTCTCCGGCACTGGTGTCGTCGCGTGGGGGGCGCTGTTCCCCGATGGGCGCGCCGTGATGAGGTGGTGCACCGACACCGCGTCGACCGCGGTCTACGACTCGATCGCCGACGTGGAGACGATTCACGGGCATGGCGGCAAGACGCACATCGAGTGGGCTGATGCCTGACGGGGTGGTCCACATCATCGGCATGGACGTGACCGTCGATGGGCACCTACGTCGCCAGAGGTGCGCTTGGTGCGGGCAGTTGCTCGTGAACGACGATCTCTCGCGCATGGCGTGGACGCTCAACGAGGACGGCTCCGATCCTGGCCCGCCGGGACCGTGGCCGATGGGCGCGCTGGTCGAGATCGTCGGTGACTCGAAGCCCGAGCCAGGCGAGGTGCTGGGGTTCAGAGGCATGAGGATCGTCGAGGTGGAGGACGGCAAGTTGCCGGACAACGCGTGCGCTCGACTCGATCCCGAGGTGACGCTCTAGAGGTGGATGTCCCACGGTCGTAGTACGTTGGTCTACAGAATCAACAGACCGAGGAGATCCATGCCCGAAACCGTCGACACCTACACCTACGCCGCCAGCGAGGCCGAGCGGTTCGCCGCTGAGATCGCCGCTGCCGCGGCCGTCCTTGCCGAGCGGATCACCGCCGACCCGACCAAGCCGGTCTGCCACGAGTTCTGCCCCGGCAACGGCTCGCGCTACGCCCTCGTCCTGACGCCCAACAGCGTCGAGGAGGGACCCGCAGTGATCCCCGGCGTGGGCACCGAGATGGGCTACCTGCTCTCGCTTCCGTCCTACGGCAGCGCCTACCCCATCAACCTGACCGGCGGGTACTGCTCGCTCGACTACGCCGCGGAGAAGTGGACGCGCGGCAACCTGACCGACGGAGCCTTCATCGGCGCGGTGCTCACGGCACTGCGCGAGACGCTGGCCGAGACGACCGAACCCAACCCAACCGATCCCGATGCCTAACCCCATCGACGATCTCGCTGACTCCGAGGTGCGCTCTCGACTGCGTAACCGAGGGGTGTCGGAGGACGAGGTGCGTTACCTCATCGCCAACCGTGACCGAGGCCGGTCACTCTCGACGATCCTTCGATACCTCGGCTACACTGTCGACGACATCACGATGTAGCGAGGTTGTCTACGGGTACTGCTAGGGTGTACCGTCAACAGTAAGACAACACTGAGGAGAACGATGACCGACACGTCAACCTACGAGATCCTCGGCTTGCAGGAGATCGCTGAACTCTTGCAGGTCGAGAAGCGGACGCCGCACGCGTGGCAGTACCGCAAGTTGCTGCCACCGCCCGACTACGAGTCGATCAACGGCTTGAAGGCGTGGAAGCGTCGGACGATCGTCGCGTGGGCCAAGCACTCCGGGCGACTTCCGTCCGCGGACAAGGCTCTGCTCGCCGAGGCCGACAAGATCCGTGGTGAGATCCCCGAGGTTCGCGGTGGCCGTCAGGCCAAGGCCAAGAACGTCGAGAGGCTCGAAGCCGCCGGACTCGTCTGATGGGTGCGCTGGCTCTCGACTGGCTCGAACTGCTGGTGCTCGCCCTCGCTTCGTACCGGATCACTCGCTTCGTGGTGCACGACTCCCTGATGGGAACGGGCATCACGGAGTCGGGCCGGTTCGCTTCCGGCGTGGCTGAGCGGATCGACCACTTCGCCTACACCCAAGACGAGGTGGACGCGCTCGGGAAGATCACCAAGCAGGGGGGCGAGAACCGCTCGTTCCTGCGCGGCAAGACCGGCGATCTACTCACGTGCACGTTCTGCCTCGGGTTCTGGATCTCCGTTGGCGTCTACTTCGCCTACCTTTCGGCCACCGTCGGTCAGGCCGGGATCGAGGCGACTCCGTGGGCCGTGCATGGGATCACCGTGTTCGCCATCGCCGGGGTCCAGTCGTACATCAACTCACGCCCGCTGGCGTAGGAGTCCCGATGGCTGATGCCAGTGTTCTGACGATCAAGCGCGGCGACGTGCTGGTGCTGCGAGGTGTCTCGTTCGTCTCGGACGAGGCGTTCGAGAGCGCGCTGCACGCGCTGCACTTGGCGGTCGGTCACAACCAGTTCGCCGTGCTCTCGATCGACGAGGACGACGGCACCGTCGAGGTGCTCGAATCGGTCGATGGACTGCTCGACTTCCTGCGCGATCAGGGGATCGAGGTGTGAGATGCCCGAGCAACGACACGGGGTGGAGTACCCGCCGCCGCCGCTGTGGGAGATCTTGGACCGGATCGCAACCAAGCCCTCCCACTTCTCTCTCGGTGACGTAGCCCACTGGGCTGCTCTGACGCGCGATGTCCTGATGCCACCCAAGGTCGGCAACGGGAGCAAGATGCCGAACAGGGGATCGGTCCTTCGCAACGACGGAACCGTGGTCGAGTGGGAGCAGATGAGCGCCGACGATCTCGCGTGAATCCGAACGAGGTCAAGGCGTGCCCGCTCCTCGCGGGTCCGATGCCAGGTGGGTGTGACGGCTGCGGGAAGCCCCTGAGTGGGCGGCAGAGGCGCTGGTGCTCGCCGCTGTGCTCGTCTGCCTACGGACGCAACCACGTGTGGGAGAAGGCTCGGCAAGCGGCCAAGGAGAGGGACGGCCAACGGTGCGTCTCATGCGGCTGCAAGAATGATCTCGAAGTCAATCACATCACGCCACGACGAGGGCGCGGGTACTCGACAGGTTGCTGGAATCACCAAGACAACCTCGAAACCCTGTGCCGCCGCTGCCACGTGAAGGTCACCAAGCGACAGAGGAGAGAACGATGGCGCTGAGGCCATTCATCTACAAGGCGCAGGTGACGAGGATCGTGGACGGTGACACCGTGTGGTGTCGCATCGACCTTGGGTTCCGTTCCTACGCCGAGCACTCGATCCGGCTCACCGACATCGACACCCCCGAGTTGTTCTCTGGCGACGATCGCGCTGCTGGCGCGCTCTCCAAGCAGATGACCGAGGAGTGGGTCGCTGCCGGGGTCGATCTCGCTGAGGGGGACGAGTGGCCCTTCCTGCTGCACTCGGAGAAGGGTGGCGGATTCGGCCGCTGGGCCGGGACGATCTGGCGTCGAGGTGACGAGCGATCCCTCAACGACTGGCTGGTCGACAACGGCTACGCGGTGAGTAGCCCTCAGTGACCAATCGGAATGCGGTGGCCGAGGAGTCCACTCGGCAGGCCAGGTCCATCATCACGGCCGTTCTCATGGGGGACCACGATGCTGCGGTCGCGGTCGTCCGATCGCTGCCGACGGTGGCTGAGGAGGGGGTCGTCTCTCAACAGACGGTGCTGTCGGCTCTCGGAGGCGTGGCTGCGGGCATCTTGCAGTCGCTCGCATGGGAGCGAGATGTGGACGCACAGGAGATGTGGCGAGGGTCGATCGAGGACAGTCTGCTCAACGGCGGGATCTGATGGCACGAGCGAAGCAGTCCAAGGAGAAGGCACCCCGGCAGGTGTCGGTCACGTGCCCGGATTGCCACGAGGCGCTGACGTTCGTCAACGAGAAGCGCGGTCCGCTGAGTGCTCTGACTGACGCCATGAACAACGCATGGCAATCGGTGGTCCGCTACGGATGGTGGGCGGTCTGCGAGAAGTGTGGTCAGACGTGGCACCATGATGAGCACGCACCGTCGATGTATGTGCTACGAGACACGATCGAAGGACGAGGAACAACGTGAGCGCCAACGTGTACGCAAGTACCGCCGGAGTGGTGGCTGAGATCGCCGTGGAGCGAGGCCGACAGGTCAACGAGCACGGGTGGACCCCCGAGCACGACGACGAGTTGGGCAAGGACGCGTGGGCGTGGCTGCTGATCCGTCGGCTGTCCGATCTCTCGTGCCCGTTCGAGGACGAGATGAGCGACGATCCTCGCCGCGCTCTCATCGAAATCGCCGCCATCGCTGTCGCCGCCGTCGAGGCAATCGACCGCCAGGCCGAAGTTCAGGAGGGGTGATGGCTCGCAAGTTCCTGCTTTGGGTCGATCTCGAAACGACCGGGACCGACGAGAACCGAGATCCGATCTTGGAGATCGGCGCGGTCGTCACCAACACCAACTACCCGTTCGGCGAGGTGGCCGCGTTCGAGTCCGTGGTGGATCCTGGCACCGTCACGTGGCAGGCGAGGCTCGGCGACTACGTGCGCGAGATGCACACCAAGAATGGTCTGCTCGACGACATCGCCGCCGGGAAGGGATGCGACATCCAGAACGCCGAGGCGACGATCATCCAACTGCTGCGACAGTTGGGTCAGCCTCACCAGTTCATGTTGGCTGGGTCCGGCGTCGGCCACTTCGATCGCCGGTTCATCGCCACGCAGATGCCGAAGTTGGATGGATGGTTGTCGTACCCCAACGCTGATGTCGGAGCGGTTCGCCGGTTCGTCACCTTCGCCGGGCGCGGCGATCTTGTGAGCGCGGGCACCACCTACGAGGGTGACGCCTTCAAGGACAAGCCACACCGCGGGATGGACGACGTGCGCGATCACATCGCCGAGGCGCGCGTCTACTGCGAGATGTTCCGGTCGCTGCCGAGCACGGGGGAGCCGACGGATGCCTGATCCTGTGGACGAGATCGTCGCTGGCTACACCCGCGAGCAGTGGCTCGATCGGCTGACCAACCACTTCGCCGCGATGCGGTGCTCGATGTGGGGGCGCGCTTACTCGAACTGGACGCCGCACGCTCGGCGCGCCAACGCCGAGATCATCCTCGGCATCGTGCGCTCTGCTCTCGGCTACGAGGACATCGACGACGCGGAGTTGGGCGAGTACGTCGGGAAGCAACGAGAGGTCGCGTTCACGATCAGGTGGCAGCCCGGCAAGGTCGCGGATCAGGCGGTCATCGACAAGATCGCCGAGGCGCACGACAACCTCATCGACGCCCTCGACGAGTTGGGCGCAGCCGACTTGTCCAGTGGTGGGACGATCGTGCGCGCTGATGGGTCGTGGCCCGCGATGGGTGAAGGCGATGGCTCCTAGCACTCTCGTCGAGGACGAGGAGCCGGACGAGCCGCCAGGTGGTGCACTCGAAACAGGGCTGTGGTGCTCTCGCTGCTTGCTTCCGTCGGCGGTCCGCTTCGCCGCGATGCAGGTCGATCTGATGGGCAGGCCCGTGCAGGTCGGGACCGTGATCCTCTGCATGGACTGCGGAGCGCAGTGTCACGACGGCGATCCTGCCGCGTAATCCCTGGTCACAGCGTTGTTTGGGATCCGAGGTCGGAATGACTTGCACGGTGTAGTCGATGCGTATACAATAAAGACATGAACAACGCACCCCGCACCAACAAGTTCTCCGGCCAGTGCAACTGCGGCACCTACGTTCCCGCCGGGGCAGGGACCTTGGGCGGCAAGGTCAACGGCCGCTGGGTCACCCGCTGCGCCGCTTGCACCCCCGCTCCCTCCACCAGCCGCTCCTACAGCGACGACGATGGCTACGACGCCATGAAGGACCGGGGCTGCGAGGCCGGTCGCTGGGGCACTCGGTACTGAGTCCGAACCACCAACCAACAAGGAAAGAGGAACCAACCATGAATCTCACACCCGGCTCCATCGCACTGGACACGCTCCATGCAAACCGCACGGTGCTCGACATCGAAGGCCACCGCAACGGCGACGGCTTCACCGTCGAGTTCGTGAAGGACTGCATCGTGATCGGCGAGGCGCACTTCCCCGTCGACATGATCCACCTCACCGAGAACGGCGAGGTCGTCCAGACGTTCGGCTTCCCCGGCAAGTGCCGGATCGTCGCTCTCGAAGGCGGGGGCTTTCGCAAGGTCTGATGACCGAGGTAGGTCGTTCGCATCTTTGGTCGAAGGTCACGTCTGAGGCCGAAGATCGTTGCGCGTCCGCCACGTATCGTTAGCGAGTGGACCACTTCATCGCTCTCTCGCACTACTGCCCCGAGTGCCTCGTCGTGCTCGGGCGCGGGACGATCGCGGTGCTCGACCTTGGACGCGATCCGTACCGAGTCGTCTGCGTGTGTGGCGCTGAGTCGTGGTGGGCTATGCCACTGACCGGATCGTGGCCGACTCGAAGGCTGGGGCTGACGTGATCTGCACGCCACGAAGTCGCCCGCTCTCGATCGTGAGCAACTCGTCAGCCTGAATCGCCGAGGTCACTTCATCGAGTTCGATGCCGACACCGAGCGCAGCGTCAGGGAAGTCGGCTGAGGTCAGCAACTCGATCAGCACCTCATCCTCGATCCAGCCGGTGCCGAGGAGCGCGCCGTCGGCTCCGCGCTGAATCATCTCCACCTCGCCGCATCGCTCGGCCCGACGCTGAACCACGATCGCTGCCACCTCGATGGTGCGCTCTGGGCGCAGGAGTGGGATGGGGAGAAACTCGAACGTGATCGCGCCCGGAGCGATGACTCGACCATCGACGGTCGGCTCCCCCTCAACGGCGATCGTGCCCTTCCAGCGCGTAGACATTGGTCGCACGCTACACCAGGCGCAGGCGATGCCGATGCCTCGGCTACAATCGGCCGCGCTGTCCAAACCAGGGGAGAACCCGTGGAAGCCTTGATCTTCGCCCTCATCCTCATCGCGACCCTCACGCCGTTCGTGGTCAGGGACGTGCTCCGCTATCGCAGGTTGCATCGGACCGAGGTAGAGGTCGAGCAGGTGGAGTCGACGCCGGAAACGGAAGCACCGACGGAAGCACCGACGGAAGCCACGACCACGACCACGACCGAGGTCGATCCGCTGATCCGCCAGTTGGCCGAGACGCGCGATCGGCTCGCTGCCCGCCGCCCTCCCCAGCCACCCCGCACGACGGAGCGAGTCGCCCCGGAGAAGCCCGCTGAGAGCCGCCAGGAGGCCCCGAGCGCCGTCGGTGCCCAACCACCGCCGGAGGCCGGATCGACGCCAGAGGCCGCTCCTGAGCGCCCCATCCGTGTAGTGCGGCCCACGGGGTCCGTGATCGCCGAGGGGCAGGCTGCGGTCGACTGGCTCATCGAGCGTGGGGCGAACGGGCTGAGCGCCCCCGAGGCCGACGTGGCCGGAGTGGATCTGGCCGATGTCGCGGGGATCGTGAAGATCAACTTCGAGGGAGGCGTCCTATGCCTCACCTACAATCCCGACCCGCCACCCGCGCGAGCGCCGGAACGACCGGCGACACAGCAACGCAAGGCCGCTCCGAAGGCGATCCCGCAGGGCAAGGGGCCATCGAACCCCGACGACCCGACGGATCCCACCTCCCCAGCGTTCTTGAAGTGGAACGATCCGCGGCGGCTGGCGATGGAGGCCGGAGATGAGTGAGCCACTGAACCCCGACCGGCTCGCCGAGTGCGATGGCTGGGACTGGGAGGAACACACCATCCGGCGCGAGACGACCCTGATCGAGCACGGGTGCCCGCATGGTGTCGGCCACCCCAACCCCGGCTCGGCCCGATGGGTCGCTGAGGCCATCGCCATCCAGCGCGAGAACGACCCCAACTGGGACGGCGACACCGGCTCGATCGAGGAGTTGGAGGAGGCGTGGCTGAGCCACGGCTGCGACGGGTGCTGCGCGCATGAGTCCTTCCCCGGCTTCCGCGAGGCGGTCATCCACGCGCACAAGATCATCCGTCGGCAGCACGAGCGGATCCTCGATCTCGTCGAGCAGGTTCACGCTTTGGAGATCGCCGAGATCTTCGACGAGGAAGGCTGAGCGTCTCACGCTCGACGTAGGGTCGCCCGCATGAAGTTCACCATCGAAGGACCCAAGTTCCGCGAGGCAGTGAAGTCGGTCAAGACGAGTCGCTGGCGACACGAGGCCGCTCTCATCATCGAGGCCCGAGGCAAGGGTGTGGTCGAGGTCAGCGGGTGGTCCCCTGATCTGTGGATCGCCGTCAAGGTGCAGGGCGGAGAGGTCGCCAAGAAGGGGCGCATCACTCTCAACTACGTCGATGCCGCCAAGGCGATCGCCGCGATGCCCGGCGACATCTTCGAGGTCGACACGGCTGACTTCCACTCGGAGCGCGACAAGGGTGTGAAGATCGAGACGCTCGTGATCCAGAGCGGTGACACCGCCATCAAGGTGACGGCACCTCCGGTCTACGAGCCACCAACCGAGGCCCCGTACCCCAAGCACCCGACCGAGATGCAACTCCACATCGGCGCTCTCGCCGAGGTCGCTCAGTTCGCATCCCGCGATGAGAGCAGGCCGATCCTGTGCACCGTGGCCGTGCAGGAGGGTGGGATCTACGTCGGCACCGATTCGTACCGGCTCGCCAACGTCGAGGTCCCCGAGCACCCGACGCGCGCCGAGGAGTTCCTGATCCCCCGCTCGACGATCGAGGCGGTCGCTCATCTACTCCCCGCCAAGTTCGTCGAGGCGAAGGTCAACGAGGCCGACATCCTGTTCGAGTACGGCGACGTGCGGATCTACTCCCGGCTCACCCAAGGTCAGTTCCCGTCCTGGCGCAGCCTCATGCCCAATCCCGAGGCGTACACCTCCGACATCAAGGTCGAGGACATCGGCGACATCGTGCGTCGGATGGCGACGCTCAGCAGGGCAGTGATCGGAGACGCGACGCCAACGACGGTCCGTGCCGATGACGGCCGCGTGCTGTTCCAGGCGGTCGACCCGCAGGGCAACGAGGTCACGATCCGAGCAGACGGGACGGTCGATGGGATGAAGGAGTCCGTCGCGTTCAACCCGAGGTTCCTCGCTGACTTCATCGAGGGCACCAACATCGGGACGATGTTCGGCATGGATTCGTTGAAGCCGTGGGGCATCCACGAGGAGGCCGACTACTGCTTCGGTGCCAAGCGGAGTCGGATCATCATGCCCACTCGCATTCGGTGAGGCTGATCGCGGGGATGGACGAGGTGGGCAAGGGCGCTCTCGCAGGCCCGCTCACGATCGGCGTGGTGGTGGTCGACGAGGACAAGGTGCTCGACGGTCTGCGCGACTCCAAGCGCATGTCGCCCAAGAAGCGCGAGGCCATGTTCGGCCCGATCGCCGACTGGGCGTTCGACTGGGGCATCGGCTACGCGTGGCCCGAGGAGTGCGACGCTCTCGGCATGGACCAGGCGCAGCGCGTCGCCGCTCGTCTCGCCTATCAGAATCTCGTCTCACATGCTGAGATCGCCGAGGTCATGGTCGATGGACCGTGGGAGTTCTACGAGGGGGCAACCTGTGTGGTCGGAGGCGATGACACCGTGCCCGCCATCTCGGCAGCGTCCGTGCTCGCCAAGGTCACGCGCGATCGGCTGATGGTTCGGTACGCCGAGCAGTACCCCGAGTACGGCTTCGAGAAGCACAAGGGCTACGGGACTCCGCAGCACCTCGCCGCGATCGAGGAGCACGGAGCGTGCCCCATCCACCGCGTCTCGTGGTCGACGTTTCAGTAGTCCCATCGTGGACAGGATCGTTGCTAGCGCGACATGATGGGCCGGTGACCCACAACATCGCTGAGGCCCTACAGGCGCTCGCCGTCGACATCGACTCGCTGGTGTGCATCGAGGGCAACCCGCGCAAGGGGGACATCGAGGCGATCGCGAAGTCGCTCCACAAGTTCGGCCAGCGCCATCCGCTCGTGTTCCGAGCCGACACCCGAGAGGTCGAGGCCGGGAACCACACGCTCCTCGCAGCGCGCTCGCTGGGCTGGACGCAGGTCGCCGCATTCGCCGAGGAGGACGACGAGGCCACCGCCAAGGCGTTCGCTCTCGCCGACAACCGCACGCACGAGTTGGGCGAGAACGACAACGCCGAGATCGACGCGTGGCTTGCCGAGATCGCCGAGGCCGACATGGAACTGGTCGAGGCCGCTGGCTACGACATCGACGAGTGGCTCTCCGAGATGACCAATGCCGATCTCGCGTCGATCGAGGTGGACACCGAGTCGGGCGTCATGCCGACGGGCGGAGCCGAGGTCGACGGAGATGCCAAAGTGGAGGCGTCCGAGACTCCCGCCGAGGACGAGGGATCCAAGCCCCGGTCGTCGTCGGTGACCTACACCCTCGTTTTCGATGACGAGGATCAAAAGCAGAGGTGGTACCAGTTCGGACGTTGGCTGAAAGCCAATCAGGAGGGGGACACTCTCGCCGCCCGACTCGACGAGTATCTCTCCGACAACATCGAACTGTGATGGCGAAGGTTGTTCGTGGCTGGATCTCGGCCGACAAGGCGGACTCTCTGGCGACCCGCATCCTCTCCGATCCGCCGCCGCGTCTTGATGTGCGAGGGCATCGAGTCGGTGACGCGTTCTACTGCCGTCGGGTGGTGCCCGAGTTGCTCTCACTCATGGATGCCGCGAGGAGCGAAGCGAGTGATGCGCTCGGCGTCGAGGTGTTCCCTTCGCCGTGGTTTCGATCGGCTGTGTCGGTCAAGGTGTACGAGCCGGGCAGTCGGCATGAGTGGCACTACGACTCGAACCCGGTGACCGCTCTGCTGGTTCTTGCAGGAGAGTCCGAACAGGCCCGGACCGTGTTGGAGGTCGATGGCATCGAGACGCCGATCGAGAACGGGCCAGGAGGTCTGCTGGTCATGGACGGGAACCTCCTACGGCATTGCGTCCACACCATCCCCGAGGATCATCCTCCTCGCATCACGATCCCGTACAACCTGTACCTGTCGGCTGACTCCGATCGGCCCGAGGGTCAGGACGAGTTGGTGTACGGCCGTGGGTAGGTACAAGCACTTCATCCCCGTCAACGTGCTCGATGAGGCACGCGCCCGGATCAACCATGTGTTCGACACCTTCGACTCCGTGGTCGTTTCCTTCTCCGGCGGCAAGGACTCCCTCGCCGTGCTTCACCTTGTCCGGGCGATCGCCGAGGCGCGCGACCGACTCCCAGTTCGGGCCGTGTTCCGTGACGAGGAACTCATCCACCCGTGCATCGTGGACTTCGTGGAGACGTATCGACATCACGACTGGTGCGACTTGCAGTGGTGGGCGGTTCCTCTCGAAAGCCACGGGTATCTGCTCGGCAGCAAGTTCCCGCTCACCCAGTGGGATCCTGAGCGTGGGCCGGACCAATGGGCCAGGCCGAAGCCGGAGTGGGCGCTCGATTTGGAGGACTTCGGCCTACCGCCGGACACCGTTCTCAGCCAACACACGGCCGATGATCTGGCGTGCAGGGGGCTTCCTGGCAAGGTGGCGATCTTCACCGGCATCAGGGCCGACGAGTCACTGACTCGGTACCGATCGTGCGTGAGCAAGATGAAGGAGAACTACATCGTCTCGTCGTCGACTCCGCAGGCGATGCAGGTCAAGCCGATCTACGACTGGCACGAGAACGACGTGTTCCGATTCTTCTACGACGAGGGCATCGAGTACGCGCCGATCTACCGAACACAGAACTGGGTGGGTCGCCCGTTGCGAGTGTCAAGCGGCACTCCGGCCGAGACATCGAAATACATGCACCTGCTGAAAGCCTACGATCCCGACCTGTTCGCGATGATGGCTCGGGTGTTCCCCCACATCGAGGTGCAGGCGCGCTACGGGGCGGACTACAGCCCGGCGGCGATGGTCGAGAAGTACGGCAACTCGTGGGGCGGCATCGCCAACTACATCAGGGATCGCATTCCTGATCCCAAGCAACGCTCCATCGCTGTCGCTGAGTTGCGGCGAGTGCGTCAGGCCGCACGGCAAATGCCGGACTCCTACCCGTTGGGCTACGTGTTGCGTTGCTTCATCGGTACCGCTGGCTCCCGCCACATCCAAGCGCAAAGCAAGGAATCCCTACAGGCTGCCCGCGACTCCTACGCCAAGCGCCAGAAACGGCGATCCGAGAGAGGCCAATCGTGAACGACACTCCCTTCCCCGACGAGCCACTCCACAACATCGAGTGGTGGAGCGCGGGCGATCTCCGAGCGAACGGATGGAACCCCAACCGCGTGTTCAGCCAGGAACTTCGGCTGCTCGAACACTCGATCCTGGCGACTGGGTGGATCCAGCCGCTCATCATCAACGGCGATGGACTCATCATCGACGGCTTCCACCGCTGGCGTCTCTCGCAGGACTCGAAGAAGATCCATGCTCGGTGGGGAGGCCAAGTGCCATGCGTGGCGCTCGACATCGGCGATGACGAGGCGATGGCGATGACGGTTCGGATCAACCGGGCCAAGGGCACCCACTCGGCGATCGCGATGCACGAGTTGGTCGCGTCGCTGGTTGACGATCACGGGTGGGACATCAAGCGGATCTGCCAGGAGATCGGGGCCAACAAGAAGGAGGTCGAGACGCTGCTCGCTGAGGGCATCTTCACTGCGCGCAACATCTCGAAGTGGGCCTACTCTCCGGCGTGGTATCCGGGCGAGGATGGCGACGGGCCGAACGAGGGGCTGTCGGACAAGTCCTACGATGATGCCGTCGCTGTATTGGAGGGATGATGTCGGACGTGAGGTTCAATGGGCAGGAGCGGCTTGACGAGTGGTCGGATCATGGGATCTTCCCCAAGATTCACGACTACATCTACGAGGCGGCGATGATGGAGTTGCCGCTGCCAAGCGCGGCGACCAGGGTGGCCGATCTGTGTTGCTCGACGGGCTTGCTCGGAGCACGGATGCGATCCTCGGGCTACAAGGTCGCGTTCCTTGAAGCCGACACCGATGCGATCGTGCGGGGGCGCGCTGCCGGGACCTTCGCTGAGGATCCTCTACGTGAGGGCTTCATCGACGAGGACACCATCAAGGACACCGGATCGTGGCTCTCGGGCAATGAGGTCGACATCATCCTGGCTCGAAGGTGCCTCTGCGTTCTCTCCGAGAGGGTTCCGTTGCCAGTGGTCGCCGAGGTGTTCGCCGAGGCTGGGGTCACAGCGATCCTGCTCGAAGGTCAAAAGATCCTGAGCACG
>Ga0307378_10008618_pt1 | contig 13516 bp, 16 predicted proteins | sample UN1MG_FD_202238 | JGI IMG/M metagenome (GOLD analysis project Ga0307378, IMG submission 202238) | Soil microbial communities from Risofladan, Vaasa, Finland - UN-1 | ecosystem: Environmental > Terrestrial > Soil > Coastal area > Acid sulfate soil | place: Finland: Risofladan, Vaasa | collected... | reverse complement strand
CGTGGGGTAAACACTATAAGTTAAAAAGAGCACATGGATGATACTATCAAGCTGGACAGGCACTGGAGAGATAAGTCCGATGATCCGCCCGCATGATCTTGCCATATTCCCGTTACCCATCATCCGCCGCGCGGCACCCACGGACATTGCAGCGATTGTTGCCATAGAAAAAGAATCGTTTACCGACCCGTGGGAACAGTCAGTCTTTCTTGAAGCCTTCACGTACTATCCTTCCACCTATTTTGTTGCAGTCTGCGACGGCGCGGTGGCAGGGTTTATCGTGGGCGGACTGGAAGATACCGGTGAAAATATTTATGGCCACATATGCAATCTCGGAGTGACCCCCCATTATCGCCACCGGGGGATCGGGAAGTTGCTCGTGCGCCGGCTCGAGCATCAGTTCGCACTTGAGCTTGCCACCGGTGTCCAGCTGGAAGTGCGGGTGGGAAATACAATTGCGCAGCGGTTTTACCGCCGGCTGGGCTACCGTGACGTCTTTGAAATTGAAAGCTATTACTCCAACGGCGAAGATGCCCTTGTGATGATGAAGTGGTTCAGGTTTTAACCGCGACCAAGCTGCTTGTGCGCCCGTGCAAGATGCTGGGCGGCAAGGGCACCGAGCAGGGAGATCTCACCGGCAAGAACCCCTGCAGCTATGATCTCTGCGAGTTTTCTGGCGTTGGTGCCTGCAGGTTCCCCGCCCCCGGCAACACCGAGAATCCTGAGACATTCCTGCTAAGTATCCACGCCGGTCCCGCCACCCACTGTTCCGACCGGGAGGGAGGGGAGGGTAATGGCGACATATACCCCGGAATCAGTGAGATCCACGGTTGTTATGCAGGTGCTGCCGTCAATAGCATGAGCTGCGTCCTGCCCGCAGGCAATGAACATTGCAGCCACGACATTTGCCGCATGGGCATTGAACCCCATTGAGCCGGCACTGGCTGAGCCGACAAGGTTTTTGCGGTAGTTCACCTCAATTAAGTTTTTTGCATCGGTTTTGAAGATGCTGCTGATAAGGTCATGGGAGAGCGCAACACCGGCAACAACACTTCTTCCTCTCCCCATGATACGGTTGATTGCTGCGGGTTTTTTATCGGTACACATATTGCCGGAAAGAGCGATGAGCCGGGCGCCGGTTCCCTGCGCCACCATCTCTGCAACTTTCGCGCTCGCGATGGTGACCATGTTCATCCCCATTGCATCCTTGGTATCGAATTCGATCCTGACAAAAACGCTTGTTCCTGTAATGTAGGTGACTATCCCGGTCATTTTTCCGTGAGATGTTGTACTCTCTGCAGCTGCGCGGAGCTCATCATGGTGCGCTGCCACCCAGTCGGCAACCTGTTTTGCATGCACTACACTGTTTGCAGCAAAGACGGGAGCGCGTGTCATACCGTCATGGAGGATACATACCTGTGCTCCCCCGGCTTTTGTTATTGCACTGCAGCCGCGGTTTACCGAGGCGACGAGCGCCCCCTCGGTAGTTGCAAGGGGGAGGTAATAACTCCCCTGCGCGTATTCCCCTGACACGAGAAGCGGACCTGCGACACCAACCGGTACCTGCACCGTACCGATCATATTTTCGCAGTTGCGTTTCACTACGCGCTCGATATTGATAGAGAAAATGCCGATGTTCTCGAGTGTTGTGCCGGTCTCCTGCTCGATAAATTCCCTCCGTGCCCGTATCGCGTCGAGCGGAGGGAGTTCTTTTTCCAGATCGTACAGTTTCAGCGAGCCATTCTTCAGTTTTGAATAAATGGTCCCCTCATCCCCGGTGTCACGACCGGATCCCTCTTTGCGGGGGGAGTCCCCGCGGTGCTCCGCATCATCAGCCATGAATAGTGGTACATCGTATAAATTTATGATACCGGTGGTCAGGAGAGATGGTGGAGCAATGGTGTATCCGGGTGCCGGCACAGCAAGGTGAAGAAGTCCGGCGGGCGCTGATCGATGAAGGGACACTGGATCTGTCCCTGAAAGTCCGGCGCGACGGCTCAGCACTTTTGCTTCCGGTAACAGGACAGCGGATGGGTGCGGAGCGGTGCGTGTTTGAGTCCCTGCCGGAACGGCTGGTTCTTCCCCGGCACGAGCTCGTTGGCGGTATTGCCATCATGCAGGATCATGACCCGGCAGGCGCGGTGAAAATTCTTGCATCGCGCCCATCACTTCACACGGTGCTCTGCGCTGCAAGTGAGGTCTCCGGGGAGTACCGCACCCGCGAATTTGAGGTCCTTGCCGGGACCCCCACGACCCGGACTGATGTGATCGAGTACGGGCACCGGTTTACCGTTGATCTCTCCACTGCCTATTTCTCCGCGCGACTCTCTTCGGAGCGGCAGCGCATTCTTGAACAGGTGGGAGATCACGAGATAGTGCTCGATATGTTTGCCGGTGTCGGGCCGTTTGCAATTACCCTTGCGGAACGCGCAGTGTTCGTAGTTGCGTCTGACATTAACCCTCAGGCAATTATCCTGATGCTGGCAAATCTTGCACAGAACCGGACAAAGAACGTGCTTCCCGTGCTGGCGGATGCGCATCACCTCTCCGGAAGTATCCCGTGGCGGTTCGACCGGATTGTGATGAACCTCCCACTGTCCGGCACGGGATTTTTACCGGAAGCCTTCCGGCTGTGCAAGGCTGGCGGGATGATTCACTTCTATTCGCTGGTCTCTGCTGAGGGGGAGCACCTTGAATGCATACAAGGACTCGGCGGGAAGGTTATTACCGAACGGGTGGTACGGTCGTACTCGCCCGGGCAGTGGCACGCGGTGTACGATGTGAGGGTCGGAGAGGAGTGAACCTCTCCTGGAATTCCGGCTGTCATTGAGATTTTCCTCTACGATGCCCTGCGCGCAAAAACGTCTCGTCGTATTTTGGGCTGGCCATCGCCAGAAATGAACGGGAAATATAAGACTAATCTGAAAATGTGTTCAGGAGTTATCGCAATCAGGGAATGCCCGGGCGGAGGGGGCGGAGCCCATGATAACAGTCAGAGTTCGTGAACAATAAAAAAGATAGAAATTACTCCTCCGGCACGAACTTCGTGCCGTAGTGAATGATGCCGCTCCTGCCATCCGTCGCAATCTTGCGGAAGACGCTTTTTACCCGCATGCCGATTTTTACCTCGTCCGGGCGGCAGACAATCTGGGAGGTCATCCGTGGCCCCTCATCCAGCTGGATGATGGCGAGCACGTACGGGGTGAGTGCCTCGAACTGTTCGTTTGCCGTATGGATGATCGTGTAGGTGACAACCGTACCTTTACCGGCAAACTTGTGGTCAACGATTTTTCCGTTCCTGCGGCAGTCCGGGCAGAACGTCCGCGGGGGGAAGAAATGCCGCCCGCAGGTTTCGCACCGTGTCCCGATCAGGTTATAGCGCTGCGGAATCTTTCGCCAGAATCGTGCAACGGACATCTTACACCCTCCCGAGAATGTGAACAGCCACCGTTGCTCCGGTACCTCCCACGTTGTGGGTCATGCCGATCTTTGCGCCATCGATCTGGCGTTTACCCGCCTCGTTCCTGAGCTGCTGGACGATCTCGCAGACCTGCTTGATGCCGGTCGCCCCGACCGGGTGTCCGCAGGCCTTAAGACCGCCGCTCGTGTTGACCGGGATCTTCCCGCTGAGTGCGGTTTCACCGTCTGCGGTGAACTTGCCTGCCTCGCCCTTTTTGCAGAATCCGAGGTCTTCAATTGCACAGATCTCGGCAATTGAGAAGCAGTCGTGTACTTCTACCATGTCGATGTCCTTGTGGGAGAGTTTTGCCATCTTGAACGCCTGCTTCCCTGCGGCAACGGATGCGTCAAGAGTCGAGATATCGCGCCGGTCGTGAAGGGCAATCGTGTCGCTTGCCTGAGCACTCGCAAGCACCTTTATCGGCGTGTCCGTGAACTCGCGAGCGCGGTCGAGCGGTGCTACAATCACTGCTGCTGCCCCATCGGTAATGGGCGAGCAGTCAAAGAGCCGCAGGGGCTCGGCAACCATTGTGGATCTCAGCACGGTCCCAATCGTGATCTCCTGCTGATATTGTGCGATCGGGTTTCTCGCCCCATTGTAATGGTTTTTCACCGAAACCTGTGCCAGCTGCTCACGGGTGAGCGGGTAGCGGTGCATGTAATCGGTTGCGATCATTGCATAGAGCCCGGGGAACGTTGCACCCACAAAGCCTTCCCACTCGCGGTCGGCTGCACCAGTGAGCGTGTCGGTGCTTGCACCCGGCTCTACATCAGTCATCTTCTCTACACCGGCTGCAACAACAATATCTTCCATGCCGCTTGCGACTGCGATCACGGCCTGCCGGAAGGCAAGTCCACCGGAGGCGCATGCGGCTTCGACACGCGTTGAGGGAATGTGGCGTGTTGCCATACCCGCGTAGTCTGCAATCAATGCACCGATATGCTCCTGCTCAATGAACCGGCCGGCACTCATGTTGCCGACATACATTGCGTCAATCTTCTCGCCCGAGAGCTGGGCATCTTCAAGCGCTAGGGCGCCTGCCTCTACAAAGAGATGGCGAAACGAACTCTGCCATTTTTCGCCGAAGGTAGTACATCCCACCCCGATAATTGCCACGTCTCTCATGATTGCATCACGATCTTTCCCTTGTGTTTCGCATAGCGTGCATAGTCCAGGTAAATGGGATTCTTGAGCTGCTGCTCAACTCCCGGTACCGCATCGCGCCGGAACGTGTCCGACAGGATCGCATCGGTCACTTCAATGTCGAACGCATCGCTGCCCGCACCTGACCCGAATGAACAGACAAAGATCCGGTCGCCCGGTTTTGCTATGTCGAGGGTTGCTGCGAGCCCGATAGGTGATGCACCGGAATAGGTATTACCCAGCCGGGGAACGACAAGGCCCGGCTTGATCTGTTCTGGGGTGAATCCCAGGGTCTTTGCAACTTTTTGCGGAAACTTCGCATTCGGCTGGTGGAAGACAGCATAGGTGAAATCTTTCGGGCTCTTGCCGGTCTGTTCGAACAACAGCCTGCTCGCTCCTTCAACATGCTTGAAATAACCCGGTTCCCCGGTGAATCGCCCACCATGGCGAGGGTACTCCTGGCCTTCGCGTCGCCAGAAGTCTGGTGTATCGGTAGTAAAAGAACAGGTATGATGGATGGTTGCAAGGGGATCATCACGGCCAATCAGGAATGCTGCCCCACCTGCTGCAGCGGTGTACTCAAGGGCATCACTTGGAGCACCCTGAGATACATCAAATCCTATGGCAAGACCATAGGTGACCATCTTACTTTTTACAAGGCCCATGCAGGTCTGGATTGCAGCCGTGCCTGCCTTGCAGGCAAACTCATAATCCGCTGCAGTCATGTTTGGGGTAGCACCGATTGCTTCACCCACCGTGCATGCAGTTGGCTTCACCGCATAGGGGTGCGACTCGCTGCCCACGTACACAGCCCCGATCTCTTTGGGGTCGACATACCGGCGAAGGAGTGCGTTCCGTGCCGCTTCGACAGCGATCGTTGCTGCGTCTTCGTCAAGGTCCGGGACAGACTTTTCAAAAACGCCCAGTCCCCCGGTGATGTCTGCGGCGTTTGCACCCCAGACTCTCGCAATCTCTTCGACCTTGATACGATATCTCGGTATATACACACCGTAGGTAATGATGCCTACCATTCTTTTTCCCTCAACGTACTCACAATTTTGTCAATAGCCATACTCGTGCACATCACCGTGATGTGATCCCGTTCTGCCATCTTCTCCACTATCGGGTGAACATCAGCGGAGTCGATTCCCTGCAGCACCACACATCGTGGTTTAAAAGGTGTAACACGGATCGCAACCATCGGTGATTTTCCCGTCGACACACTCGTGAAGATCACCGCTCTTTCTGTGCTCCACCCGTAGATGCGGTTAAACTCATCCGATGAGAACTGCATGATCGCATTCAGGCTGTTGACGACAGTATATCCAAAAAGGACCTGGTCCATTGATCCGCAGAGCAGTGTGCACTCGATCGCCTCAGAGAAATCTTTGAGCGGAATAGCTGTGGCATACTCGTGGATGTCATAGATCACATCATCTACAATATTGGAAAAGAGCATGGTTGAAAATTTCTGGATATGTTTACCGTCACTCTCCTCATCGATGGCAAGGAGTGTGTCGACAATTTTGCCGACGACAGCGGTGCCGGGGCTTTTTCTTCTGCCGCTTTCATAATCGCTGATGACAGAGGGAGATACACCGAGACGTTCCGAAAGAACGCCCGGTGCGATCTCAAAGTTCATGCGCCACTTTTTCAGTGCGTGCCCCGGGGAGTCCGACAGCGTTATCTCGCCTGCCATTTTTTCGGCAAGCTGGTTCCGCAATCCGGATTTCATACTCATTACAAAGAACCCGGAGTATTAAATAATTAACGAACGTGCATTCGACAGTGAACGAATCATGTCGGAGGAATGTCCGGAGGGCAACTCATAAATAATAAGCATCTCAATTTTGATAAGCATGATACCAGCAGAAGATCTCCAGTGCCTCAAGACAATTGCACTGCGGGGCGGCTGCAAGGGCCCGGTCTTTGTCTCATCCCAGTCCATCGGTGAGATGCTTGCGATCAGCCCGCAGACAGCATCCCGGCGATTGAAAGGGCTCGAAATGCAGGGCTTTATTACCCGGACGATGGCCGCGGACGGTCAGCACGTGACGCTGACCGGTACAGGTGAAGAGGAGCTCCGGAAAGAGTACCAGGAGTACAGCCGGATCTTTTCTGAGCATAACAAAGGATTTGTACTGAATGGCACCGTAGTCAGCGGTATTGGCGAGGGAAAATATTACATGAGCCTGGAACCTTACAAGCAGCAGTTCAATACCCATCTCGGGTTTGAACCATACCCGGGCACGCTCAACATACGCCTCTCCTCCTCAAGTTTACCGGTACGCCAGAAGATCGATGCGCTTGACTGGATCCGGATCAAGGGTTTTTCCACGGATGGCCGGACCTTCGGTGATGCCAAGTGCCTCCCATGCCGTATCGGGAATATTTCCTGCGGGATTGTTATGCCGGGAAGAACGCATTACCCCGTAGATATCATTGAAGTGATTGCACCCATTGCCCTGCGCCGGAAACTGGGTGTGGAAGACACGGATACGGTAACGGTTGAGGTGGACCTGTGATCGATGAGGCGCTCGCAGCGCTCCGTGACGGGAAGTTTATCCTGCTCTATGATTTTAACGACAGGGAAGGGGAGACGGATTTTGCAATCAGGTCTGATGCGGTTACGCCCCGCCACATTGTGCAGATGCGTAAAGATGGGGGCGGACTGATCTGCACGGCAGTCCACCCGGCTGCTGCCCAGCGTCTCGGGTTGCCGTTTGCAAGCGATGCCCTCCGGGCAATCGCCGTCGCGGAACGGGAAGGAGATATTCCCTATGACAGAAAGAACCACTCATCATTCTCGCTCTGGGTGAATCACCGGAATACCTTCACCGGCATCACCGACCGTGACCGGACGCTGACGGTCAACGCGATTGCCGGACAGGTAAAACAGGCTCTTAATGGAGGCATTGTGAACTTTCATGAGGTCTTTCGTACCCCGGGGCACATGGCACTCCTGCGGGCTGCTGACGGGCTGCTCGACCAGCGGAAAGGGCAGACCGAGCTCTCAATTGCAATGGCGCAGATGGCCGGTATCACCCCGGCGATCACAATCTGCGAGATGCTGGACGACGAATCCGGCTATGCACTCTCAAAAGCGGATGCAAAACTCTATGCCCGGAAACACAAGCTCGAGTTTATTGAGGGTCTGGAAGTATTGGAGCGGTGGGAATTGGAGCGATCCTCCCGCTGATCCTCTATATTTTCACCTGTCTCCGGCAGACCGAACAGACTCTTTTTCAAGACAGATTTCATCATTCTTATTATCCCTTCAGCCCCAGTTTTTATCAGCATGAAAGTCCCGCTCACCGAACTCGAAGACCGGTTGAAGCGTTTCCGGGCCCGGATGGATCGCACCCGTCCCGGCTGGGAGCTTGCAGCCATTGTCAGCAAGATACCCCTCTACTACTTCACGGGCACCATGCAGGACGGCCTCCTGCTCATCCCGCAGGATGGCGATGCCGTCTTCTGGATCCGGCAGAGTTTCGAGCGGGCACAGGACGAGTCGCTCTTCTTGCACCTTCGGAAGATGAAAAGTTACCGTGACGTGATGGCGGGCATGGGGAGTCTCCCGTCTACTGTCTATCTCGAAACAGACATGATGCCGATCGCTCAGCTCCAGCGCCTGCAGAAGTATCTTCCGTTCACCGATGTGAAAGCGGTGGATTCGGAAGTTTCAGCAGTACGAGCGGTAAAGAGCCCGTATGAACTCGCGCTCATGGAGCGGGCCGGAAAGATCCATCGCTATGTGCTTGAAGACTGCGTGCCCGGGATGCTCGCAGAAGGTATCGATGAGGTTACGTTTGGCTGTGACCTGTACTCGGTAATGGTGAAGGAGGGACACCAGGGTATCATCCGCTTCGGCAGGTTCAACGAGATGCTGCTAGGCCAGATCGGATTTGGCACCAGTTCCATCAGTCCGATTTGCGTAGATACCCCCGGCGGCGTCTCCGGCATGCATCCCTCGGTCCCGCAGATGGGTTGCCGCGAACGGAAGCTCAAAAAAGGTGACCTTGTTGTGATCGATATCGGGTGTGGGTGTAACGGGTACCAGACCGACAAGACCCTGTCGTACATGTTCGGCAGGCCTATACCGGATGCAGCGATACAGGAGCACTTCCGCTGCGTCGAGATCCAGGACACTTTGGCGTCTATGCTGAAACCGGGCGTCATCCCACAAGAGATCTACCGGACCATCATGACGGGTCTTGAACCTTCGTTCCTGACCAACTTCATGGGTTTTGGCGATCGCCGGGCGAAGTTCCTCGGCCACGGGATTGGGCTCTGGATAGACGAGACCCCGGTGATTGCGGAAGGTTTCAATGAGCCGCTTGAGGAGGGGATGGTCTTTGCTCTCGAACCCAAAAAAGGCATCGCGGAAGTTGGGCTTGTTGGTATTGAGAACACGTTTGTCGTTACTCCGCAGGGTGGCCGGTCGATCACCGGGAAGAGTAAGGGACTCGTTGAAGTATACTGACGGTCACTGTCGTATTAAACGCGGTAGGTTATGCGAAGAGCCAGAGGATCGTTTTGTTCTGCAACCGGCTGCTTACTTTTCTGCCAGTTTTTTCAGTATTTCTTCAGGCAGCATCTTTGCGATGCTCATCTTGGTTGGACAGCGCCCGAGTTTAAGTCCCTGTTTCTTTGCCTCTTCCTTGAGCACTTTGGTGTCAAGGTCCTTGATTAAAGCACTCAGCTCCTTTTGTTCCATAGGCACCAGAGAGTGATTAGTACACAATACAATAAGGGTTACTCATGGTTGCGTGTTTAAAAAAGGGGGATTATTTCGGGCAATATCCCGAATAGTTAAAAAAATTGGGCTTTGTTGAAATCCTCAGAAGAAACAATCAATCGCTCCTGGAGGCTCTTTGCACATCATGCTTTTAGCCCCCGCCGCCCGGGTATCCTCCATAGTGCGATAACCCCTGGGAAGGTTGAAAATAATACTCTGTAAAAAGGGAGGGGTCAAGGGGATGCTCCCCGCATGCTGCCTCCCCCTATAGGAGAGAGTGGGGGTACCCTCATAGCCACCGCAGAGAATTACCAGATAACTTTGAAAAAGAGGGTTTCAACAGAGCCAAAAATTGATTAAATTTTTATCTGGGCCAGCGCATCGTATGCCGCCCTCCGGAAAACTGCCGGATCTATGGCAGGATACTGTTCTTTTGCTTTTATTACATCCGGCTCAGTACTTGTTTTGAATATATCAATCCGGTCAAGCGTTCGTGCTGCAGTGTCCAGCACCCAGAGATCCCGGGTGTCCTTGTCCACGACATTGATCGATTCCACGCGGACGGAAACCATGGGGGTACTGGCTTCGTCCTTCCTGTACAGGCTCGGCTTGCCGATAACTGCAACAAACGCCGGAGCTTCTGTCTTGGCGAGCTGTTGCATTGCCTCGGGCTGGTAACTGCCCGCCATGATAAAGAAGGTCCCGGTGGGGTCTACCACCCGGCCGCGATAGAAGATGTTCTGGTCCCCCTGGCGCTGCTTCTCAGTCAGGGTGCCCACAATAAATATGCGGTTACAGCGCTCTCCGGTTGGCAGGAGAACAAACGTCGGGCTCTTCTCATCAGTGCCCTCCTTAAAATCGTAACGGCACTCGCGCAGCTCGCTGGCAAATACCCGCCGCGCCGGTTCGCGTTCGAACGATCCCTCCTTGTGCCCCATTTCCCGGGAATTGGTGCTCATGGTGCACCCCCGGCCCGGTTCAGTAGTGCAGCATGCTCGCCGCTTTCAAAGGTAAGGCGCTCGCAGGTATTGACCAGCAGGCGGTTATCGATCTCGCGCCCGTGACAGGTGACATAGCGTCCGAGCACCTTATCCCTCATCTGGAGGAAGACCTCGTCCATGCCAAGCGGGTTGTTCTCGGCGATCTCTTTTGCGGCATCGAGCGTGATCCCGGTCAGGAACTCGACCACATCGCGCTGGAGCAGGATGTTATGCGTCTTTTCACCATCATCAAGCCACCCCTTGATCCGTAGATCATAGATGAATTTGGGCTGGATCTCGTGGACCGGGCAATAGTTCTGGCGTGAGAGAGCACGGTTACATCCCTCAACCGGACAGCGCTTGATAATCCCGGAGCCGGTTGCGATATGCACGAGTGCCCCCCGCACTGCCACATTCCCCCCGCTCACCAGAATGTCGCCATCATCCTGCATGATCGTTGCGGTGTTTAAGTTGAGTGAGAGCCTCCCGTTGTACTCATCCACCATGGCGTAAAAGATATTGTAAACAGAACCTACCGCGAGTTTTTCCTTACCCGTCTCCTTCCAGATCACAAATTTGATCGTGCCCGTCTCGTCACCCAAAACACCGGACTGGAGCATCCTCTCATGGGAAGCATCCCATTCCTGGATTACCTTGGCTCGAACACTGCCCACACCCGTATGAAGATTAACAATCGGCACCGTACTGGGGATGAGCGCTTCATCCGTCCCACACTCTTTTACCGTGGTACCAGAATGGATCTTCAGGCTTGCAATACCCTTGAACTCGTCTATTACCGCTGACTCTATATGGTACCATGAGCCCTCGGTCATCACAGGTGCATTCGACTTTGCCCATGCCACAAACCGTATACCCCCGGAGTCATCAGCGATTATACCGCTCTGGGCGATGGCAGGTGATCCAGATGTCGAGAGTGCTACAACCTTGCCTTCGATGGTTACCCATTCCTCGGGTGACAGATCCGCGATCTTCTTTGGTTCTGTTGTACTCCCGCTTTTTCCACCCCCGCCACCTGGAGCCATTTGAGGGATGTTGAACTCCTTTGCGAGGTCATTGGTCACGCTGCGCTCTGCTTCAGACGGCTGGACGCCGAACTCCTCGATCAACCTGCGGAGTTTCCCCTCGATCTTTTTGGGATCAATGGTCTGTCCGCTTTTTTGGAACTTACGGGAGATTCTGTCTGCTGTTTCGGAAAAATCCATATCGTACATCTCCAGGTACTCATCGGTTCTGATCATGCCTATATATTACGAAGTATGCATGGTGAAAGTGAACTACCGCGATGGTGAAGTTTATTGGTCACCACATTGACTAAGTAATACTATGTCTGAAATTACCGCTGACAGTACGATTTATGATCTTTTAAAAGCAAAACCAGAGTCTACAGAAGCACTCTTCAAGTTCGGTATGGGTTGTGTCGGATGCGCAATCGCCCGCGGTGAAACGATCCGCGAGGCTGCCGAAGCACACGGCATCCCGCTGTCAGAGCTCCTTTCCGCGCTCGGGATACAAGAATAAATTTTTTTATCTTTTTTTTACATTCTGCAATCGCTGCAGTTCCAGGCGTGACGCCCCCGGGAATTTTTTTAAGTGATCTGCAATTCCGGGTTCGTGAAGGAGAGTGCAGTGGGCACAGTTCCATACTTTCCCTCCCTTAGAACTCTCCACCCACTGCCCGAGATTCTCATCACCGCACGGGTAGAACGGGCAGTAACAGAAATCACATCGCTGACCCGGAAAGTGGCAGGGAAAGTAAGGGCAATCATGGGGCGTCCATTCCACCCAGTGCTCTCCCCTGAACCGGCTGAAGATGAAAAACGAGGGAGCATCGGACGGCCCTGCCGCGTCGTGGCGTTTGAGTGCTTCCGGTAACCCGTGAAGTACGGCCTCGCGCACACGCAGCCCGGTATCTGTGAGACGGCCGGCATACCGATGTTTTATGCTGCCCTCACATCCGGCGATCACGGCATCAGTGGGAGTACCTGTCAGCGGGAGATCCATTGCATGTAACGCCTCGGCTTTTGCCTCACTGGCGACCATGATGGTTTCGAGCAGCGCCGCGTCCTCCATACCCTCGCTGCTGCAGGCTATGATGTTAATGGTCCCGGCATTTGCCGGGGGTTCACGCCGGACTCCTGCAGTGATGAATACGGTTACATAATCATACTGGAGAATGCAGCATTGCTGAACGGGAACTGCGGTCAGCAGCCCAAAAAAATCCTGATCAATACCTTCGCCGGCTGCAATGAGTTCCAGTTCTTTTTGTGGATCCTCATGGCTCCATTCGGATGGAACCGTATGGTTTATGAGTGTTGAGACCGGGTGGATGCCCCCGTTGATCCCGGTGCTTGCAGCACGGAATGCCCCGCGGATAAAAAGAGTATTGGTATCGAAATAGTATCTCATGCAATCGAATAGCGTTTCCGGTCTTTGAGTTCCTGCTGTTTCCCGGCATTCCAGCCAGAGACATCCTGCAGGTAACCGGTTACCCTGCTGATCTGGGTGACATCGTGGGAGCCGCAGTCAGGGCAGACGGGTTTGCCGCACAGCGGACAGTACTCGATCCCGGAAATAATCTCATGGTTGCAATGGCAGTGATCGAGCGGGCACATGACTTCAAGGTGTGTCTCGTTACAGTTAGGGCATGGTTTTTCATCAACGATGAGGTGGCAGGTGTGGCACTTGTATTTGCGCTCCTTTTCCGGAATATCGTCCAGTATCTTATATTTTTGAACCAATATCCGTTGTTCTGCCGACCAATCCATACTATAACATTGCACAGGTCATTAATAAATATTTAGAACCATTAGGTTGCAGGGTCTGCGATTTCCCTAATAAAGAATCGCGCATATGCGGATCTGGCTTTAAATACAGGTTTAATAGTATTGATTTACTTCGGACGGATCCGGGCAAATGCCTGAGCGGCTGTCGCCGGATCATGCGACTCGTAGATCGCGCGACCCACAATAATTCCATCGACAAGTTTCGCGACATCATCAACATCCCCTCCCTGGGCGCCGACTCCGGGAGAAAGGATCTTCCGGTTGCCGACGATGCCACGCAGGACCTTCACCCGCTCCGGACGGGTAGCGGGGGCGATGATGCCATCGGCCCCGCATTCGATTGCAAGGCGTGCGATCCGCTCCGCAGTTCCCCCAAAGAAGAACTCCGTGG
>Ga0307378_10008617_pt1 | contig 13517 bp, 10 predicted proteins | sample UN1MG_FD_202238 | JGI IMG/M metagenome (GOLD analysis project Ga0307378, IMG submission 202238) | Soil microbial communities from Risofladan, Vaasa, Finland - UN-1 | ecosystem: Environmental > Terrestrial > Soil > Coastal area > Acid sulfate soil | place: Finland: Risofladan, Vaasa | collected... | reverse complement strand
AATCTGGGAGATGCAGCACAATTAGGAGGCAAAGAATTATCTTTTAACAATCTAGTAGATTTAGGAGCGGTCCTGGAGATAGTTAAAGATTTTCAGGAGCCTACCGTTGTCTTTGTAAAACACACTAACCCCTGTGGTTTAGCCAGCGCATCTACTATTGAAGAGGCCTATCGAAAAGCTTACCAGGGGGATCCTCTTTCTGCCTATGGCAGCGTTATTGGTATCAATAGGGTAGTGGGGACAAGTTTGGCTGATTTAATTGATGAAACCCCTTTTGTGGAGGCAGTTCTGGCACCCGACTTTGAAGATGAGGTTCTAAATATCTTAAGGCAAAAACAGAATCGCCGCTTAATCAAAGTGGGGGATTTAAAAAATAGAGATATTCAGGTAAAAGATATTAAAAAAATACCCGGTGGATTTCTGGTTCAAGATAGAAACATAAAGGAAATCACTATAGAAGACCTGAAAGTAGTCACCAATAGGAAACCAAATAGAAAAGAATTAGAAGAGCTCTTATTTGCCTGGAAGGTAGTCAAACAGGTCAAATCAAATGCCATTGTTTTAACCAGGGACAAGCAGACTGTAGGTGTCGGTGCTGGCCAGATGAGTCGGGTAGATTCGGTTCTCATTGCCATCAGAAAATCTGAAGGACGTTCTAAAGGTTCATATCTGGCTTCCGATGCCTTCTTCCCCTTTAGAGATGGGGTAGATGAGGCAGCCAAAGCGGGGATAACTGCTATTATTCAACCCGGTGGGTCGAAACGGGATGAGGAAGTGATAGAAGCTGCCAACGAACATAATCTGGCAATGGTCTTTACCGGTGTAAGATATTTTAAGCATTAATTTTTCTAGAATTAGGGGGACATTCTTCTTTTGTATTCCCGCATTTATGCATGGAGAAAAGTAAAGTGTATCCCCCTAATTCTATATTCTCCTCCTCCTGTCATTGCGAGCCCTGATTTATCAGGGCGTGGCAATCTCTTTCTTCTTATATGTCATTCCCTTTTCCCTTATTCCCTCCCCCTTGAGGGGGGAGGACTAAGGTGGGGGTGATTATCATTGCGAGAAGTGTAGCGACGCGGCAATCTCCATTTCCTTAACCGAAAACCAAAAACTTTTTTTTCCAAAAAAGAAGGACTTTTAATAAGTAGTACAGTATGTAGATATATATTACCTACTAATGTAAAATAATTATGAATAGTATCGATAATTAAAAAAGGAAAATATTAATGCCGGAAAATAATGAAATAGTAATCTACACCACACCTGATGGCAAAGAAACCTTTGAAGTCAATTTAAAAAAAGATACCGTTTGGCTCAATTTAAATCAAATAAGCGAATTATTTAACAGAGATAAATCAGTTATTTCAAGGCATACTAAAAATATATTTGATATCGAGGAATTAAATAGAAAATCAGTTGTTGCAAAATTTGCAACAACTGCCACTGATGGGAAAGTATATCAAGTAGATTATTATAATCTTGACCTGATTATCTCTGTTGGTTACCGGGTAAATTCCAAGCGTGGCACCCAATTCCGCATCTGGGCTACCCATGTCTTAAAGGAACATCTAATTCAAGGCTATACCATAAATGAAAAAAGAATGCGCGAAGACCAGGCGAAATTAAAAGAATTTCAAAAAACCTCAAGAATTATGGAAAGACTCCTGCAGAATAAATCCTTAGATTCAACCGAAGCTACCGGCCTGTTAAAGGTGATTCTTGATTATCAAAAAGCCCTGCATTTACTCGATGAATATGATTTACAGAAATTAGAGATAAAAAAAGTTACCGCTCAGGAAAAATTTAAAATTAGCTACCAAAAAGCCCGCTATGAATTAGAACGCCTGAAAAGCCATTACCCTTCCGGATTATTTGGTTTGGAAAAAGACCAATCTTTTTCCGGCTCTATCGGAGCAATATATCAGACTTTTGATGAGAAGGATCTCTATCCCAGCATTGAAGAAAAAGCCGCCCATCTCTTATACTTTGTAGTAAAGAATCATTCTTTTATCGATGGGAATAAGCGAATTGCTGCCTCTTTATTCCTCTGGTTTCTAAACGAGAATGATATTTTATATAAAGAGGATGGCAGCAAGCGTCTTGCGGATAATGCCCTGGTAGCTTTAACCTTATTGATTGCCGAAAGCAGAGCAGAAGAAAAAGATACTATCGTTAAAGTCATTGTAAATTTGATCAATCAAAATAATTGAGAAAGAATATTTGAAAAGTAATAGTCGAATTCATACGTCCCGTTCTGTCATCGTGAACCATGATTTATTATAACGTGGCAATCTACACATCCTTAACTGAAAATTTTTCTTCCAAAAAAGCAGGACTTTTAAAATTTAGGTAAAAGAGAGACATTCTTCTTTTTTATTCCCGAATTTAATGCTTTATAAAAAGTAAAGTATGTCTCCCTTTTACTTATAGAATAAAACTTTCCTCAAAAAGAAGGACTTTTAGAATAGGTGTAGTATATATAATATATAAATTAAATATCATAACCTGTATGAAGGTAACAGGAGAGACTTTTTCTTTTATACAAAGAGGAAAAGAAGCGGAAGAATAAAATGTGAAGTTGTGGAGCCAGGTAAATACTTATTTGCCCAGTAAGTAATAAAAATTTGGATAGAATTAAAAATCCATTGGGTATTTAGTCTTAAAAGTGGCTAAACTATTGTAAAAAATATCCGCGATACTTTGAATATCATGCCGTTTTGGTAGGATAAACGCAACAATGCAATTATTTGCTGTTATTCGCAAGGTAGAGAAAATAAAGGTTTAATGAAATTAAGAATTTTGTTATAATAATCCTAACCTAATAACGACCGCCATTCATAGTGAGCACATAATCAAGTTTTAAAAACATAAATTTATTGAAATACAAGAACAATAATACTAACGAAAATATTAGACCTGTATAATGGGTCATGTAGAGGTACTTAAGATGAATTTACAAGAAAGAACCATTTCAAGACAATTATTTCAAAATAAAATTCTAAAGGCAGATGGACAAGCATTTGAAGATATTTTTATCTCAATCATGAATTATGCAGAAGCTGATTTTCAACCTATTAAGCCATGGGGGGATATTGGAGATAGAAAAAATGACGGTTATATTAGAAATAAAGGCATTTTTTATCAAGTTTTTGCACCTGAAGTCATTAAAAAATCCTATGTAGAGGTAGTAAAAAAAACAAAGAAGGATTTTACAGGTTTACTATCTCAATGGAAGGATATAAAAGAGTTTTATTTTGTAGTTAATGATAAACTTAATGGGGTTAATGCTGATTGTGAGCAAGCTATTCAAGATATAAAAACAGATTATAACCTTCAAAATGCCGGCATTCTAATTGTAAAAGATTTGGAAAATATTCTTTTTAAATTAGATGATGACCAGATAATTAACATAGTTGGTAATGCACCAGATCCTGCATTAATACGATTTGATTTTTCAATTCTAGGTGAAGTCATAGATTTCATTATGAAATTACCTTTGCCTTCAGGGGAAGAAGCAAATATCATACTTCCTGACTGGAAAGAAAAAATAAAATTTAATGACTTGAGCGATTACATTGCAGATTATCTTAATAATGGTTGCATCCATATTCCTTCACTTAATAAATACTTATCTAATAATAGTGACTTTTTAGCGGATTCATTAAGGGATAAAATGAATGATATTTACGTGCATGAAAAGTTAAAAAAGGATGGAGATGACTTATTCTGGGCTATTGTAAGTAGTGCAAGTCCTAAAGCAACACAAAGCTTTCAAACTGCAGTTATAGTAATTATGTCTAAATATTTTGAATCATGTGATATTTTTAAAGAACCTCAAAGGGAGGATATATGATTATTCCTACTAAACATACAAATTTTTCTGAATCTTTGTTAGGTTTTGGCGGATATATTTTGACTCAATTAGAGTCTCCCTCTTCGATTGATGATTTATGGACAAAATTTCAAGTCGATTATAAAAATGGTATATATTTTGCCAAACATAGTTTTGATAATCTCTTATTAACAATAATCTTCCTTTTTTCTATTGGTGCAATTTATGAGCAAGAAGGGGTAATAATAAAATGCAATTAAAAAAAGTATACTCCAATCAAAAGAGTTTTAGAACAGTAGACTTTAATATAACAGGAGCAAATTTTATTGTAGCAAAACAAAAAAATCTGGAATCAAATGAAAAAGGTAAGACATATAATGGCGTAGGAAAATCGTTACTAGTTCGTATTATTCATTTTTGTCTTGGAGCTGGAACAAAAGACTATAAAAACTTTTGTGAAAAATTGAAAGATTGGGAGTTTTTCCTTGATTTTAAAATTGGAGACCAGGAATATACCTCGAAAAGATCAACAAGCGAACCGAAAAAAATATTTCTGAATGATGAAGAGTTTTCGTTAGAGAGATTTAATAAAAAAATGAAGACTCTTTGTTTTATAATTCCAGAGAATATATCATATTTATCATTCCGTTCTTTATTACCATTTTTTATTAGACCAAATAAAGAATCTTATGCTCTTTATAACAAACCAGGAAAAAGAGAAACTGATTATCAAGCTATACTATGCAATTCTTTTTTGCTAGGACTAGATGTTGTTCTTGTTCAAAAAAAATATGAAATACGCAAAGAACAAGAAAGAATAAAAAAACTTGAAAAAAACTTCAAAGAAGATTATTTATTAAAAGACTATTTTACTGGCAATAAGGATGTTACTCTAACTTTAATAGACCTTGAGGAACGAATTAAAAAGCTTAACGATGATTTAAATCAATTTAAAGTCGCAGAGGATTATCACGAAGTCCAGATAGAAGCAGATAAAATTGAAAGAGATTTTTTTGAACTTAATAACAGTATTATACTTACTCAGAGTAATATCGAGAATATAAACAGCAGTCTTTCTTTTTCTCCTGATATGAATAAAGAAAATATTAAAGCTATCTATAATGAGTCAAAAATAAATTTCCCGGATAATGTAAAACAAACTTTAAATGATCTTGAACAATTTTATGAAAAATTAATTGTAAACCGTAAAAAACGATTACTTGAGCAGCTAAATAAACTAAAATTTGAACAAAGAAACAAGAGCATAGAATCTGAGAAATTAAAAAATAAACTTGATCAGTTAATGGAGTATCTCGGTGAACACCAGGCACTAGATCTATTTATTTCTCTAAGTAAAAAAAGTGCAGAATTGAAAACCGAACGTGATAATCTAAAAAGATATCAGGTTCTTCAATCAGAATATAAGGTCAAAGAAAGACAGGCAGAGAAAGATTTAATCGAACTTTCTGAAATTACAGAAAATTATTTAAAAGAAGTTGAACCAAGTACGGCAGAATTACGAGATACTTTTCGAAGTTTAGCAAAAGTATTTTACCCTGATAGCGTTGCAGGTCTCACCGTTGAAAGTAACGATGGAGATAATCAACTACGTTATAATATCGAAGCTAAAATTGAATCTGATGCTTCTGATGGCATTAATAATATAAAAATCTTTTGTTACGATTTAACAATTTTATTTAAAGGCCATAACCATAAGATGAATTTTATTTTTCATGATAGCAGATTGTTTGATGGAACAGACGAGAGACAAAAAACGGATATTTTTCGAACTGTTTATAAGTATTTTTCTACAGGAAAAAATCAATATATTGCAACAGTTAATCAAAATCAACTTAAGGAAATAGAACGACAAATGTCACCAGAAGAATTCGAAAAAATTATCACAAACAATACTATTTTAACTCTAACAGATGACCTAGATTCTGAAAAATTGCTAGGTTTTAAAGTTGACATAGGCGAGAACTAAAAAAACTTATGTATTGTATAAAATAGCGGTAAACACTCATTTTCTTTGACGTCCTTTCCGCAAAGACATATAATAAACCTATACCAATAAGAGAATAATAGGGGTCGGGTCTTGCAATATAACAAAATAGATAACAGAATATATTGGCGTGAATATACTATAATGAGAAGGGCGATTAAAAAAATCGAGGTAGAATATGAAAAATGATGTTGCAAAACATGCCCCTATAATACCTAAAAAACTGGGTGCGACCAAAACGAATAGTGTTCCCAAGACTGTTTTCTTTACGTCGTGTAGAGGTGTATTTTCTGGCGGCGGTTGTCGTGCAGCGGCACATGTAGGGGCATTCGAGGCCGCAGTTGAAGCGGGTATAAATTTCTCAGAGGTCGCTGGCACATCGGCTGGCTCCATCATCGCTGCATTGGTCGGTGCGGGGGCATCGCCGGAGTTCCTGCATTACCACTGCGGCAAATTAGCTTTTTCAAACCTTCTTTGCAAACCGACAGGCACATCGGTAGAACCGGGTTTGCTTGGTCTCCTCAAAGTGATACCATTCTTGAACCGAACCCCAATTGGTCGCTATGCTATATATGGAGGTGCTTACTCTTCAACTTCAATTGAGGAATGGGTTGACGAAAGAATCTCCAAACTGCTTGCAAATGCACCGCGTCCTGTAAAATTTAAATCTCTGCTCCTGCCGACCACCATCGTTGCGACCGATCTCGCCGCTGGAGGCCTGCCAAAAGTTTGGAGCACAAACACTACACCAGATGAGTCCGTAGCGTTTGCTGTGCGATGTTCATGTTCAATTCCGCTGTTCTTTGAACCTGTAGCCGTTGGCAACAGCCGTTTTGTGGATGGCGGATTACTAAGTAATCTTCCGGCATTCGTATTTGCTGAGTCACGCTCTTCGGGTAGTCTTGGAGGTCGAGTCTTGGCGTTCAGACTACAAGATGATTCGAAACCACCTGCGAGGTGGGGTCACAAAGAGTTTCTTCATTCATTGGTCAGAACAATCATTGGAGGAGCCACGCAACTGCAAACATCTATGCAATCAGGAATCAATGTTATCTCCATCCCCACTGGCGACGTTCGAGCAACAGACTTCAACATTACAACCGAGCAAATAAACGGACTTATCGATAGTGGACGCGAAGCTGTTTTTTGCTTTATTCGGGACGAAGCCCTGCATCTGCAGTCAGAGATAGAAACAACCAATTGGTATGCAGACGAAGATAATCTCTTGGCGGAATTGGTCAGAGAAGCGCGCACATACGGAACAGATCTCGTCGTAGTAATGCACGATACACGTTGGTTCTGGAAACTTTTTCCTACGGTTTTGGCTTGGCGTGAGGCTGGCTCATCCTTGAAAGTGCTAGTGGAACCACCCCAAGGTACGGTGGACACAGTGGCCAGGGAGAAACAGCGACGAAGCATCTTGATTGATCTTGGTGCGAGAGTGGAAGAAAGGAATGAGTTACCGTTCTATGGTTTTTTTCTCATGAGGCCAGACGGTCATCAAGAGTCGGCGTTTATCCTAAACCCAAGCCGAACAGAGCATGCGTCGTATGGCACGGCTTACACTGGAACCCACCATCAACCCTTGATGAGAGTAATTAAAAAAAGGTTATATGATGAGTTCAACAATGAGCCTAGTGCAATGGAACCGTGTTATTTGCGATCGCATAAAGCTGATAACATCATTACCCGACTAAAGACCGGGGTGCGGCAGTACGGTCGAGACGGTGTAACAATTACACTTGAGGAGGTACCGCTCAATCGTGTTCAAATGTTAGTAAAAAGGGTAAGAACTTTCAAATTCATCCAAGTTAGTCATCTAGCCTTGCTTTATGAAAAGTTCGATCTTCCATTTTTCGTGCCCGCAGCTGTTATTGTGAAAGAAAAAATAGTGTCGGTCGTCACACCGCCAGTATTCGAAGAATGGGGTACAAATCTAGTTGCAATCGAGGGAAACACACGCCTGTATTATCTATACAAAGAGGGGCATAGTAAGATTAACGCTCTAGTTGTGAGGGGCGTTACAGAGCCACTTCCAGGCCATCCTATATGGCCTGCTCAGGTGCTCCTCTATACACGCACACTAGAATCTACGGAGCGGATTGCCGGCTTCAACTATAATCAGTTTCGAAATATCGAAGGTTCCGTACGACCTTTAAACACTTAAGGGAGGGTAAGATGCGAGCACCGACTAATATTCAGAAGCTCTTCGATTTGGTTGGCACAGACGCACCAACCGCCTATCGCGATCTCATAATGGCTCACTTCGATGTCGTAGCCATTACGGTTTGTCGATATAGGACTCCACCGCTGCTCCAGCAACGGATTAGCGCTACCCCGTTCGAACAAGAGATAATTGACATCGCGCTAGATATTCGCAGTGAAGCAAAAATCCCTTTTTGGGAAGCTATTTTCGCGGCGTGTCTCCGTGCGGGGAAATGTAGCGACTCCCTGCTTGACGCTGCATTGTTTCATAATGGACTTGGTGACCTAACAACAATCTCGGCTAAGAGTCTTAAGCTTGACGGTTTGAAAGACATCGTGGCCAGTGGAAAAAGTAATATCGGCCTTGCATCTCGTGTCGAATTGTCGGATGGCGATGCACATCACTTGGCAATGATGGATTTTCATTGCAGTATCACGGTGGAGAACACTGAAATAGTGGCTTCTATTTGCCGTCGCTTGATGCCGAACGGCTTCCTTCTACTGGATTCTGGCGATTCGTATCATGCATGTGGTGTTGTTCTTTTAACTGAGGAGGAGAGACTAAAGTTCTTATCAAAGTCACTGTTCTTCGCGCCGATTGTAGATTCGTCTTATATTGCTCACCAGCTTATACAACCAATGAGTTCGATTCGCATTTCGACAGGCGGTTCGAGAACGAAGTGTCCCGAGGTGTTGCGCGTGGAGGTGCATGTTTAATAAGAAATGTAAAAAAAACAGGGGACGGTTCTCTGTTCCTATTTACTATCTTAGAACCCTTTATTTATAAGTCTTTCAGACCCCCTTCAGGAATGCCTTTTTAACGCACGGAGAGTGCCTTTAAACGCACTTCAAATTTCGAAAAATCAGCAATTACGACCCCCATTTTTAGCCTATTTTTGCCTTCTCGAAATCATAAAATCCTTATAAATAGCCACTTTCAGATTTTGAGATGAGGTAATTTTAGTTAAAAAAGTGCCATTTTTGAGGGGTTAAAGTATCAGTTAAGACAAAATTTGCTCGTAGAAGCAATCCTCGCATGATTCTCTTGAAACCCTTATTATATAAGGCTTTCAAGAGGTTATTTTCCCACAGATTTTACACATTTTCCCCAGATATAAGTAAACATTGTTAGTTTTAATCCCTCTGTCATTATGACAGATTCTCCGCACTTGCATCTTACATCTTGCAACTTTTTTCTCTAAAAAGAAGGATTTTTAGAATAAGTGTAGTATATATAATATATAAGTTTAATATCATAACCTGTATGAAGGTAACAGGAGAGACCTTTTCTTTTATACAAAAAGAGAAAAAGAGCCGAAGGGGCAAGATGCTACAAGCATTAAAACTTTCAGGCCAAAGGACCGTTACCGGACAGAACTCTGGAGAGCTTTATATAAAAAGCACCGAAGGGGCAATTCCTAATCTTTAGGAATAACCTTACAGAGTTTACTAAAAGAACTATTTCCTAATCACATAGGAAGAATCTTTCAGGTAAAAAGCCAGAGCAAGAGAGCATTATAGATATTTTCTTATTCTGTCTTTTTTTAATAAAAATATTTATGTCAAATTTGAAGACACGATCCCATTAATTCCCAGAATTTATTATCTTGTTCAGAAGCAGACTTTTCCTGTTTCTTAAATTATAAATTTTGCTTTTTCTCATTTCATTTGTTAGTATAATAATGATAAAATTATATATCAACAATATAATGTTATCAAAATATAGAAAATAATCAAAACAATAAGCTAGAAAAAAAAGATTAGGTCTTTAAGTACAAAACTTGAACTTTCGCAAGATGAATTCACGAGAAAAGTCGATATTGCATACATAATACTGACTAAAATTAAAATGGGAGTAATAATAAACCTTTCCGTGTTCGTAATGGCTAAAATTGCGAAAGCGTTTGAGGTTGATGTTGATGATTTTATAAAGTAAAACTATGAGCAAATCATTTACTATTCACGATTTACCCAGAGAAGAGCGTCCGCGCGAGCGATTAGTTAAGTTTGGCGAACAAGCGCTCTCAGCCCAAGAATTATTACAGCTTATTTTGGGACGCGGTATCGCCGGCGAATCGGTGGTAATTACGGCTCAAAAACTACTATCGCAATTTGGCAGTCTTCAGAAATTATCCGAGGCAAGTATTGAGGAGCTATCTTCAGTCAAAGGAATCGGATTGGCAAAAGCGACACAAATAAAAGCCGCATTTGAAATTGGCCGCCGGCTTTCCACACAAGCCGCGCCCTACAAGAGCAAAGAACTTACCGATCCCGAGAAAGTATATCGGCTGATAAAGAGCAAACTCAAAGATTATCACAAAGAACATTTTTACATTATTGTTCTTAACAGTAGAAATTGGTCAGTTGCAGAAGTTTCAATTGGTAGTCTTAATGCCAGTATTGTTCATCCGCGCGAAGTATTCGCGGAAGCAATCAAAAACAAGGCGGCATCAGTTATATTTATTCACAATCATCCATCGGGCGACCCCGAACCATCAGAAGGTGATTTGGTAATAACAAAGAGATTAGTTGAAGCCGGTAAAATTTTGGAAATAGAAGTGGTTGATCATATCATTGTTACAAGCAATAGTTTTTTAAGCTTTAAGGAACGTAAATTGCTATGAATCCTAAAATAAACAAGCACGACATTGAATTTTTAATCGATTGCCTCAAGAACGGAAAAGAAATTCCGGAAGTTTATAAATACGCTCTTTTCCCGACTAAACAAAAAGAATATGAGCTTGTTTATGCCGGAAAAATGCGAAAGGAAGATGTGCTGGCGGACACCGAAGAAGCCAAGCCGGTGCCGTTACAAATTGAAAAGATTTTTAACGGCAAGAAATATCCTCTCTATTCAAAAAATTGGTATAACCTTTTAGTTTTTGGAGACAATCTGCAAATCCTCAAAACTTTTAACGAAAATAAAGACCCTCTCATCAAGAATAAAATCAAAGGCAAAGTAAAACTGATTTATATTGATCCACCTTTTGCCACTGAAAGTGATTTTGGTGCAAAGAACGGACAAAAGGCATACACAGATAAAACAAAGGGTGCTGAATTTATCGAATTTTTGAGAAGACGACTTGTGATCGCACGGGAACTGCTCTCTGATGAAGGAAGCATTTATGTCCATCTTGATGGCAAAAAAGGGCATTATGCCAAAGTGATTTTGGATGAAATTTTTGGAGAAAATAACTTTATGAACGAGTTGATCTGGCTGTATTCAGGTCGCGAAATGACATATACCTATTGGAATACTAAGCATCAAAATATTTTCCTCTATGCCAAAAATCGAGATTCAATGTATTTCGACTGGAAATCTGTGGGAGTAGAACCTGCTCCTGAAGTTCTAAAACAGTACAAACATATTGACGAGGATGGAAGACGATATGTAATCAGAAATGATAAAGGATCGAAAGGTCTTTCTATGGAAGGACTGGGCACTTATCGGCAGTATTATAAACCCGTCCCACCACGAGACTGGTTTGAGGTTGCCATAGTGTCATCCGGCGATGAAAACATTGATTATCCAACACAGAAACCTGAAAAGTTGTTGGAAAAGTTAATAAGAGCCTCATCGAAGCCAGACGATTTAATTATGGACTTTTTTTGTGGTAGCGGAACAACACTCGCCGTTGCAGACAAACTTGGCCGCCGATGGATTGGTTGCGATATTGGAAAATTAGCAATTTACACAACGCAAAAACGTCTTTTGGAAATTGACGGAAGCAAGGACTTAAAGAATCCGAAAAAGAAATACGGCAAGCCGTCAAAATCTTTTGCCGTCGTTACTTCCGGACTTTATGATCTTGGAAAGATTTTTGCTTTACAGAAAGACGAGTATATTCGCTTTGTTAAAGATTTGTTTGAAATTGAGGAAACAAAAACGACAAAAATTAGTGGTGTTGAAATTGATGGAAAGAAGCGAGAATTTTACGCAAAAATTTTCCCATATTGGGAATTGAAAAACGCCAGCGTTGACGAAAAGTATTTGCAGGAATTGCAAAAGAACATTGGCGGAAAAATTGATGGCAGGTTTTATATTATCGCTCCCGCGAACAATGTAAATTTTATTAGTGACTACCACCAAATCGGCAATGTCCGTTATTATTTCCTCAAAGTGCCTTATCAGATAATTAAGGAACTGCACAGAGTGCAGTTTAAGAAATTCCGCCAGCCGCAAAGCAAAAGCCAGATCAACGACTTGGACGAGGCAATCGGCTTTCATTTTATCACTCAACCGGAAGTAAAATCAGAAATTGAAAAATTGAAAGACAAAGTCGTTTTGAAAATCAAAAAGTTTGAATCTGCCTATTCGCAGGACGAAACCGGTAAAAAGCTTAAAAACTTTGAAAGTTTGGCGATGTTACTTGTGGACCTAAACTATGACAGCGAAAAATTTATGATGACCAATTTCTTCTTCGCGCAGGACTTACTTTGGTTGAAGAAAAAAGATGATGAAGATGAGGGCGAGGAAGAAATCAGAAAGGAATTAAAAAAGAAAAAGGAAATTATAAAAGAGTTTCCGAAAAAAGATTGTGGTAAACAAATTATGGCAATTTATGTTGATATTTATGGAAATGAATTTAAGGAAGTTTTTAATTTAATAAAATAGATATGAAAAATAATTTATCGCAAATAATTATTTGGTATAAAGATCCTCAATGGTGGGCTATTATTGTTGCTTTGATGCTAGGGCTAGGTGGCATTTTTCAAGATAAAATCAGAAGAATTTTTTTGAAACCCAAAATCAAGGTGAGTATGAAATTACAATCACCGGATTGCCATAAAATTGCTATGCGCACTTCACGAACTGGTCAATTTATTTGTGATAGTTATTATTTCCGTTTTCACGTTGAAAATAGTGGAAATTATCAAATGGAAGATGTTGAAGCCATAGTTGTTGTAGTAAGCAAAAAAGAGGCAAACGGAGAATATAAAAAGGTGGAAAGTTTTTTGCCATTGAATTTAGTTTGGGCGCATTATCATAATGTGGTAATGCCAAAAATTCAGCCGCACTTGTTCAAGCATCTGGATTTTGGTCATATTACAGAATCAGAGTTTGCCAATTTGCAATACTTTGGCATTACAAGCACATATCAAATTGCTTTTCAATTTGATATGGCTGTAATTCCCAATCATGGCTCGCATATTTTGTTGCCAGGGGATTACAATATAACGATTAAGTTTGCAGCTAATAATTTGTCACCAGTGAGCAAAAAATACAATTTTGTGATAGCAGATAAGTGGGATAACAATGAGCAAGTGATGTTGCAAAAAATTATTTCAATAAAAGAGATAAATTAATATGACAGAAGGAATTAAAATATACAAAACACAAGATTTAGTTTTACAGGTAAAGCAAAACTATGATCCCACCAAGCTCAATCTGAAAAAGTGGGTTGATTTTATTGATGTGCTTTGCGGCGACCGAGAATTTCAAAAAGAAGCGATAAGGGACGCGATTATTTT
>Ga0307378_10008616_pt1 | contig 13519 bp, 11 predicted proteins | sample UN1MG_FD_202238 | JGI IMG/M metagenome (GOLD analysis project Ga0307378, IMG submission 202238) | Soil microbial communities from Risofladan, Vaasa, Finland - UN-1 | ecosystem: Environmental > Terrestrial > Soil > Coastal area > Acid sulfate soil | place: Finland: Risofladan, Vaasa | collected... | reverse complement strand
ACCTGCATGTGTTACAGGAAATCCCTCACGATCAGGTCAAAGACGGCGACGCAGTAGTTGTTACTTTCGGCTATCCGCCGATCTTCGTTAAGTTGCCGGAGCAAGAGTTAAAGCCAGCTGAACCGGAAGCGGCAGACGGCAAAACCGCCGACGAAAAGGCAGAGAAGCCGGAACCCGTCGCCAAAGACCGGAACGATAACAGGCTGAAGGCTGGGGACATTCTAGCCTACACTGATGCAGACGGGATTGACTTCAAGCGTCTTATTGCTATCGCCGACGAGAACAATAAGATTACCACTTCTCGGTTAGACTGTAGGGGTTGCACAATCGGCGTTGATGCCAAGGATTACGTCCTCTGGCAGCGAGCGGAGGGTAACTAGCACCCTAACCTGACCACAACTTCATATTTGCCCGGTTCTGGCGGACTAGCTATCCGCTGACGGACCACATCCAAGCCCGGATTCCTTGCGCAAGAGGAGTCCGGGTTTTTTGTCGTCTACCGGGCAGTTCCATTTTGGACAAACACTATGAAAATACCTTTTTTCCAAGACAATGTTGAGGGCAGCGACGCGCAGAAGGCGCGGGTCGAATCGTGCCAGCGGCTATACAATGTCGCCGATAGCACCCGCCGGTTCTTTGAGGATGACTGGATGAATAACGCCATGTATCTCTCCGGGAACCAGCAGTGCGCCGAGGCAGTGCGCGACGACTACCTGCGCTTGACAAGACGCGCGTTGCGCCCACCGGAGACAGGCAAGGTTTGGCTCGTCTCCAACCGTATTCTTCCTCTAGCCCGTCAAGTACAGTCGTCCATCACCGAATCGCCAGCCGTGCAGATAGCTACACCCTCAACTAGCGATAAGTCAGACGTGGATGCGGCTGAACTAGCTACTACGGCGATACAGGGGCGGTACTGGGAGGACAGGGAGCACGAGAAGCAGCTTCTTGAGGTAGGGTGGGCGCTTGTGGCCGGTTCCTGTATGCGTCATACCTATTATGACCCGGACGCGGCTGGTAGGGATTGGCGCGGTGAGATTGTTCCCGGTTTAGGCGACGTTACGACGGAGGTGGTCAATCCGTTTCGCTATCACGTCGCGCCCTGGTATGACTCTCAAGGGCTGATTCCCTGGCTGATCGAGTCGGATGTGCGTGACGTGGACGAGATAAACGATCTTTTCCCCGGCCATGACGTTGAGCCGGAGTCATGCGCTGATGTGACAGGCAGGCTTGACAAGCTGCTTGTCAATATCGTGGAGCATCGGGACTCTCAACCGGCGGTGCGCGAACATGCGGCCATACTGAAGCGACTGAACATGCGGCCTGACCCATCCAAGGGGAACGATCAAGGCAAACTCGTGATATGGTCGAACGGGAAGCTGCTCTATGACGGCAACTTGCCTGACGGAGAGTTTACTTGGGCACGCAAGCAGTGGTTCCCTATAGTCGGCAGGGTATATCCGCTTCCGTTCATAAGCCCCTTGCGCGATCTTCAGAAGCAGATCAACATCATCCTGTCTCAGCTTATTGAGCTAAAAAACAGGCAGCTTAGAGGCGATATAGTCGTTTCCGGCCCCGGCACTGTAACGCAGGAGTATGCGCTTGATGAGGATAACCGCAAGACCAGCCAGAAGGTCATCCGAGTGCCTACGGGCATAGCAAAATGGGACTTCATGCACTACGAACTGAGCGCGGGTGAGGCCGAAAAGCTCATCGTGCAGCTATGGAACGATATGCGCGAGATTGCCGGTGTCCATGAGCCTACGAGCGGGGCGGGGCTTGACAGGAACACAACGGCAACCGAGATAATGCGGCTTGTCGAGTCTGACATGAAGAACTTGACTATCTTCAGGTCAGGGTTTGACCATACCGACAGCGATATTTGCAGACACAAGATTATGATCATGCAGAAGCACTACGACATGCCGCGCATGATCCGTGTGGTAGGCGAGAACTACAGCGTTCAGACCCCGGCGTTCTTCGGAAGCGACCTTGGGAACACGCAGGATGTAAGGCCGAAGCCCGTTCCGCTTGTGACGGAGACGGTGAAGCTCAAGATACGGCAGGAGGCTGTTGCCGCTGGGCTTTACGGGCCGTATGCGGGGCCGGAGGACATGCTTGCCAAGATAACCGCGCTCCTGAACTCCGGCATACCGGACGTGCAGACAGAAGTGGACCAGATAATCGCGCCAATGACCATCGAGGAACTGCGGGAGATAGTCGGACAGATTAACGCTACCAGGGCGAAGGGCGCTGTGATCGCTGAACAGGCCAGGATAGCGGCTATGATGGTCCAGCTACAGGCCATGACCGAGACATCGGAAGGCGAGGGGCAGCCTGGAACGGAAGAAATACCGCAGGAGGCGGCGATTGGAGCGTAAGGAACTCTACACAACACAGCGATTGCTTGATAACGACAAGACCGCCAGATATAAACGCGGTTTGCCTGGTTATGAGATATGGCCGCGCCAAGATGATGTTGACGCGCCGATACTGATTGTTGATATTCTGCACAATGATAACCCGAACACTTACGGTATTTATGCGGCTATGTATGCGCTTCGGGCAGTTCCAGCCAATCAGGTGCAGACAAGGGATAGACTGCTTCGAGACTTCGCTTCCGCGTGTCGCACTCATAGCGCGTTTGACGGACGGCACGCATTTGAAACGAGGGCGCTTGACAATAGCGAATGGGAACAGTGTTGGACAGCCGTTCTGAATGGACAGGCGAGCACGGGACATAGAGACCGGCGTTGCGCTAAAGAGATGACTGCTAACGAGTGGACACGGATACACGCCGCCCTATGGGATGCAGAGCACCAGTGGCAAAAGGCAAAACTGAACGAGTTGCTTGCAGGGAGAGATGTGAAGTCATAAATCTTGCAACATAAGTTTTCACTATGACCGGTTAGGGGACGGCCATCCCTTATCTGGCGAACTAACGAACCCACTTCCTTGCGCAAGGGGGAGTGGGTTTTTTGTCGTCTACCGGTCATTTTGCTTTCCCGGTTTAGGCCGGGATAAACGGCGGCTCACGTTACGAGCAAACTTCGCAAGGCACTGCGTTACAGGCCATCCCCGCTACCAAGCGGGCGTAAAGGGAATCCACATGGATGCCACAGAGACCACGGCAGTACCGGAGGCAACAAGCACTACTGAAGCCCCGGAGGTAACTGCCACAGAAGGGCAGACGGCGACGGAGACTACCCAGCCTGAAGTTGAGGCAGCGGAGACTACCGAAACGCCAGAGAAGCCCGACGTAAAGCTGCCCGACGAGAGCAAGAAGCAGATAGCGCGAATGGCGCGCGCTCTAGAGCGTTTGCAGAAAGAAAATGCAGACCTGAAGGTTGGGAAGGGGTCAGAGAAATCTACCCCGGACGAGCCTAAGGCTGCCAAATCTGACCGCAGCAGCGACACCTCCAAACCCATTACCCTGGGCGACTTGAAGTCCAGGGAGGACGACGATGGCGATAAGGAATATATCGTCCACGGCATGTGGGTCACCGAGGAGCACGCCAAGGCGCATGTCGAGCAGACTAACGCGCTAGCAGACAGCACCTCTAGGCTCTCGAAGCTAGAGGCGGCGCTAGAGCGGAGAGAGGCCACTGAAACCGAGCGTGAGGCAAAGGCTGCCGATGCTGACTACCAGAAGAAGGAGGACGATGCAAGGGCAGGCATCGATCAGACCATCGGCGCGGCTGTCGTGGAACTACGGAAGACTGTTTTTCCAGACGTAACCGACAGGCAAGCCGCGCTACTGGACAAGAACCTCTCATCCAACACGCATGAGACGCTTACCGAATTGGTCAAGGAGAGCGTGGAGAGTGATACTTTCACTCTCGACAAACTCCCTGAACTGGTGCAGGAAGCCGTCTCCAGGGCTTTTGCCGATGAGCTCGAATTGCGCGGGCACTACGGCAAGGTCCAGTTCGAGAAGAACGAACAATACCGCAAAGAAAACCCGGTCAAGCCGGGAGGGACACCTGGATCACCTCAAGCCAAAATGCCAACTACGTCAGCGGAACGAGACAAAATGGCTCGCCAAACCGCTGAGCGGCTGATGGCAGGTCTTGGCGCTTAAAAGGACTCAAGTATCCCTCTTACCGGCATAGGGCCGGGAGAAAGAAGGGAAAATAATTGGCTGAAGCAACATGGTCTAGTTTACTAGACACCTTTACCAAGGAGATGTATTCCGGGATTATCACTCCTGAAAACATCCCGGATGTACCACTTCTCGACGCTCTGCAAAAGCAAGTAGACAGAGCGAGTTTTGACAACAATGGGAACGTAGAAGTTCTCATTCAGACCAAAAGCGGATGGAACGCTCAAGGCGTTACCGATGGCGGGAATCTCCCCACTGCTCAGGCTGCTGAGTATGTACGGCAGACTATCGGAATCCCGCGAATACTTGCCACCTGCGGGTTGACTGAAAAGACATTCAAACTGCTGACTGGTGGTGACGCCTCTTGGGGTCCGCTTGCTCGCAGGACGCTTGACGACATGATCAACGGGTTCAAGGTGTCGCAGAACGTAGCCGCACACGGCAACGGCACTGGGGCGCTGGCAAGAGTGGTGTCCATTGGGTCTTATAACACTCCAACAGGCGGACAGATCATAACCTGTGACAATGAGTACTGGGACACCGGGGCCGAGAACACCTCCAATATCAGGAAGGACATGATGGTGTCTTTCTGGGATGCCGGTAATAGCGGACTTGTGGCCGACAGCGCCGGAACGACACAGTTCAAGGTTATAGCCGTGTCTCCGGGCAGGCGTTCTAGTACAGCCTGGGCTGCGACAAGCGGCACATTGACTGTTACGTGCGCGAGCGACCTTGCTGCGGCTACCAATGCGCTCTCAGACAACGACTGGGTATTCCTGGCAAGCGCACGGGCTGCCCTGACCACGCAGGAATTGCCGATGGGTATGCTTGGCATCATAGCCAACAACAACACCGGCACCTATGACGATGACCTAGTATCTCCGTTCACGACTGCTACATTCCAGGGGCTTGCAAGGACGAGCTATCCTTCGCTCTGTTCGGATATATGGCACGCGGGCGACTTCAGTTCCGATGCCGACCATACTCCGAGCGAGAACTGGGACTTGTCCATTGTTGGTGACGCGATGGAGGAAGTTGTAAACAAGGGCGGCAAGACGCGTCTTATTCGCTGTCATCCGCAGATGGCTCGGTGCATGAGACGACTCAGCATGTCATACAACTCCATCAACGTGGTCATCAGCAACACCGACAAGAACAACCAGGCTGTAGTGGGAGACCTCTTGCCTAAGAGCTTCATGGAGATCGAGGGCGAGGTTATCCCGTTCGCCATTGACCGGTTCTGCCCGCGCTACGTTATCGAAGGCATCGATACCAGCGTGGTCAAGTGGGCTCCGAAGGGCAACGCGGACTTCCGCAGAGACTTCGGACCCATTTGGGGACCGACTCGATACACCAGGGCAACGACGGTCGAGGCCGGTTACGAGTGGTGGTATGAACTCGTCTCCGAGCGCTGCGACTGGCACTGGAGGTTGAACGACTTGGCGATCATCTAGCGCCTTGTCTGATGTTGGGGGAGTGGGGCAACTCGCTCCCTCAACATTTTTGAAAGGAAGCAAATATGCTTATCCAATCCGTAACACTCGAAAACTTCTCCGACCGAGCTATGTGGCTGAAAGACCTCCAGATACCAGGTGGCCGCGTGAAAATGGAGCCGGGCTCTACTTTCCAGACCGGCTACGGCGTCTGGCTTCGGGCTAGAAACCGCTGTAAGAGTTGGCTTCGCAAGATAGCCGACAATCGAGGATTCGCCCATACCGTCCTGCGCTCGAATGAGGCTGAGGCGGCACCGGTTGAGCCTGAAGCAGTTGAACCTGAAGCTGTAGAGGTTGAGGCTGAACCAGAAGTAGCTGAGGCTGAACCGGAAGCTGTAGAGGCTGAGGCGGAAGTAGCAGAGGTCAAGGCGACCGCACCAAAGCCACTTGAGGAGTTTTCGTTCACACAGGTCAAGGACATCGCCGCCACGCTCGACATCGGGTGGAAGGTAGGCGTGTCTAAGGCGGCACTGATAGCAGCGATCCGCGAGAAGCGGAATGAAGGGGGAACCGAATAACATGAGACGGACAGTTCTTACGGTCTGCCTTGTTCTCGCGCTTGCCATAGTAACGATTGGCAGCGCGTGGGGGCAGGCCGGTTATCTAACAGGGAAGGGGCTGAAAATCGGCCCTACCAGAAGGACGACTAACTTCCAGGTCGACGTTAGCGGGAGGCTATACCTTATCGGTAAGAACCCGGCAGGTGGCAGCTTCAACGTGTTCGACTACACTGATACGCTCGGCATTATGGACGGGAGTGACGACTTCACGTTCTTTGACGTGAATCTCACGAACGCCGATCATACCGGGTCGACTAACACCGTGCAGGTGATGGACGTTGCCAATATAACGGGTGACGCTCACTGTACCGAGACGGCGCTGAAAGTCGGGACTGGTTGGGATTATGGCCTGAACTCCGGCAGTTTAATCACCGGCAGTTTGGGCTTGGCGATTACCGGCGCGACTGTTGACCTGAACGTGGCTTCCAACTATGCCGTGAATATCGCAACCGGATCTTCGACCGGCACTGTAACGGTTGGCGGCACCGGCGCTCAGTCAATAGCAATCGGCAACGGCGCGGGCGTGAAAACGGTCGCGCTGGGTTCTGACAACACCACTAGCACAACTACGATTAAGTCGGGGACCGGCGATCTGTCCATCACGAGCACGGACGACATCAACATCGGCACGAACGCCGTTGCTCAGGATATTGACATCGGAAACGAGACCGGGGCAAGTTCACTGAACTTGTTTGCTGGAACCGGCAATATCACGATGGACGGCGTTGCGGCAACAACTATCACAATCGGTGACGCTGCACAGACCGGCACTGTGAAGGTTGGCGAATCATCGGCGTCTATGCAGCTGGACCTCGGCACGGGAACCGGCGCTCATACTGTGAATGTAGCTAACGGCGGTGGTGTTCAGACCGTAGTGGTAGGTTCAACGAATACTACATCTGCGACCACACTTCAGTCGGGGACCGGCGACGTGACTATCACCAGTACCGACGATATTAACGTCGGCACAAACGCCGTGGCTCAGGATATTACCATCGGCAATGAAACCCTCGCCAGTTCGCTCGCACTTAAAGCTGGAACTGGAAACATTACCATTGACGGCGTTGCGGCAACAACTATAACGGTTGGTGACGCTGCACAGACAGGGACTGTGAAGGTTGGCGAGTCCTCTGCTGGTATGCAGTTGGACCTTGGAACTGGAACCGGCGCTCATACTGTGAATGTTGCTAACGGCGGGGGTGTGCAGACCGTAGTGGTAGGTTCAACGAATACTACTTCGGCCACTACGCTTCAGTCGGGGTCCGGGGATATTACTATTACTAGCACCGATGACATCAATATCGGTGCTAATGCCGCAGCTCAGGACCTCGATATTGGAAATGAGACAGGCGCGTCCTCTCTTGACCTGAAAGCTGGAACTGGCAATATAACGATGGAGGGTGTCGCAGCGACGACGATTACCATCGGTGATGCGGCTCAGACCGGTACCGTCAAACTCGGTGAGTCGTCTGCCAGTATGCAGCTCGACTTGGGGACCGGCACGGGTGCTCATACGATCAACATCGGCAATGGCGGTGGAGTTCAGACGGTGGCTCTCGGCTCGACCAACACGACTTCTACCACGACTATCAACTCCGGTTCGGGTGGAATAGCACTAACCGGCGCGACGACTATCGGTACAAACGGCGCTGGCGTTGACCTGCAACTCTACACTGATGTTGCAGGCTCCAACCTCCTTTGGGATGCAGACGATCAGCGACTAGAAGGCACAGGCGACGCGTACATACTGATGGGTGAGACCACAAGCGGAGTAACAACTGCGGGCGGCTCCACTATGATCTACGGTTATGGCGTACAGAAGACAGCCGCGCTTACCGGCGACCTGATTGGGGTTCGTGGTAACTCTCGACTCATGCTTGATTCGGCAAGTGGTAAGGTTATCGGCGGATACTTCACGGCTGGCAACGGCGATTCATCAGACGACGTAGGTTATGAGTGCGATGTTCTTCGTGGCATCTATGCAGGAGTTGCTAGTAAGGCTCCTGCCGATACAACTGCCACTATCAATACTGCACGCGGCTATGAGTGTATTATGGACCTCGACCAGGGAACGGTCGGCCATGCGGTAACAATCACCGACGCGCAGATGTTTTACGGAGTTTATAACGCTCCGACCGCAGGCGCTTACGCTACAATTACAAACGGCTATGGTGTTTATCTGAAGAACGAGGCTGTAGCCGGAACGGGTCAGGCGCTTGATGCTGCCATTTATGTCGCTGATGCCAGCATGTCCGGTGGCATTAAGGGATGGGACTATGGCGTCGACTTGTCTGGCGTAGCTGCGAGCTTTACCACTGCTGACATCAAGTTGTCGTACGCTGAAACCATTGATAACTTGACAAATGGCACGATCAACATGACTGCCACGACGCTTCAGCTTACCGGCTCTGCGCTTAACTTCACGGCTGCTCCTACGCTCGGTGTTACCGCTTCTACTTCTGCGGCTGGCAAGGCCATCACCATTAGTCCAGGGGCAGGCAACGGCGCTTCGGGCGCTAACGGCTATGCTGGCGGGGCGTTCGCACTGACTACCGGCGCTGGTTCTGCTGGTTCGACCGGCGGCACTGGCGGAGTTGGTGGAAACAACACCCTTACGAGCGGCGACGGCGGCGAGGCTACCACGAACGGAACTGGTGGGGCGGGCGGCGACGCTTCGCTCATATCAGGTACCGGCGGGGCGTCTGCAACCGGCACGACCGGGGTTGGCGGCGCTGTAGCTATCACGGCTGGACCGTCTGGGGCTGCCTCCGGTGCAGGAACAAGTGCGGCTGGCGGCGCTGTTACCGTCACTGCCGGTGACTCTGGAACAACTTCAGGCGGCACTCGTGGCAACGGCGGCGCGGTGAATATCTACACCGGCGACGGAACTGTTGACGGTGCGTTGACGGTCAAGGTCGGCGGTTCTTCCGGCACGGAGGTTATGACTTCAACCGGCGCGGGCCAGATTGCACTGTCGCGTGGAGCGTTGAAGGTTCCGATCATCGGTGCAACAAAGACCGACTACGATGCGCAGGCGGCTACGCTGACCATAGCGGGGCTGCTTGGCGGACTGGCAACACAGAACTCCAAGACAGGTGCTTCGACGGCTACTACTCCTACCGGCGCGGAAATCTCCGCCGGAATCACCGGTGTAGCAACCGGCGACTCCTTCACCTGCTTGTACTACAATCGCGGCGACCAGACTAGCACGATCACGGCTGGCACGTCCGGCATTACAGTGTATGGCACGGTTGCCGTAACTACTCACAAGACGGCATATCTGTACTTTATCTGCACCGGGGCGAATACCTGGGAAGTATACGTCACGCTGTCTGCATAGAGTGTGTTTGAGGAGTAGTAATCTCCTCGCGGCTTCGGGGCTTGTGCCGAGAAACAAGCCCTACATTCTTCTAAAGGAGCTAATGGTATGAACATCAATTTTAACGGCTGGGTTTTATTGGCGCTCGTAGCAATCCTTGTCCTATCCTACAGCTTCAGCATTGCGACGATGCAGTACTACGCGCCGGTTATCGCGGCGCAGGTGGGACAGAACGAAGGGCTAGTGCGCCAGTTGAACGGGATTCTGGAGAAGGACAGGCAAGTTATCGAGCAGCGACTGACCGCGATGGAGAAGAGGCTGCAAATGGCGAAGCCGAACGCTGGGAACTAAGCCCGTAGGGGGATATTATGCCTACCCAACTAACATTAGAAGACTTGCTGACGTTTATAGCGGAGATTTACGGCAAAGAGGCGGCGCGTCCACAACGGAGGCTATACCTCACCTATATGAACGAGGCTATAGGGATTATAGGCGACATAATGGGTCCGGTGGAAACAAGCTGGACAAATGCTGAGGGCGGCGGCTTGACACTTTCCGGCATGACCTGCGCCGTCCCGATAGATTGCGTTACTCCACTTACCCTTGAGTGGGATAGTGTCCCGCTTGGGCGAGCGGACAGGGCCACATTCGATTCCGAGGACGGCTTATGGCGAACCGCGACTGGAACTCCGGCGGTGTGGTATTCGACCGGCACTCATATCTATATCGACGTGACACCGACAGGCACGACGGTGGGGATGCTGAGGCTAAGGGGTCTTATTGGCCCTCCATACTTCTCGGAGGTAGCTGAGGCGGCGAACCCGCTTACCTCGATTCCACAGGAGTTTCAACTTCTGCCAGCCGACTACTGCCTCGCACAACTGCCCGTTATTCCAATGCAGCCAGCGTCTGGCAACCCGGAGGCTATTCGCTATGCCGAGATGCAGACTCAGATGCGGATAGCGGCAAGGGACAAGCACTCCGAGCGCTGGGCGGAGGGGTTTGCAAGATTATCAGACCGATACGCGAAGCGGCAGGGCACGCCGTTCACATACGCATAAGGAGGTATTACCATGTCTTGGAACTTGAGGACTATATTAACCGCGGCGGGGCTGTGGAACGAAGACAAAGACGCAGTGATGGTCGAGTTAGCGAACGACAGCATTGAAGTGACAGGCACCGTCGATATGGCGCTGGACGGCCTTCTGCTGGTTGCGGCTACGCTGGAGACGGACTATATCACCTACACGGCTGTTACTCCCGGTGCTGACGGGAACTCCATTACCGTCGAGTATGTAGTGGAGGGCAACAACACGTCGTCATCGGTCGCGGTTGTCGGAACGGCGATAACGGTGAACCTGGCGACCGATGGCGACGGGGAACCTATCGGCAATTATGCTTCAGCTATTGTCGCGAAAATCGGCTTAGACGAAGACGCTTCTGCGTTGGTAACGGCTGAATATACGGGGGCTGTTACTCCTGGTGCTGGCTTGATCGGCGAGGCTATGGCGGCTACCAACCTTACGGGCGGATCGGACGGGGCAGTGTTCCAGGTTTTGGAACAGAACTCCGCTGACATTCTTGCAGCGGTAGAGGCCATTGAGGACTCCGCCGATGACATTGAAGCTGCGGTTGAGGGGACGCTGGACACGGCGCTAGTCGACCGCACGACATCTGAAATATTGGTAGATTCGGCGCTTGCGCTGAATAATGGCAGTGAGACGAACGGGGAGTGGTTTCCGGCGGCGGGATATAGTGAGTTAAAGGGACTACTTTCGATAACAGGAACCGGAAACATAACCGTCTATGCCGACTGGAGCAACGACCAGGCGACAGCATATCGCGTTTGCGGCCCAACCGGGCGGGTGGTGCTAGTTGACACCGAGGCCATATCCTCCTCTGCCCCCAAAATCGGTATAGCTATTCCTGTTGCCGGTTACGTCCGCTTGGTCTATCTGGCGAGCGCGGCGACAATGACGGCAACTCTGAACGTACAGGCACAGGTGTAGATATGAAGCCAATCTTGATACCGTGTCGAGTTGGAGCCCAGGCATCCGAAATGTCTAGGGGCCACATGGCTAACGTAATCCTGATGCTCAGAGCGCTGGGCGTCCCTTATGTGGTCACGGAAACTAACCGTGCTATTGCCCTGGATGATAGTGTCTACTCCGGCGCGATAGTGCCAATCGGCTACGACTACTCCAATTATCGACCTTGGGCCAATGGCGAGAAGCCATATCCGGTGCTAATAGCTCACACTCAAGGGATTGCAGCTAACTCTGCAACCTGGAAATCCGGCGCTAGTGATCGATATCCAAATCATGACTCTACTGGTTCGGCTGCATTTACGAGCCTGTCCGGGGCCGCTGATATATGTATGGGTGACACAACAGGTGATAACAGGTGGCACGCGTGGACAATAGATACTGTCACTGCGCCGGTATGTGTGCCTGTGCTTACTGTGGACGCTATAGGCTCACAGCATACAGGATGGGCTCCCGGCGCGGACGCGGCGGGCAAGTGCTCGTTGTGGTATAGGGACTGGAGCACGGTTGCACCTGGCACGGGCGGGAAGGTCATCTGGAATGCCGGATTGTCTATGTTCGGCCTCCTTTACTTCCTGAAAACGATAGGCGCTGAAGTGCCTTATCCCTTCAGACTCTGCATTGATATAGACGACATAGACATGTTGCATGCAGCAGGTGCACCAGCGGACGCGCCGGATGGTGTCGAGCCATTTGTTGCTGCATTATCTGGGCGAAATGCTGTTGCATTGCTTGGCTGGAATGCTGGACAGATTGCCTTCGTGCCGCCTGCCACCCTTACCTTGCTCCGTGCGGGTTATGATGCAGGCGTATTTCGCAATATCATCCACCATCATATCGGCGGGATCACGGGCGAAAACTACTTCGCCGAGGATGCAGCGCCCTATAATACCGTGGCGTTGAAACTTGCCGCTTACGATGCTGATATAGCAGCGTGGGAGGCGGTTGGAATCCCTATCGAGCGTGCGGGCTACCACGGCTATAAGTATATGCCAATGAACCAGTGCAGCCGCTTGGGGCGTCGTGCGATGGCAAGTGCAGGCGTTAAGCGGCTAAGGTGGGCCCCGCAAACGAGGCGACCGCGTAGTTTTCGCGGTGTGACGGAATGGCTTGTAGATGTTGGCGAAGATACACTGCGGCTGGACTGGGGGGTGGGTAACTTTAGTGCCCTGTCGTATGCGCATTATTCCTGGGCTGACACATTGGCAGCATACGCACCTACCACCGGATTTGAGCAGGAGTACATTGCGCGGTATCAGGGTGATCAAGACAGCGGCATCTACCGCGTCATTACCCAAGGCGTGTATCACATGATGAACCACGGCCTGAATACCGCGGCGAACTCCGCTGCGCCTGGTGACGACATGATACTAATCCAGTGGATGGAGAAGGTATTCGATCCACTGGTAGCGCTCGGCGGCACGGATGTTATCCGGTATGCGAGTGACGCAGACTGGGCGGATATTGTAGAGAGGGAGTAACATGCCTGTGCTCCCCCTTCAACCATCAACTGTCGAGCAGTCGGCAGAAGGATAACTAACTATGGCAACCAATCCGCGTGGGGCCCAGCATCGAGGGGTTTACGCGGGGGATGGATTACAGAAAGGAACTGAACTATTATGGCAGCAGAACCAGTAAGACTAAGAACTGAAGACGGGGGATGGGAGAACCAGCAGGGCAATGGTTCCGGTGCGGCACTGGTCGAGGTGGCAAACGAAGCTGCAATAGATGTCAATGTCGCAAACGAATCGGTCATTTCTGTTGACGTGGCGGCGTATGACATCGAGGCTGAAGGGGTCAAGACTGTAGCGGCTACCGCAACACCGGAGGCACTGGTGGCAAGCTCGACTCCATGCAAGCGCGTATGGGTCGGTGCCCCAGTAGATGATGACGGAGTCGCCGTCAATACCAAGGTGGTACGGATATCCGGCGCGGGGACTGCAAGTGTAGGGTACGCCGTGCTTACAACCGACCACAAGGGCTTCTACATACCGATTGCCGAT
>Ga0307378_10008614_pt1 | contig 13521 bp, 9 predicted proteins | sample UN1MG_FD_202238 | JGI IMG/M metagenome (GOLD analysis project Ga0307378, IMG submission 202238) | Soil microbial communities from Risofladan, Vaasa, Finland - UN-1 | ecosystem: Environmental > Terrestrial > Soil > Coastal area > Acid sulfate soil | place: Finland: Risofladan, Vaasa | collected... | reverse complement strand
TAAGTTTGCAGTAACTGGTACCGCAATTGTCATTGCATTATTAGCAGCGTCTGTTATAGTTATATTTGTTGTACCTGCTGCTTCTACATAACCACTTGGTATAGTACCATTAAAGAATAATACTAAGTTATTAGGACTAGTAAGCACACCTGAAATAATAATAGCTAATTCATCACAATCAGTTATCATTACTACTTCTTGTACAGAACGTATAGCAGCTCGCATATCACATACAGTTAACCACATATTGTAGAAGCTGTCTGCAAAACTAGTTACATCATTCTTCCAACCAGGAATAGCATTCATGTTAGATGCACCATTCTGAAGTTGTTTACTTTGACCTAAACCTAAACATTGTTGAACTAGTGCATTATAAATGTCTATTGGTTCACCGGTAGCATTTCTTAATTCACAAAATTGTTCTTCAAGTGCTTTTGTTAATACATCTAAAGCAACTGGGTTAACAGTTGGTAATACACAAACTGGAAGAATACTAGGTAAAGCTAATACAGGAAGTGGTGCATTCTCAAGAGTATCAATTCTTTCTTCGTGATTTTCTAATGTTTTATTAATAGTTTTAATCTGATTAGCAATGCTATCAAGTTTACGTGCAGCGGTGTACGCTACATCAAAAATCTGCATTTGCTTAACAATATCTTCTGATGAATTTGTATACCAGAAATCTTCAGGTACAGCCATTACAGCATCAGGAATATTCGTTCCAGCAAGAACTCTAGCCTGAATAGGTATGTCTGATGGAGTTCCACCTGTATTAGTTCCAGTTGTAGGAGTAGTACCTTGTATGCCTTCTAATGCACAAATTTTAGTTATCAATACTTGAATTAAAGCTTTAAAGCTTTCTGGAGCACATCCACCAATTTCTAGACAAGAGATGTCATACGCGTCAATACTAAGTGAATCTAGTATATCACAAATTTCTTTAGCTAATTTATCTATAACAGCGCTAACGCTATCTCCCTTACACAATCCAATACAGGCAAGATCAGGACCTTGCCATATTACACAATTGGAAGAGATCGGATCACATCCTTGTTCATCTGCGTTGAGTGGCTTCATAGTTTAAATATTACTTATTATTAATATAATCATTTTTAATGAGATATACAAGTATCTCTAACTTCTTTAAGTACAAGTTAACCCTGTAGCTATAATCTGTACACTAGGATCTGTGACTACTGTTCCTGGTAGTATGCACCATACTTGTGACGTTTCTCCAGGACTAAGTGATATACTTTGAGGTATTGCACCTTCACATAAACTAAATCTAACACCTGTTGTTATATCAAGACTAGTATTAGTAAAAGAAACTTCTACACAGGCTGCTACTTGAGTCTTACAAGGATTCAATTCATCACATTCACCGTTGTTAATAAATATAACATTAGGACTAGATGTTGCCGTTCCATCTGCTCTTACACATAATACTGGATTTGGATTTACTGCTCCAGGATTTGTTGGATATACTTCCGTATTGAAAGGAGTACCATCACATAAGTTTCCTGTAATTGAACCTATCTGACCATCATCAGTAGCTGGTTGGATACAGAAACAATTAAATGGTGGAACTGGATCACAATCACAGTTACCACTTATAGTAGCAGGATTCAAGAAAGGATCTGGAGTAACTGGGAAGTTCAAATCAAAACATCCTTCAACAGTATTTGGATGACTCACACTTAAAAGAATAGGATTTCCACAACAATCTGTTCCACTAATATTGTATTCTGTTGCTGGATCACTCTTAGGAACACTAAAGCTCATTGTTACACAGTTAGGTATTACTTCTACTGGAGGTAACACAAGTTCTCCTGTAAGGTTTTCTGGTGGATTACAACTTCGTGGATCGAATACACATATCTCACCTATTAATAAACAAGGAGGACAACACGGATTAGTAATAGTCTTACATGCATCAGGATCAGTTATTAATTCAAAATCTAATAACTGCTTCTTAATATCTAATGGTGGAAAATCAGCTGAACAACAAAACTTGATACCGTATCTTACACTCGCAGCTTGTTGGAATAATGATTCACTCCAGCTACAGCTAATTTTTTCTACATATGCAGGACTACATCCTTTAGTATCGTAACCCGGTTTAACAGTTCTATTTGTATTAACAAAAGGAACTGGTACTGGTTCTTGTGGTAGACACGTTTCACAATCTGGAAATGAGTTAACCACTACAATAGTCTCAGTAACACTTGGTGGACAATCAAGTTCTTCTAATTGCCAACATGTCTCAGGACAAGTTACAATAGTAATTATCTGACCTACATATGCGCTAAGATCTCCACTCAATTGAGAGTTAGTATAGATAGCTTCAATAATACCTTCGCAGTCAACTAATCTATAACATACACCTAAGCAATCATCACAATCAATAAATATTTCTTGAACGGTTACTGGAGTAGATGTTAATGGTTCTCCTGGAGAAGTTATCAAACCAGCTAATGCAAAACCACTTGTTTCAGTCATCGGTGTAATAGTAACCTTCAACGTATTTATTGCAGGGTTCGCATTAAAATGTACTGGATTAGATGTACTAAAGTTAGCGGGTGTTCCGAGTGGATTAGGATAAGTAACAGGATTACTATTATCTCCTATAACAAAACCATTTAGAGTAACTACAGCTCTAACATCAGATAGTATATCAAATACTAATGATGGAATAAAAGCTGGTGGTAGAACAAACGTCCTTTCGTATTCGGTAACACTAGTTCCTATAAAATGAGGTGATGGTATCTGATTAATCCATAACGCATTAAATAAAGTACCGTATCCCGGAAATGATTGATTAGTTATTACAGCAGGTGATGGCAAAGGCATCACTTGACCTACAGTAAGATTCCAATTAAAATCATCTTGATCTTCAACACCTAAGTTATCTACCGCATCAATAAAACCAGTATTGATTAAAATAGCACTACCTGGTTCTCCTCCACAGTCATCAGATCTTTCTACTGTCCAACATTGCTCAGGAAACTCATTGAATATATAAGTAACCGTGAGGTCTAAGGGTGGTAGATTAGCAGGTAATGTAATTAACATTGTATCTGCAGGATCATTACAATTAGTAGCTAAATAACAGAGTTGACATGGTTCAGTAAAATCTAAATCATTAGTAGCACCTGGTAGATCAATTGGTTCATTAGTGATATTATTTTGTTCTCCTTGAAATTCAATATGATAAAAATCAGCTTCCGGTTGAGATAATGTTGCATAACCGTAACTAGTTGGACCTGAGAACTTTTGTAATTCAGTTCCTTGAATCTGTGTACCAGTAGTAAATATTCTTCTATCAGTCCAAGTATTAATGTCTAATAATGAAAAATTAATTTCATATGCCGGGTTATAAGGATTGTCAAAGCCAGGTCCTATTTTTCCATTACCCGAAGCACCGCCACCGGGTCCCATCATGTTAGTCATTTCTATCTTAAACAATTCTCCTTGACTACCACTTCTTGTAATACGTACCCTTAATTTACCTATAGCATTCCACTTATTATTTATACCAACTGGTAATGGCATATCTACTTCAGGATTAGCCTTTCGTATAAGAAGACTACTTGCTTCAAATAACGGATCTTCAACAGTCAATCCGTTATTAAACGCATTTATATTAGTATCTCTCTCACTAATACCATCAATGTTATAAGCAACAAATACAGCTCCACTATTAAGATTTAAAGGATCATTTTCAGGACTAACCTCTAATGTTAATAATTCTGTTCTTCCTGTAACAGGATCTATAAACCTAGCTAGTATAATACTTATTTCATCACCATCCCCAATTGAACTACCTATAGTAATTTCGTGAACATAGTTATTATAACTACAATCACTATAAAAACCATTTCTTAAAATACTATTGAAAGCACATTGAATCTTTTTAGCAACAGGAACTGGTAATAAACTAGCTAAAACAACTTGATTATTATTAGCAGGATCTACTGTATAATCATTAGCTGTTATACCTGGCGTACTCCATTGCGTAGATGTAGTATAACCATCATAAGCATTAGGCCATTTTAAAGGACTGCCTAACGGATCTTCAATAGGATCTATTGCATCAAAAGTTATCCATTGATGATTCTTTGGAGCAACGCTTCCCCTAACATCTTGACACCATACGAACTTATCATTATCTAAGTTGTAATAATAGAAATATAGAAAAGTAGTAAGAGGTGCTGCTACTGGATATCCTGCTGGAAAACTTACTGGATTTAACCCATCTCTACCACCACTGAAAGCACCTAAGAATCGAGAAGCATCTGGATCAAGTGGTGTTGTACCAGTACAACCGGGACAACCTATATTAGCTACTGGATCAGTATAACTAGCTGGATTACCACCTGTAAAAAAGAAAGAATCTTTAGCTACAGGATTATATTGTATTGTACCATCTAGTTGTAATCCAGTCCACAGAGCATTTGTACCAGGTAATAGCCTTATTGGATTACCATTATTTGTAACTAGAGGTGGTACACCTAAACCAGCATCAAAAGTACGGCTCGATAAAGCAAATCTTCTCCAATTCTGTACTACATTTGTAACATCTACTGCAGTATCGATAACAATATCACCTTGAATACAATTATCAGGATTACTATAGGTATACAGTAAACTATCTAATTCAGTTACCTGTATACTATAATTCCCTGTACATAATCCAGTAAACTGATGATACTCACTTCCTGTGCAGGCTTGATAAGTATCAATAAGTGTAGTGCCATCATAAAGCTCATAAAGAAAACAATCTGAATTATGAATGTAATTACTTACAGTAACAATACAGTCACAGTCAGGACAATCACAGGCATCTGTAATATTTGCGGTAAGTATAGTCGCTGGCTTTTCAGTAATGATTATTTCTAAATCCTCACTTATTTCTCCAACCTGATCTATTGCAGATAAGGTATAAATATCTGGTGGCAAGTTCAATTGGTCAATAAGACCTGGAGGCACAGCACCTGTATATATAGTAATATTAGCTGAATTCTTAATAGTTACTGCTACTGTACCTGTCCCACCTGAGACAGTAATATTAGTGATGGTACCATCGTTGGCACCAAAATTACTATCTGTATAGTTGAGAAATGAGAAGAATAATGCCATTTACTTAAATATTAAATTTGTGTACCTGGTCCGTTATAGGTTGCTGTTACATTTGTAGGAGCAATACTATTTACTGGTGGAGGTACAGGTGCAATTGCAGTTTTTTGTTGTTGCGGAGAAGTAACTCCATTCAGTTGACCTATGCAGTTAGCGCATCCGGCAATACCTTTGGTTGAAACTCTTTTCTGACATCCGCATGTCAATGCTGTTTTACAATTTGGACAAAATCCCATAGTTAGTTGGTTTAAATATTTTTAATTAGCACAAGACTTGCATTCAAACTTATCTAATAATTTTATAGCATATTTGAATAGTATCATACCTTTAGCTGGTTCATGACAGATTTCTACTTTAGCTTTAGCAGCTTCAAGATATTGACGGATCAATGTCAACTGATCCATTTGTTTCTTTAGTTCTGCATCAGGAGCACACGTATTGATGTCTAACTCACAGAGTATAGACTTATATCTAATAAGAGCTCTAGTGATCCTAAGATGATTATACTCAACATATACTTGATCGTTTGGAGAAACACTCCACTTGATTATATATATGCCATCAGGCAGGTTACTAAATGAAGTACCACAACCTGTAGTCTGCACTTCAAGATCACAAGCAGTGAACTGTCTATTGAAACCTAAATCAATCTCTGAGTCATCAAAGTTAACTGGTTGACTGAAACCAGGTAATGTAATCTGAAGCAACTGACATACTGCAGGTGATTCAGGGTTATAGACAGAAGTATCCGCCAACCATAGTTGACAAGGATTCATTGTGTCTGGTGCTTCTAAGCTTAAAATGTGTTGTGACATAAAACTAGGTTTAATAAAAAAGGGAAGGAGTTATGACTCCTCCCCTTTCATTTATAAAATATGGATTGCTCCTATTATACTACTACTGGTATCGGAGTTGGTACACATGGTGTACAACCTCTGATTTCAAATGTAGTACATTCGTCACCACAGTTACCTAACCAAGTACTCATGAAGCTTTCAAAAGCAGCATTCACACCACTTGTAAAGATCTCTAACATGTATTGATCATTATCAAATGTTCCACTTGGGTTATTAAATCTAGGCACTGTGTGCTGAATGTAATAACGAGTATAAAGGTTAGCTCTAATTACTGAGTCTAAGATATCAGTACCTTGAGTAATCTCTCTTATTCTTAAATCGTTACTTGCAAAGAAGTTTTGTAAGTAAGATTCAGACATAATCAAGTCTCTAGCAATCTGCTCTCCGAATCCCATTCCTTGTAAAGGTGGACATTCTTCGATAACACAAACTCCTTCAAATACACATGGATCACCAGTGTAATCAACAAGAGATGCTAAGATTCTGATTGGCTCTTTTTCGTAGTGATCAGTCACCATGAAAGTACAGTTACCAAATGTTGTGTCAACATAAGCACCTAATAATCTCATACCACCAGAAGCTCCAGCTATATGTCCATTAGATACGTAGTTAGCGCAAATTTGAGTTGCAACTGAACCATAAGAAACTGCTGTTGCAGCATCTTGGAACCAAGGATTACCTAATTCATCAAACACTATTGGTTGGATGAAGTCAATAAAGTAAGGATTTTCTACGATTGCTTTAGCCCATTGGATGTAGATCAAAGTAGAGTCTACCTCTGTTGGAACTGGACCATCACAACATCCACCGTCAGCTTGTAACGTTTGATATAAGTTATGGTTAGCAAATCTTAATGCTGGAGAACCTTTTACTTCTAATCTTAAGTAATAAGACTCATCACAGTAGAAAGGAATCGCACAGTTAGCATCAACTACAACAGCACCATCAACAGCTAATACTTCAATAGTAGCATCTGCACCACCACCTGTTACAGTGATTACATCACCAATAGTGTACCCACTACCTGGTTGGTTAATTGTAATAGAAGTAATAACACCAGCACCATCAGTTACATAGTCTACAAGTAAACCTGTTCCTGTACCACCAGTTGTTGCAATACCAATTGCACCCGGATCAATGTAGCCAGTTCCACCTACTAAACTTAAGTTGTCCAATGAAGAAACACCATCAATTGAAGTACCAGTATAATTGGTATTACCAATATGCATGATATTTTGTTGAGGAATACATTGATCAACTCTGTAGTAGTTTCTAACTAACTTAGGGTTAATATATTTTGATTTATTAGACTCTTGGTATCCACCGTGGAATTTACCTTGCTTATCATTAGCTTTCAATGAAGCTCCAGCTAAGACTAAAGGACAACATTCACCTGGTGTTAAGTCACCTTCCGCTACTAACGTGTAAGTGTCTTTACCATAAAATCCAAAATATCCTGGTCCTGTACTAGCTAATGCTAATGTTGGAGATCCACTAGTAGTGATAAATCCATCAGTTGACCAAGGATTAGCAGGTGTTTCTGCACCTACATTACCGTTGTTTCTTGTAACACCGGTACCTAAAAAGCATTTTTGAAATGCGTGGTTAAAATAACTCATAATTTTTTACATTTTTAATTTCACAAACAATTTATATAATAATATACTGAATTAATCAGTAGTATGCAACTTATGTTGCAATTTTTTTAGTTATTAGTTTCCACCTGTTGAGTCGCTGTCTGCGCTTGATTGAACGATTCAATATCGCCAGCCAAGATCTTAGCAGCCTCATCAACAAATAACTCAATGATGTCATCCTTAAATTCAGACTCTACATTTACAACAGAAGTAGTTAAAGTATAAGCATCAGTAATACCCGCAATCTCTATTCTACGAGGCTGTCTATAGTAATGTAAAATTACATCTTCTACTTCAAACTCATCGTTAGTCCAAATCTTTAATTGACCATTCTCTAGTGTACAGAAAGTTTCTGCCCAGTAAAAGCTTGGTTGCTTATTCTTATCTCTAAGAAGTTCGTCAATATTAGCTTCCTCAACAAGAGTAACTACCATAGCTCTACCATCAGGACAACACTCATCTTTAGCATCAGCTGATACTCGTTTCCATTCAAAGTAATCAGCAGGTAAACCTGTAGTAGTTGTAAAGTACTTTTTCTTCTTAACTAAGGTAATAGGTAGTGGTGTTAGTATTTGCTGAAGATCATCAATCCTTCTTTTGGATTGCTCATCCCCTTCCTGCTTAGTATTCATACCATGCAGTTGTCTACGACACCACGCTACCTGTCCCTTATTAAAAGCTTCGACAACTTGCCAGGCTTCGATATTATCGTAGTCCTGGCTGTCTAGCTTATTAAGTCGTTGTTTGACTTTAAGAATTATAGTACCGTTTAACATCTCTATTATTTAGATGGATTAACTCTAACTGGTTTATTCAAATGCTTATTAGGATTAGAAGGACTCTTAGAAACAGTTACGTTCTTATTCATACTTCTATTCGCTGGAGTAGGATTTCTAACCACACTCGGAAAGTTATTCTTTTTAGGTATTGTGTTCATAGTTTAAAGTTTATTGATTCCAATATTTTTCTACCTCTCCCATTAGATCTGCAAGCACATCTTCATTAAGAGGATTTCTAAGATGCTCAACAACGTCACTTACGTTTCTACCCATCACTGCATGCTTCTTAGCGTGATAGATCATTCCATCAGGCTTAGTTACAATAAATTTATAGAAACTAGCATCCTTCACAAGAGATTTAAGTTTCAATGTTTCCATATCTAACTCAGATGTTTTGATAAAGTTTTCTGCTGCTCGAGTTTTATTTCCTTCAACTCCTGTACCTTGGATATACTCATCTAAATTATCATAGACAATATCGTGAGGTGTAGAATTTTTATACTGTGTGCTATTACCATCAATTACTTTAGCCATATACAATAGCTTCTTATGGTTCTTACCAAATAATCCATCAAGGATACTTGTAGCTTTGTTACGTAATTTCTTATACTCAGTACGTGTAGATACTGTGTCTACTTCCTTATCTAAATACCATTTCGGTGGCTTAGCTCTAGTCTGAGCATCCTCATAGCTTTTTGCTACTAGATCAAATCCACCTGCCTCAATAGCCATTAGCTTAAGTAAGTCATAAGCTTCTTTCTTTGGATCTAAAAACACCGGTTCGTTACTACACTTAATCGTTAGCTTCTCCCAGAATTTATGGTTGTTGGGTTTTAGAAGAGTTACCTTATCCCAAAAATTAGGATCGTCTACATTGATTACATTAGTAGCTAGTTGTTTCTCTAACTCAGACACTACGTATCTGATATTCATAATAACAGCATCTCTCTGTTCTTCAGGAAGATTTTGAATCTCTGGAGCAAATTCATCAAGACCAGTTACAAAACGCACTACACCATTCTTTTCAATAGCAGCTATTTGTTCTTCTTGACTAGTTCCTGGATAAACTACATAACCATAGTTTTCAAGTCCCATATTTTCTCTAGTACTATCTACAAAAGGTCTAATGGTAATGTTACCCATACCTTTAAAGATATCTGCTACGTTAGGTTGTCCTTTACCTTTTTTCTCAATTGGTTTTGATAATGATGCTGGTATCTCAACTTGTAAGATATCTGCTTGTGGAGCTCCTGTTACTAGTGCAGTAGGTCCATCTTTAAATTGTGCTTCTGGCGTTTCATTCATAATTTTAATTGTTGGTTTAAAGTGTTATTGAGCCGGGTAGGAGTTGCGATCCCCTCTGAGTGCATATTACCCGGCTTTATATATGAAAGGGGAACATTGCTGTTCCCCTGATTTTCATATTAGAATGATCCTCCTGTGATAGGGTTTCTCATTACTATTTTAAGAACCTTGGTTGGATCTTTCACCCAGATAGCAGGCATACATTGTGACATGTAAACTCTATATCCGTTGAAATTTCCAGATGATTGGAAGCCTTGGCTTCTTCCCATATAATCCATAGTTCCGTTTTGATACCACCATTTAAGTTGGTTATCCCATTTTAATTTCAACAAGTAAATGTTGTCATTAGTGTTATCCGTTACATCAAAGATGATGAAAGAATAAGAACTTAATGGGTGACCATCTATAATTGGATTTTCAATGTCATTAGTATGAACATTGTCAAACGCTGGATTGATCACGAACTGAACGTTAGCTAAGAACGGTATCACATAACTAGTGTATGCAAATCCGAATCCTAAGTTCATTCCTTTTTTAGTGATAGCTCCAATTTCTGCAGCTTCAATAACAAGACCTGAACCACTAGCTTCACGCTTAATAGATTCGTTAACCATTCTCATACCACCCATTCCAGTTTGTACGATAATCTGACGTTGTGGATCTGGTCCAGTAAACTCAACTCTACCGTTGTAGAAGTTATATAACTCAGCTCTAAATAACTCAAGAGAGAAACTAGATTTGTTATAAACTCTTTTGAACGAGTTGTCAAGTTGTTTCCAAAGACCAACAGATAATCTTGCATCATCCGGACCATCTTGTCTAACTCTACCACCGTGTCCCCACATAAGGTAAGTCTCGATATCCGTAGCAATCTTAGTAAGGTGTGCAGACTCCATAGCTGTTAAGAAAGTTCTTGATAAAGAACCATTAGCCATAGCTTTCTTCACATATGATTGTCCCATTACACCTACCATATCTTCAATAGAAGAAACAGATGGATCCATGTTCTTGTCAAAGTTTCTCCAGATTTCAGTAACCGGGATTGTACCATCTGCATTCATACCACCTCTGATAGCCAAATCAGCTTTAGATGAAACAGAATAATGTACGTGAGCATCAGCTCCTCCAACATAGTTATAGAATTCTCTGAATCCTGACTTAGTTTGAATGTCAGAGAAACGTTCTCCATATTCACCTCTTGCAGAACCTTTTCTAAAGAACTTAGTTCCGTTAGCTAAGAAAGCATTATCTAAATACTTGTAGTTGTCATTGTTCACTATTTGCACAGTGTAAATGCAACCATCACCTAATGGTAAAATATCTTCCTCTGGTATGATGAAAAGCTCAACACCGTTGTACTTGTCATAAGTAATGATATCACCGTGACCGAATTCACGTGTATTCAACTTGATCTTGAATGGCGTACCATCTTGACCTTTAGTAATGTTCATTGGTTCGATATCCTCAATAATGTAAGGAAGATCTTGACTAACCGGAGTTTGCCATTTCCATTCACCACGGATGTTATCTACTTCAATAACATTTTTTCCACCGAATGAAGACATTTGATATAAAGGCATCTCTACCTTTTGGGACATAGCCCAAATATCAACTGGTCCCATATCAGTAGGCTCTGCATCTCTTAACATATTAGATAAGTGATACGAATCAACATGAGAAGACGCTTTGTAATTTGTGTCTCTCAAAAATAATCCGTTATTAAAACTTGGAGTACTCATTGTTTTGGGTTTTTAATTATTAATTGTTATTTATTTTAATCTCTTCTAAAAAAGTTTTTCTGAGGTCTTCTTACAGTCGCTCTTTTTGGAACGGTTGTATCAGGTTGCTCAGCTGGTGCACTAGAGTTTGATAAATTATTTTGCTCAGTCTTGAGCTTTCTAACTACTTTATCTACTGCTTCTTCTCCACCTACTTTCTTAACGTCTGCTCTATACCCTTCAGGATCTGATAATAGGTATAATGCTTCCGCTACTAAAGAGTGGTTAGGTTCTACCCATTGGTATTTCTCCAACAAGTGTCCTAATAAATTCGTTTGTTTACCACTAATTGAAGGATAATTAGGTTGAACCAACCCTTGATATAACATATTTTGGGTTCTTTCATTTAATGGTATTCCGTTAACCTGTCCTTCTTTAAGCACATTGTATACGTTATCCATATACGCTGCTGACTGTGCTTGACGTTGGTTGTTTTGTGCTTCTTGCGTAGCCAGTCTTTGATTTACCATTTGCTGTTGCATTGCATCTAGCTTAGGTTTAAACTGGTTAGCTTTCTTCTCAAGGTCACCACGATCTTGTAAACTTAAGATCTCATCTTCGATCTCCTCTGCGTTTCCATAATTAGTAGCTTGTAAGTAAGCTCTTACCGCATATGCCTGTCCTGCTTCACTATCGATATTCAGTTCTCTAATTTCTTGAGATTGTCCCATTGCTTGGAATAAGCTCTTTAAATCAGTACCACCATCAGCAATATACTTGTAAGCTTGTTGCATTTCTGGTGGCATATTCTGAAAGAATTGTGCTGGCAACTGTTGTTGTAAGCTAGATTCTTTTTGATTAAAGTTAGCTTCAATCATTTCTTCAAGGTCTGCTGAAGTGTAATCTTCAATTTTCTTATCATCTTCAAAAGGGAATAAGATTTTCTTTTCGATTAACTTCTTCACAGCTGCAATCATAGCAGTAGGTCTTCCACCTTTATTCTTTTCAGCTTCTAGTTCTGCTTCTTCTTCAGACTCATCACTAGGAGGAGCTAGAACAGCAGCCGGATCTGCAGGTGGATCTGCAGGTGGATTATCATCAATATCCTCTGTTGGAGGATTGTCAAGGAACGATGTGTTAGGATCCATATTGCTAAACACAGTCGGTTTTTTTTCTTCATTCGGTAGCATTATGCTGCCACCATCAATACTCAGTAGTTCTGCCAGCTCTTCAGCGCTTACTTCTTCTACAATTGTATCTGCTTTAATTTCTTCAATTTCTTCACTCATTGTTGGTTGGTTTTAAATGTTTGAGTTATTAATAATATACACAAATATATTGAATATAAATATTAAATGTTTACTGTAGGGTTATGTCATATAAATAATTTTACTATTATATAGCTATAGTTATTTCTTTTTCTTTGAATCGGTAGTTTTAGGTTTGTCAAACTGATTCTTATTCTCTCTAGCAATTTCTACATCCTGGTTCTTTAAATCTCTTTTCAATTGCATTTCCTCACGCTTAAGTCCAGCCTTTTGGTTATTCTCAGAAACTCTATTGTTTTCTTTAGTTTGATTAAGATTTACAGCATCATTGTATTCAGAAGTCTGCTTCATCTCATCCATTGCATCACGGAAGTCACTACGATTGTTTTCATCTAAATCTTGCATAGCTCCAAAACCAGATGCACGAATTTCTGCTACAAGCAAATCTTTACGTCTATCTTTCTCAGCTTCACGTGTTTCGTGATCAAGAGCCATTTTCTTTTCTTCAAGTACCTTGTCTACATCCATTTGTTTAAGCTTCTCTTGATGTTGCATATCTTCTTGACGTTGAACAGTTTGCTTTTCTTCTGATGCTTTCAATGCTACATTCAATGTACCTAACGAATCTGCTTGCATCATCTTACCTAAATCATAGATAGACGCACCCGTTGTATTGTTTTGCATAGACATGCTTTTCAATTTCTCTAAAATATCCCTGTGAGCTGCTTTAGTCGTACAGAAAACGTTAATTTCTCTTGACATAAGATCAGTACCATTTAACTCAAAGTAAACTCTCTCATCTGCAGAAGTCATATGTTGGA
>Ga0307378_10008613_pt1 | contig 13521 bp, 9 predicted proteins | sample UN1MG_FD_202238 | JGI IMG/M metagenome (GOLD analysis project Ga0307378, IMG submission 202238) | Soil microbial communities from Risofladan, Vaasa, Finland - UN-1 | ecosystem: Environmental > Terrestrial > Soil > Coastal area > Acid sulfate soil | place: Finland: Risofladan, Vaasa | collected... | reverse complement strand
TCTCTTTGAGTTCGTGTTCAGGCGCTTTCCCTTCAAAGAGACTTATTATCCAGCTAATTATACTCATTTTCCATTCCTCTCCAGTGCTTTTGCTATCATCTCTACCATAGCCTCTTCTTTGTGGGATTCTTTAAGCTGTTTAAGGGTAATCTCTATACCGGAGTGCTTGGGACAGACCTTCCCCCCGTTGTTGAGTAGTCGGTCACATATTATTCTCACTCCTATCTGAGTACCGGCACTTAGAATAAGAAAACCTCCCGCTAAAGCACTAATAAATTGTGGATCTGTCATTTTTTCTCCTTCACAAAAGGCTCTTCTCCAAGGTTCTTTTCAATTAAATATTTATGATATCTCTCTTCTGCAGAGAGTATGAGTATTTCCCAATTATCCAGCATAACTTTGTTCTCCAGCACCCGCTTTTCTTCTCTTGTCATAGCCTTGAGTTCCTGTATGTTCTTTGGTTCTTTAATCTTGCCTCCCCTCATCTTGCGGGATATCTCTGCTGTGGCTTCTCTCTTTAATTCGGTAATTGCATCTTTCCAGATATCGGCAGCATTAAGCTGGTTCTCTACGGCTGCCTTGTATATATTTGTCATGTGTTTCATATTGCGTTTTACAATGGCAACCTTAAATAATTTTTTAGTCTTGTAATAGGTCATACCTTTGCTTGCAGGCATAGAGAGATCAAGAAAAGAAAACTCCTTTGACTCATTCATAGTGTTCTTGAACGCAAAGGGTAGCGGGGCTTTAATAATTTCTTTAGTCGCAGCACCCACCCACGACCATCCGCTATTGTCTGCGAGTTCCTTGTTTCTAAACCCTCCCAGAGAGCTTCCGGTAAATATGGTGGACAACAATTGTAGATTGGGCGCTGCCTTACTTCCCAGCTTTCGAAGAGTAGCTGTCACCGGCGATACTTGCCCTGCTGTCTGATCATAAAACAACTCTGGCAATTCTCTGAACTGCTTTCCCCATCTTCTATATCTTTTTGAGCCATCAGCGTATCTACCTTCAAACAAATGAGTCTTGTGCCCGGGGTCATTCTGCCACAAAAACACACCCCTACCTTCACTAAAAGGAACCCCTCTCTGTTTTGCGTCATCGCGTTTAGAAAGAACAAAGTTAAGGGCATTAATGCCCACGCCGAAATAGATAAAAGCCTTTGCCCAGAATGCCCTGCCCATCTTACGCCTGTATTTGGCGGACTCTTTGCTTACCGCCCCCAATCCTGTTGGTGCAAGCGCCTGCTTCACCGTAGAAAGTGTCCAGTCAGGACTCAGCAATCCCCATTGTGCTATTTGTAAGTTGCGTGGATTGGTCATCATGCGCTCCCAGTTCTGTCCTCCAAAAGTATCATTGACCATCTGAGCCACTTCTTTTTTAATAGCAGTGATATCTTTTCCGGTTGCATTTTTCGCGCTTGCTATCATCTTTGTTTTTAGGTTCTCATACGCATACACCTTGAGGTTATTATGAAGATAGTCCCACAATGCGTTATCCCATAATTCTTTCCCTTTTCTAATCCCCTTCACAGGAATGCCAAACCCCTTATGAACCTCATTTAATCGAGTTTCCAATCCTTTGAGTATATCAACAATAAGGCCACGATGAACATCTGTAATTGCTCCTATCTGAAGTCCGTGTTGTATGCCATCCTTTGCCGCCTCAAACTTTTCTTCATAGATATCATACCTGCCTTTTGCAAGAGCATTATATAGCTTCTTAGCATTGAGATATATTTTTGCAGTCTGGACGGGGCTGATGGTTGCTACCGCAGTTTCACCCAATGCAAGATGATGAAACAGAGAAAACCCCAACTGCATCTGCTTCTGCACACCATTGAACGCCTCGTAAATCTGTATCGGGGTAGCGGTAATTTTCTTGCCGAAGACTGACTTCATCAGAGGGTCCAGGTCAGGGTGATATTTCACCGGTAATCTCATAAGTATAGGAACGTCAACCGTGTATTTTTCTTTCACCTCTTTTACAACTTCGTTGATCGTTCTTTGCTCTGTTTCAGTTATCTTTCCTTCCCCAACATTCTTGCCGGTGTAGACAGTTTTTAACTTGTTCAAATATGCTTTTGCTTCACCCTCGGTCATACCCCTGGACGTCAGCGCGTCCTTTAATACCTGTTCCAGCTTTTTAATCGGTTGAGATACCTCTATTTTTCCACCGCCCTCTATATTTTTAAGTTTAAATATTGTTTCATTTATGGTGGTATGGAATGACTTCACCGGAACAACCACTTTGGTTTTTCCTATAGCAGCTACACGTCTGAGAGCAGGGTGGTCAGAAGTTATCCAGTCATTAGGTGCTTTGTCGGCACGCATGATAGCCTTCATACCCGCCTTGTTCTGCAATTTGTTCAACGCTTCGGCAAACTTTAAATTTTCTGTCACCTTTATATGATACTGGTCGTGTATTTTCATTATTTCTGTAATATCCAGGGTCTTTGGTTTATACCCCCGCTTGATACCTTCCTCAAGAGTTTGGATAAATCTTTTTTTAAGAAACGGGTCATAGGTAGTAAACCAGTTGACCGCTTCTTTGACTTTATTCTTAGGTATATCCCATATATGGGTGACGTAATTTTCTTTTTCATATTGTGACATATCGGGACGATGCTTCTTAACGTATTGGAAAACTTCATTCATGTGTTTTTTTGATTGTTCGGCAACTTTTGTCAGCCGTTGTCTTCTGGCGGGGTCTGCAATAATCTTCTCAAGATCAGGACGATCAAACTTTGTGGGTATGCCGGTTCTCTCAATCAGAAAAGGAATTACCTCCTTCTCTTTTCCCTTGAGCTGCTGTTGTATTTTATTAATCGCTCTATCGGACTCAAAAAGCATGACCTGTTTTCCGCTTACCCACTCTTCATGTATCTTTTTCGCTGCTGCAGGAACTTTCTGTTTGGGAGTCGTCAAGTCCATGGTAGGAAGCTTAAACACCTCGAAGGAAGCTTTTTTGGGTCTTGGTTTTTTTACTTTTGGTTTTGGTTGTTTTGGCTTCCCTTCTGGAAAACGCACGGCACCACTTTCTGATTTCAATGTGTCTATTATATCACTAAAAATTTGTTTGGCTTTATCCCAAATACTTTTCAAGTGTCTTCTTATAGTAAAACCAAATTTTTTCTCCATATTCTGTGACCATTCTGCATAGTCATTTACACCTTTAGCTATTTCAGTAGCGCCATAGATAGAGAGGTCGTTCAAGTCTTCGGGGGGAAGGTCTTTCTCAAACTTAACTATGCCCTTGTACCTTTGAGTGAGGTTGGTTATTACTCTATCAGCCCTTTTGGTAAGCATACTTATTTCTTGTATCCGGTTCTCGATAGCTTCTCTCTTTTTGCCTAACTCCTCAAACGCTTTATAAACTTCCTCACCTTTTGCTTCTCTTGTTAACTCTATCTCCCTTTTCATTTTTACAAGTTCTGATTTACTCGTAGCTTTTTGTAATACACGAGCAACGTCATCAGCATTCCAATTATCTTTTTGGTCCAATATTCTTTGTATTGGTTCATCCGCTCTATCAATACCCAAACCTCTTTCAACGGCATCGTCCAAATTTGCTTTTGTTGTATTCCAATCAGCGGCAATTTCGTTTAGTTTTTTGTTTAATTCCGCGCTTCTTTTTCCGGTTGTTTTCCCCGTTAACACATCCCAGTCTAATTTTGACAGGCCCTTACCCAATACCAGCGATTCATATGTCTTGCCTTTTAGTTTCCCCTTTTTCCCGGTCTTTGTTATTTTTTCTGAAAATTCACCTGTCCTTAAATCGGTTGCGAATGCAGCCTCATCGTAATCTATTCCATAGTTTCCCTTTTCTTCACTTTCTGCAAAGGCTCTTCCTACAAGTTCTTCCTGATGTTCAAGGGACCTAAGCTCTTTCCGTATTTCCTTCTCACTCATTTTGGAAATTTCTTTAGTTACCGGCTCTTTTTTTTGTAAAACCTTTGTAGCGACAGGCTCCGGTTTTATTTCGGGTTGTACGGGGGCCTTTTTTCCGGTGGGGCTAACTGCAGCCCCTTTTCGTTTTGCGGATATTTTTTCTTTTTCCGCTTCAATCGCTTTGATAATTTGCTCTGTTTCATTAAAATCCTTTTCTATTATTGAATGCTCTAAATCTGCTGAATATTTTTCAGCCAAATTATACAACTTCTTTTCTTCGTCGGATGCAAATTTAGCACCTTCATCTAACTCCGAAAGTCTCTTCTCTTTAATGCCTATTATGTCTGTAATTTTATCTTGTGCCTCTTCACGGGTAGGTATCTTTGTTAAGGTTTCCGCAAGCTCTTTCGGGGTGACTTTACGCTCGGCGAGCTGGGGCTCAGCTTCCTTTCCAGGTGGGGGCAGTTTGGCAAGCTCCTCTTCGGTAGGTATTCGTCTTGGCGCTACTTTTGCTATGCCTTTGGAAACAAACTTCGTCTCTTTAGTGGGAGTAATTACTTTTTCAGATACAGGCACCCTGCCTTTGCGTATCATTTCTTTGGTATATATCCCACCTTCAGCGAGTAAATTCTCTACCATATCATCAACATTACTAGGTGCTACTTTTTCTGCAACTATCGCAGGTGGTTTTCCGACAAGTGGAGCTTCAGGTGTTGGCAGTGCTACTCTTTCCGGTAATGGTGCTTTACCTTTCTTTACTTTCCCCCACTTAGGCGCTTCCCACGGAGATACGATATCTCTTATTTCTCCGGTTCTTAACGCTTTTGCTCTGAGAGTTGTAGCATCTTTAAGAACAGAATTATAAAATGCCCTTGTCCGGGGAGTTAAATCCTTAACTGTTTTTCCACCGAAACCCTGATGAACTTGTTTGACTAGCCGTAATTCATCTTCAGTGAGTTTAAGGTTCTTTAAAACCTTAGATGATAGCTTTGCTTTATTAACCATTCCCTGTGCTGTGGTTTTGACAAAGTTACCTGTTTTGGGGAGAGCTTTTAATATTGCCGTTCCACCTGCGAGTATGAAATAAGCATTGAGCATGTCGCTTGCCATCTTCTGTTGGAATTCCTCACCCTTAGTTTTAGCTTCTCCCTTTATAGCTTCACCCCATTGAGCACCTTTTTCTTCCCACCATTTCGCAGACTTACCAAGAACATCTCTCTCACCCTGAAAACCCTGCTTGAAACCTTCAACTGCAGTTTCCGGGTCTCCCGTCTGGATAAAGTCATCAACCGCAGACCCTATACCAGAAACAAGCTTACTCACAACCGCAGGCACACCTATAATAGCTTCTACCCCTTCAGCTACAAGTCCTCTCGTTAGAGCAATGGTCTCTTTAGGAACTGCTTTTGCAGTAGCCCCAAGTCTTTCCTCAAATGTAGGTTCTGTTGGAGGAGGTTCAACACCTGTCGTTCCTACTACTGCAGGCTCAGGCTTTACAGCTAACTGCTCGGTGATAGGGGGAGTTTTCTCAAAGCCTTCAATTTCTCTCGGCACATCTTCTCGGGGTTGTTCTATTGTTTCTGGTTGTGCTACAACGGTCATGTGTTGGCCTTCAAACAATCCCTCAAATATATTCTCAGGCTGAAAGTCTTTATAGTCAACAGGCGTACCCTTCTTGCTCATTATACTTTTGACATAATCTTTCGTGCTTATTCCTGCATAGGCGTCATAGCTTTCAGGTATTCTCTGTCCCTTCTCCTCTGCCTTTCTTACCGCTCCTTCACCTGCATGATATCCGGCAAGAGCCTTTAGCTCATCACCACCAAATTTATCTAATAATGTTTTTAAATGATAAGTACCCCAACGAATGTTTGTATCAGGGTCCTTTAGTTTTTCATCGGAATATTCCTCGCCCAATTCTTCAGCTATAGCTTTAGCCGTTCCGGGCATTATCTGCATTAAACCCACAGCACCTGCCCCTGATAAAGCCGAAGGGTCTCCGCCTGATTCCTGTTGAATTAAAGCTGAAGACAGGTTAAAATCAACACCAAACTGGTCACTATACGATTTAACCGTAGGCTCTATCTCACCTAGTTTTATAGGAGTGGTTTCTATGGTAGAAGTAGGAGAAAACAAGTCATCAAAAAAATTCGGCATTACGGAGTCCTTGTCTGTGTCCCGATAAATTTAGCCGCAGACGCCTGAAGCTGTCTTGCTATTTCATCTACATCCATTCCCGCATTGAGAGCAGCTATAATTTTTTCCTGTACTTCAGGGTGACTTATATTTATCTCACCTGTTTTACTTATCTTAGGCTCTGTCGGTTCATAGTAGGCAAACCCGCGAATTTTTTCCAGCTTGGTAAGAGTATCGGGAAGTTGACGTTGTGCTTCAACCTTTTCGGTAGCAGCCTTAAAAGTGCCCAACTGTGTAGGTCTCTCTGTTTTGCCAATCTCTTTTAGTTGTTGCTCGTAAAATTTAACATCCTGGTCGGCAGTTATTTTCGTTTGTTCCATCTGGTTAAGAGATTCTTCCAGAGAAGGCACGTCCATAGGCCCGTCATATCCCAATTCTATTAATTTCTGTGCTAATAATTGGTCAATTACTCCACCCTCTGCCTTTTTAATAGTTTGTTTCGTAGCCTTAATAAGAGAGTCATACCTCGCAGACAACCCGAAGGCTTTGTTTTTATTTCCGATAGTGGTTTGGAGAACTTTATCATAATCTTTCGGTTGCGGCTTTGCGCCTATGCGAGTCTTCTGCTTGTCCCATGCAAACTTATCTTTCTGCAGTTGGAATTTATCTTTTTCAAACTGACTCACGGACTTTTCGGCAGGCGCAAATTGCTGTGCCACGCCCTTTCCAAATTGTGTAGTCTCTGCCGGGGTAGGTTGAAACTCTTCCGTGCCTGCTGCAAACTGGCTGACAGCCTGTTCTCTTGAAGCAGGAGGCTGTTGTGCAAGAATATCCTTCTCTGCAACTCCGCCCGGAGGTTCACCCATTGCGGCACCCGCTTCTGGTACTGGCTGTGGAGGGCTGACAACCTGTTGTCCTAGCTGTTGGGCTTGCTGTTGACGGGCTTGTTGCTGTGTCTGTTCCTTTAGTGACATAAATGCATCACCCAGTCTTTTAAATTCGCCTGCCGGACTTTGTTTATATCCTGTTTTTGTAGGTACACCTATTTTTTGTACGGCAGTCCCTATCTGTTCAGGAGTCCAGCCGGCTTTTGTAGCGTCTTCTTTAAACGCTGTTACGTACGCCTTGTAGGCATTTTCTAATAAGGAAAAGTCCTTGTTTACCATGTCAATTGCAGCCTGTTGTGTTTTTTCTAATTCTGCCGCTTCTGCAGCTCCTGTTATTCCCTGCCCTATTTGACCAGCCGCAATCCCTATCCCTGAATAGTCTTTCGCCTTTTGTGTGTATCCGTAAAAAGCCATTATTTCCCCCTTCTCCACACTGATACTAACTGATTTCTTATGGCATCATTTCTGTTTATAAGACCTAATTGTTTATCAAACTGACGCTCCCGCCTGACATAACCTTTTTCTTCGGCACGTTCTTTTCTGCCAAACAACTCCGTTTCTCTCTGAAATTTAAGCTGTTTTTTTTGCAGCCTTAAACTGGCCTGGCTTAGTCTATTCTGTTCTTGCTCTCTGCGAAGTTGATCCTGACGGCTGATATTGGCAAGTTTCAAACCTTGTTCATTTGCGTCATCTACGGCTGCGTTGTTTAATACTGTAGATGTAGTTAAGCCAGTTGCTGCTACAATAGCAGCTATAATCATTGCTAACCCCGTTGCTATTGGCATAATATCTCCTTTTATGATTTGTTATAATAATCATTTATAAAATTTGAATTGGGCGAATCTGTTAACATCATGTCTTGTTCTCCAAACAGGTCATCCCAAGTAAACACATCGCCCTTATTGGCTGTCTGGTGGCCTATATCATACGTTTGGTTTGTTAATGGGTCGTATACTTTTAAGGTCTGATATTTTCTGTTGCCTGTTCCCAATGTGCCTTTTCCTATAAGCTTAAACACCCTTCCATTATTTTCAAAATATTTACCTTTATTTTGTTCAACAAACTCTTGGGCTTCTTCGTTTAACTTCCACCCATAACCGTTAACATAAAAATCGAAATCAGACATAACATCTTCAACATTCCATGTGTGTTCATCTCCTATCGTTGGGTCGTTGGGGTCTATATCGCCTTCTATACCATAAAGCTCCTTTATTTCATTCATAGAATCTTCGTCCATTGATTTAAGTATTTTACCATGGGTAATATTTTCATTTTCTATCTCTTCCATTATTTTGCCATAAGTAGGTGAAAATTCTTTAACAATTTTAGACAATTTGTTTTTATCTTTATAATCATCCGGGAGTTTGTCATAAAAATCTTTAAGATTATACAAGTCGTCTGTTCCCAAATCCTTGAATTTATTATTTAAAAAGGCGTCTGCAAAGTCTTCGTTTTCAATATCACCAAACAGCGCTAACTCTTCAGGCGTAGGTTCTCTACCTAAGAAATCTTGTACCCTTGTATCATCGTCATCGTCTCCTCCTCCGGGGCCAGTGTCTTTAGGTTGAACATGGTCTTTTACTTCCTTTGAAGTATAGCCTTTACCTGCATTTTCTGCTATGAATGCGTCTGCCTCTTCCTGTGTTTTAAAGAAGTCCACTTCGTTTCCTTTGTCGTCAAATACCCCAAACCCATCGGATATATCAAAGCCTTCCGGGTTGGTAATCCCGTATTTAATCATCGCCATGTAATCATCGGCTTCATCCTGCGTCATTATTCCCTGTTCTACCCACTGGTCTGCCAACTTTTGAGCCTGATATAACGGGTCGCTTTGAAGCTTCATGTCTTCATACATACCCTTGACATCGCCCTCAGTCATACCCATCTGATCGAGTAACCCGCCTTGTTCAAGGGCTTTCATAGTATCTTCCCAGCTCAAGCCGGAAGCAAGAGAGCTGCTTATCAAGTCCATACCAGCAAAGAAATTGCCCTGGTTCTCAGCGTTGAGCGCATTAGAAAAGTCCACACTTTGCCCAAACATAGATTCTAACATATCAGAAGCTTTTGCGAAATTATCAGCGCCGCCCTGTTGCATAAGAGCCTGAACCATATCAAGTTTCTTGCCGTAGTCCCACTTTTCTTTGCCAAGGTCAAACATTTTATCCCACTGATTTTTGTCCTGGTCGAACTGTTTCTGCCAGGCAGACTTATCCCAGTTCCACTTCTCTTTCTCAAAGTCAGACATCTGCTCCCACTGCTTCTTGTCAAGCTCAAACTTCATACCCGCAAGCGTAGCCCCCGGAAGCGCCATGCTTGCCTGAAACGCCCTGTCAGCCTGTCCTTTGCGCAGGTTACTAATAACTTCAGCTTCCTGTGCAGCAAATCCTCTGCCTGCCATAGCTCTTTCGAGTAGGGCTTCACGGCCTGTCATGCCAAGTTGTGACAACTGCTGTTCAAGTGAGCCCTTGCCTGCCTGCTCCTCGCCTTTAAATCTGGCTCTCTCCTCTTCACGTATTTTCTTGTCGAGCTCGCTCTCACCTTCACTGAGTTTCGTGAGCTTCTGAAGGGTCTGCTGATATTTCAATTCATCTTCTGTAAGCGGTGGTTCTTCTATATCCGGTTTTATCGGTGCTACTGGTCCTCCAATTCCTGTAGCCTGTGGTCCCGGCTGTGCAGGAAATGCGCCCCCCTGTCCCAATGCCTGTGCTTGTGGCCCGGGCTGTGCAAATTGCGAGGGAGGAGGCTTTACCACTTCTTCTGAAAACAGCCCCGTTCCTCCCGCTTGCGTGCCAAATGGTGTTGCTGGTGGTCGTGGTTGTATTCCAATTCCAATATCGGGAGACATTCCGCCAATACCCTGTTTGATATCGGGAGACATTCCGCCAATACCCTGTTTGATATCGGGGAACATTCCACCAATACCCTGTTTGATATCGGGGAACATTCCACCAATACCCTGTTTGATATTGGGAGACATTTTCGGTATACCCGTGGCCCCTAGTGGGCTTATTGGGTCGTGTCCACCCGAAATAGGATTAATTGCATAATCTTTTGCTTGCTGATTACCCAACGGATTTTTGGCAGGAGTAGGTGTTGGAATAGGATTCGGCCCAGGCCACGGGCCCCTTGCTTTAAACGAACCACCCGCCTGAAAGCCCTGCATACCCTTTTCCTGCATCTTGCGCAGCTTGTCCTGTGGTAAATCTTTAGCAGGAATTACCGTGGTTGTGCCGTCGGGATACTGTATCTTAACTTCACCTTCGTGAATGAGCTTTTGCCCGTTTTGGGTGTTTACCATTTCCACAGGATTACCAGGCTGCAGTTGCCCGTCTTCACCATAGCCGGTGAATTGCGACTTGATCGGGGGCTGTGCTCCTGATAACGGAGGACCGCCCATTATCATTATATTCGTTCTGTTGATAGGGCGTGAATTCTTCTTCTCGGCCTGCTTCCACTTCTGTAGGAACGGGTAATTCGTTTTCGGCATAATTATTTCCTTTATAAATGCGTTAATGCGTTAATGCGTAAAAGTGTAGAAGCGTGAAAGCGTAAAAGTGTAGAAGCGTTTACACATTCACCCATTCACACATCCACACATCCACACATTTACTCATTTATGAGTTATAAATATGCGGCGTTGAACCCAGACCCACCCACATCAAATTTCTCAACTGCGTTCCCGAAGCGTAAAACCTTCGAAACCTCTCGGGATGATCTACCAGTGCCGCGTAGTTATTCTGGAACCTTTCGATAACCGGGTGCTCCGCCTGCAAAGCTCCGTCAATCTGCGTCCCGGCATCATCATCGCCCGCCCGAAGACCATTGACCATAAAATTGGCCTTCTGGGATTCCTGATCGAAGTCAAAACCCGCACCCACCCATCCATTAGCAACAAGGTCCTGCAGATACTGGCTGTCACGCGGCTTCTTCGCAATTTCTATGATATCCACAAAACGGTCTGTGTCATTTGAGTACCGGTTTAGCCACCTGTTGTCTACCATGTACTTTCTTTCTGCTGACATATCAATTCTTGACATTTCTTTCCTCCTTCTATTTTATTCCTATTGACATATTTTTCCCTATTTAGTTAATTCGTTTCTGCTGCCCATCGTATCTTTTTCTAAATGTATGCCAAGTTGATGGATATAAACATCGTCTGCGTATTCGGTTCCACCGGTTGCCGCAATGCGTTTTACCCTGGGAATTATTTGCGCTCCAATTAAATATGTTGACAAATCTATATTACCCATATCTAAATACAAATGAGTTAAAGCAGCCGTTCCGGTTGGTATTGTGTACTCTGCTGTGTACGGAAGTTCGGCAAAAACTTCATTTGTATCTGCCATTGTTAGCCAAATTGTAAACTGAACAAATCTATTCGCACCGGTATTTTGTATCGTTTTGTTTGAAAAATGTAAATGTAAATGTCCTGTCGTTGCTTCTTTCCAGAAATGCGGGATTTCATTCGATTCACAATCAATGTAATCGCCGACACTAAAGGCATACGCGCTTGTGTTTGCAGTAAAGGCTTCCCATGTTGGAAAGTTTACCGCAGGAACTCTTCCGGTGTGAATTGTAAATTGTAAATCTTCATATACGGTATTCTGTAGTTCAATTGTATTATTAACCCCACAGGTAATATCAAGATCGGACGGGTCAATTAAAGAAGAATCAATTGCTTCAATAGCAAGCACATCACCCGCTACATTGGTATAGAGATATCCCAACGGATTCCTCGACCAGTGACCGCCGCCACCACGCAACACTCTGGGGTCTTCTATGACCTTCTGAAGTTTCCAGAGAGCGTCCCGTACTTCGCTGAGTTTTTCTAAGCCCTGTCTATTCATTTACAAAACCTTCCATCTCCGCAATGCGTTCTTCAAGCTCTATGGTCTTTCTTACCAACTGTTTTGCCAGGTCAACCACCCTGAAAATTGCATCTTCGCCCGAAGGGTCAATCTCCGGCACAATCTGCATGGGTTGAATATGGCTTTCACTCATAATTCCTCTATATGACCGGGCAAATCGTATTGCCCCGGTTCTCCGTAAAATCCCTGTAAACAAATTCCAGCGCTCTCACGCTCACCGCCCTCGGTATCAATCTCATATCACTCCACTGTACCGCGTTTGGCATATGTGTAAACACTCCAGTCGCGTTGACTATACCCGCAAGCAATTGAGTATTTGCCAGTGTATATCCTTCATAAACAATGACATTATTACCGCTTCTTATCACCGCTAACATTGTCCACGCACCGTAAGCCTGCTGCAGTATTATATTGAATGAGTTAACCCCGTCATTCCACGTTAACCTGTTATTTCCACCCGCATGAGTCAGACTGACCGTTATATTCCCTACTGAGAAAAGTGTCATCGGAAACGTCGGAGATCGTAACCATCCTATCCAGGTGAAATCACCACTGATTGTTATTCCATTTATTGTATAAGAATCTGCCACCCCGAAGACCACTCCCGAAGCCATCCCATCCGGCCCCGTAGTCGTGCCTAAAAAACTGCCGCCGTCTACATTCCTTCCCGAAGCCGAGTTAAGCAGGGGATTTATATTCCTCGCAAGCCATATCGTCGGAGTCGAAAGCTCAAGCGCCCACGACATTTCGGTCATTAATTTGTTACTGGGACTGCCTGCGGAGTCTATCTGCCTAAACCACGTCTGTGTCTTGACAAATCTCCACGGCGAACCTCTCAGCCGAAAACCTATCTGTAAATTCTCAGACTCTGCCTTGCGGTCAAAAACCAACTGACCTTTTATCGGGACTACTTTTGTAATCGAGAAGTCGGTAGGCTCTGAATTCTCCCGTATGAAAACATCCTCATTAAATTCCGGCCTGAAACCTTCTGCATTATACTCACCGGTGTTTCGTCTGTCTTTGTACCATGGCTTAACGTAAGAATGTGTCTGGTCGTGTTGAATTTTAGCGCTCGCCCCGATAGGAGGAGAATGTTCTTTTAGAAGTATCTCACTCTCGACTTCACTGCCGCCGTAAGCATCTTCTCCGTCTTTCCACTGGTCGTCCAAACCCATTTCGTGAAACCTGAAACTCCGTGAGTCCATTGCTATATTATGAAAGACCTCATTCGAATCCCTGACTTTTACCGTACCCACTTCACCCATGGGATAAGGAAAGTCCAGCGTCCTCTCTCCCAGGTAAACATCGTCATACTCAGCCCATCCGATACCCTGTTCTAATTTCTGGGGTACTGCGAGGCGAAAGCATTTATCAGTTCTACTTACTTGTAGCCCGGTAAACACGACTTCATCAGGGTCGTATGCACCTTCTCCCGCCAACACAGGGTCTCCCGAATCATCGGTCTCATAATCATAATTGTTTGCATAAACGTATTCTATTCCTGTGGTGGTGAGAACAGTACCGTTTGACAGGATTACCGTGAGTATCCACGTAAATATCCCAGCCATTACATAGGTATGGGTCGGGTTAGCTTCCGTGGAAGATGTTCCGTCACCGAAATCCCAGTTATATGAATCAATTACTATCATAATCGTATTGTACCTCTGAAGCTCCAATTGAATACAAATTGTCGTCTCCGGGTCGGGCGTTTCCTGATATATCTGTCAACTGAAGTGTAGG
>Ga0307378_10008612_pt1 | contig 13521 bp, 10 predicted proteins | sample UN1MG_FD_202238 | JGI IMG/M metagenome (GOLD analysis project Ga0307378, IMG submission 202238) | Soil microbial communities from Risofladan, Vaasa, Finland - UN-1 | ecosystem: Environmental > Terrestrial > Soil > Coastal area > Acid sulfate soil | place: Finland: Risofladan, Vaasa | collected... | reverse complement strand
TGGTCGATGGCCGGACTTTCTACGCGAGCCTGAGTCCGGTGACCGACGTGGGCTGGGCCCTCATCATGCGAGATATCACCCATCTCAAGGAACTGGACAGGATGAAGTCCGATTTCGTAGCCACCATCACCCATGACCTACGCTCCCCCTTGACAGCTATCCAGGGCTCACTCAGACTCCTTCCCCAGCTGGGGCAGCTCAACGACGAACAAGCTGATTTCGCAAAGCGGGCCATGAGGAACGTCGAGCACATGGACGACCTGATCAGCAGCCTGCTGGACATTGGGCGGATCGAGGCCGGGCTGGAAATGGAGATGAGTGCTATCCATATGGATCTGGTGATCGAGGAAGCGGTGTCAAATCTGATGGGACACGCCAAGAGCAAGGGGTTGGTCCTGCGCGCCATCGTGCTCGACGACTTGCCGCTGGTCACCGGCAATCACATGCGCCTCACACAGGTGATGACGAACCTGCTGGACAATGCCATCCGCTACACTCCTCAGGGGGGCAGTGTCACGGTGCGAGCGACCGCCGAAGCAGACCACGTCACAGTGTCCGTGATTGACACGGGCGTCGGGATCCCAGCCAAGGCCAAGGCCCGCATCTTCGACAAGTTCTATCGGGTGGAAGGCCCCCAGGCTGAAGAATCGCCGGGTATGGGCCTCGGCCTGGCCACAGTCAAATCCATCGTGGAGAAACACGGTGGCCAGGTATGGGTGCAGAGCAAGGTGGAGGAAGGTAGTACCTTCTGTTTCACTCTACCCAGGCTCGAAGCAAGCGGGCAGGGAGCTTAGGGGCCCTCCTGCCGTCCCCAACGTCTTACGACGCCAGGAGTTCGCTCAGCGTGACCAGACTATAGCCACGCGCTCGCAGCTCATCGATGATAGCAGGAAGAGCGTCCGCCGTTTCCTGGGCCCCCACATGCATGACCACGATGGCTCCGTTGCAGGCGTCGTCGACCGCGTAGTTGTAGATCTGCTGGGCAGTACTGTCACCGGCCCAATCGAAGACGACATAGGTCCAGTAGATATTCAGGTAGCCGTTCTCGTGTACCACCCTCAGCACCTGGTCGTCGCGATTCCCGTAGGGCGGCCGAAAGTAGGGCTTTGTACTGTGCCCCGTCGCCTCCACGACCAACCCCTCTAGCGCGGCCAACTCCTGCGCGATCTGCTCGTCGGTCAACTCGGTGAACATGGGATGCCTGTCGGAGTGGTTGCCGAGCTCGTGTCCCTCGGCAAGCGCCTGCCGGAGCAGTTCAGCTCCGCCTGCCTGTCGCAGCACGATGCCAGTGATGAAGAAGGTGCAGTGCACATCCTTCTCCCGCAGAGTCTCCAAGATGGAGGGCCAGGCAGCGATGCTTGCTCCAGCGTCAAAGGTGAGGGCTATCCAGGGGCGTTCGGGATTGCCCCGTAAGATTTCCGCCGCGCTTGGGGGCGGAGGAGAGGGCGGGGCCAGCGTCGCAGTCGCGGTGGGAACTGCCGTAGGCGTAGACGTAGGCGACGCGGTGGCTGTGAAGGTAGGGGTGGGCTCAGTGGTGGGTGTGACCGTCGAGGTGGCGGTGGGCAGGAGTGTGGGCGTCGGGGTCTCTGGAAGGAACTGGGAGACCACCGGTAGGTCCCGCATAGCGGACGAATCGCAAGCCGCGGTGAGCAAGAGTAGACAGAGCAAGAAGAGCAGCAAGGGTCTATGGTTCTTCAAAACGCATTCTCTCCTCAGTGGCGCGTACGATGAAGCCATTGGTCAAGTACCGATAGAGATTGGTCCCCGGACACGATGTGGCAGCATAGTCACGATGGCCTCGGATCATCTGGGGGGGAATCGTATACTCATAGCATAGCCAGCTCGCCAGATCGACGATAGCCGCCAGTTGAGCCTGGTTTGTCTCCTGAGTGTTATAGTTGCCCATGACCGTGATCAGCGCATGGCCTGTGGGATCGTACTCCGTCGCTGTGTCACCCACGTATTCCAGAGGCCGACCCTCATAAATATGCCCCTCTCGGTCGACAAGGAAGTGATAGGGGATGTCAACCCAACCCCTCACCCTGCGAGACCAGCTCTGGAGGGCCCTCATGCGCGCCACGGCCCCTCCGTGGAACTCGGCACCATCGTGATGCAGAGTGATCCGGTCGAGCACATGAGGCACATATCCCTCGGTTGCATCAACGGCCCCCCACTCCGCGCGCGCGATCACCGGCGGCTTCTGCGGCGGACCTTGCACCTCTGGTGAGGGTAGAGAGATAGGCGTGGCGGTAGGGGTCAAGGTAGGCGTGCTCGTCGGCGCGGGTGGCACCGGAGTCTCGGTCGGCGGCAGTGGCGTGGCCGTAGCCGTGGGCGTGTTGGTGGGCGTCGATATACGCTGGGGCGGCGGAGTCGCGGGCGCCGACGTCACTGTCTGCACCTCCGCTCCCAGCACTGTGTGCGGCATGGGCAGCACATCTTTGAGGAGCAGGGCGGCGCCGACCCCGGCTACAAAGCTCAGCGCCGGGACCAGGATCCATCTCTTGTCAATCATCTGGCCCACCGCGTGATTCACTCAAAGCGATCATTCAGGTGTCGTCGGTATGCAGAACTTGCGTCACTCCAGACTCGAACCCCATAGTCCAAGTCGAACGGGGCATATCGTAGCACAGCTTCCACCTAGAGACAACCATGCCGCTGGTCTTCTCGCAAGTTATGCAGTATAATAGGTGTTTGGTGCATGACGCGCGATCACAATCGCTTTTCTATTGCTAGGAGGACAGAGTGGCCGAACTAATCGAGATTCGCTGGCATGGGCGTGGGGGTCAGGGTGTGGTCACCGCGGGCAAGATGCTGGCCCAGGTTGCCTTGAATAGTGGCCAGTACTTCCAGGCCTTTCCCGACTATGGCCCGGAGCGAGCTGGTGCGCCCATCAGGGCTTTCACCCGCATGAGCCCCAATCCCATTCACAAGCACTGTCAGATACAGGAGCCCGACATCGTTCTGGTGCTAGACCCGACACTGCTGGAGGCCGTCGACGTGGCGGATGGGCTAAAGAAGGACGGGGTGCTCCTGGTCAACACCGATCAGTCTCCCGCCAGAGTTCGTGAGATGGTGGGTTTCCGCACGGGCAGGGTGTTCACTGTGGATGCGAGCAAGATCGCCATGGAAACGCTGGGACGAGAGATCACCAATACGCCGATGCTGGGTGCTTTCGCGAAAGCCACCGGCATCTTGACCGTGGAGGAAATGAGTGCTCAGACCAGAAAGCAGTTTGCAGGCAAACTCGGCACCGCGGTGGTGGAGCGGAACGTGGAAGCCATCGAACGAGCCGCAGATGAGGTTCAGGAGGGCTAGATGGTAAACCCGAACGCCGGTTGGAAAGAAATCCCCATTGGTGGAAAGATAGTAGATGCCGGGAATGCTCGTGAGTACGAAACCGGCAGTTGGCGGGCAATGAGACCCGAAGTCGATATGGAGAAATGCATCAACTGCCTGCAATGCTGGGTCTACTGCCCTGACGCCAGCATTGATGTCGAAGACGGGGAAATGGTCGGATTCCATATGAGGTTCTGCAAGGGCTGCGGGATTTGTGGCTCTATATGCCCCGTGGAAGCCATCACCCTCGTTCCAGAGGCAGCGCCCGAAGCATAGAAGAACGTCCCTGTGATTGCCTTGGACAGGAGGCTATACGAGAATGAGTAGATTTGAAGCGATGGATGGCAACGCCGCTACGGCCGAGGCCATGCGACAGATAAACCCCGATGTGGTGGCCGCTTATCCCATCACGCCACAGACCAGCATCGTACAGACCTTTTCCCAGTTCGTTGCGGACGGGGAAGTGGATACCGAATTCATCAGGGTGGAGAGCGAGCATAGCGCCATGGCCGCCTGCATCGGCGCCTCGGCAGCGGGAGGCCGGGTGATGACCGCTACCTCTGCGAACGGGCTGGCCCTGATGTGGGAGATGGTATACATAGCTGCCTCGAACAGAGCACCCATCGTCATGACCGTGGTCAATCGGGCGTTGTCAGGACCGATCAACATCCACTGCGACCACAGCGACTCCATGGGCGCCCGCGATGCAGGGTGGATACATCTCTTTGGGGAAGACCCGCAGGAGGGGTACGACAACGCCATTCAGGCGGTACGTATCGCCGAACACGAAGATGTTCTCCTGCCGGTGATGAACATGTACGACGGCTTCATCACCAGCCACGGCCTGGAGCGGGTTCAGATAGAGGACGATCAGGCCGTCAAGGACTTCGTCGGTCCTTTCAAGGCCCACGAAGCTCTGCTGGACGTGGGCAACCCTGTCACCTACGGCCCTTTGGACTTCTACGACTTCTACATGGAGCACAAAAGGCAGCAAGTAGAGGGCATGAAGCACGCCAGGAAAGTCATCCTGGAGGTGGCCGCGGAGTTCGAGAAGCGCTTCGGACGCCGCTACGGCCTCTTTGAAGAGTACAGGCTTGACGACGCCGAGCTGGCCCTGGTGGTCCTCTCCTCAACTGCCGGCACCGCGAAGAGTGTGGTGGACGACCTGCGGTCCCAGGGATTGAAGGTGGGGTTGCTGAAGCCCCGCGTCTTCAGACCCTTCCCCGCTGAGGAACTGGCCGACGCACTACGCGACAAGGCCGTAATCGGTGTCATGGACCGATCAGACTCGTTCGGCGCCATGGGTGGCCCGTTGTTCGTAGAACTGTCGGCGGCCTGCAAGATACACGACGTGCCTGCCAAGATGGTGGACTACGTCTTCGGCCTGGGGGGACGGGATACCACCCCTGACCAGATCGAGAGCGTATTCCGCGACCTGGCGACGATCGCCGAGACGGGGAAGATCAAGCAACTGGTCACCTATCTTGGTGTCCGCGAGTAGCCAGCTCTGCGTAAAGTGTGGACCTGGATACGTTTGACGATGCCCCGCGTCTCAGAGGGAGATAAATATGGCAACAGCGCTGAAACTGAAGGAACTATATAAGAAGGAAGATCGCCTGACGTCTGGGCACCGGCTCTGTGCGGGCTGCGCAGCACCCATTGTCGTGCGACAGGTACTAACCGCAATTGATGAGCCGGTGGTGGTCGCCAACGCCACCGGGTGTCTGGAGGTCTCGACCACCATCTATCCCTACACCGCCTGGAACGTGCCGTGGATCCACACCGCTTTCGAGACCGCGGCATCCACCATCAGTGGTGTGGAAAGCATGTACCGGTCTCTGGTCAAGCAAGGGAAGATCGAAGACACGGGCATCAAGTTCGTGGCCTTCGGGGGAGACGGCGGCACCTATGACATCGGTATCCAGGCCCTTTCGGGGATGATGGAACGAGGTCACAAGGCCCTCTACGTCTGCTACAACAACGAAGCCTACATGAACACCGGCATCCAGCGTTCAGGGGCCACCCCCCTGGGAGCCTGGACCACGACCACGCCCGTGGGGAAGGTCATCCCCGGTAAGCCGAGACCCCGGAAGGATCTGACGGCCATCGCTGCGGCCCACGACATACCATATGCTGCTCAGGCCGCGCCCCACGACTGGCGAGACCTGATGAAGAAGGTACGCAAAGCCGTGGCCGCCAATGGTGCCTCTTTCATCAACGTGCTGTCCTCCTGCAACCGCGGCTGGCGCCACGAGACGGACCAGACGATAGAGGTCACTCGCCTGGCGGTGGAGACCTGCTACTGGCCCCTCTACGAGGTGGAGGACGGCAAGTGGAAGCTTACCCACCGGCCCAAGGAGAAGCTGCCCATCGAGGAGTTCCTCAAGCCTCAGGGACGCTTCCGGCACCTCTTCAGTGAGGAGAACAAGCACATTATCGTGGAGTTGCAGGCCGAGGTGGATCGTAAGTGGCAGCAACTACTCGAGAGGTGCGGCGAGGAAGAATAGCACGCGATCTCAACATGGTCAGGGCAGCATCGCCAGTTGGTGGTGCTGCCCTTTTTTGTTATCCACAGACTCCCAACTCTGCCCTTCTCTTCATGAAGGATATCGGGACTCCGAGGCTACTCGGAAAGCTCAACAGGCCCATGCTGGAGTTGAAAGCGCAGAACAAGTGAGTCATAGTTGTTGCATTATGGTACAGGGCACGACTTGGGTGAGAATAATGGTTACGGAAACGAGATCGCCGAGAGGAAGGTGCTCGGGGAACAGACGCCGTGTCCTGAGATGTCGTTGTCCGGCAGCATTCGCAGTGCAAGGACCGGTGCTTCCGACAGGTAGGGAAACGAGCCCTACCGTCCCCCGCTCAGGACGGATCGGCATGATCGAGGCGTGCAGAACCTTGACTTGAGAGCGTTTGACTACGTGCGCGATGAGTGGCCGGGAGGCGGGAGATGAAAGGCATCAGTGAACTCTGGCAGACGGTCGTATTGAGAGATATCCTGGGGTACATAGTTCCCGGCATGGTGACACTCTTCGCCGCCGCCCTACTCTTCACAGGCGCGGGCTTGACCACCCCGCACGTGCTGATCGATATGGTCGTGGACTTTGGTGCCTTGTCAGAGATGCAATGGCAACCGTGGCACCCCTGGCTAGTCGTCGCAGTGGTCGTGCCTCTGAGCTTCGTGGTGGGACACCTGCAGGGTGAGCTGATAGCCTTCCTTGGACAGCACTCTGTGCCCCCTTGGAACCTTGGGGCCCTGGCACTCAAGTTCCTCGCGGAAGATGCCAAGGTGGGAGGTGAATATGGTAAGGCGGCCCTCGAGGCGCTAGGTGGCATGTATGGCAAGGTCAACTCCCAAGACCCGTGCACGCAGCGAGGGGGCAGGTTCGGAGAGTTGATTTGCAGGCTAGACCAGTCCGCGCGCAAGAGCGCCGATCGAGAAGACACACAGAAAACCGAGGAACAGGCCCGGGACCTTTGGTATTTATGCAACTATTACGTTTTGGACAAAGACCCTGGGATCCATGCGACATGGCTGGGCAGATACTATGTGCTAACTATTCTTCTCAGCAACCTTTTTCTGTCAGCAGTCTTCCTGGCGATCGCGCTCGTGCCACTCCTTTGTCACCCAGAGTCATGGGCAGTTGTACACAGTCTGGAAGTAGCTAGTTCGGCGCCTCCTCATGCCGAAGTGGTCATCGCACAGGGGTTTCTCCTTGTAGCCGCAGGTATCTTTCTAGTCTGCTCTTGGCGCTTCAAACAGGCATACGTTGAGCGTACGTTTCCGATATTCTACGTACTGAGCCGCCCAACCTCGCACACATACCATCGTCTCGGGCGGCGCGTGCCGGAGGGAGGTACAGCGATTAGGGGCCGCGCCGCCATCCTAACAGCTATCCTAGCTGGCACGCTTGGGTACTGGCTAAGAGGGCGAGGTGTTGGCGGCTATTGAAACGGAGAGCGTTAGAAGGGTGGCGAAAAGCCACCGACTGCAGCGACGTCCAGCTCGCTGCAACCGGCGCGGCGTTGTGGAGCCAGGAAACTGCGAGCGTTGACAGAGAGGAGTCGTGACGTGCCGACGGAGCCTCTAGAGTCCATACTGTACCGAGATTTGTCGAAGGTTGAGGCCAAGCCACTGGTGGAGATCGCGTCTCCCCTGCTCCAGGAATTGGTGAACTACGGTAGCGGGGCGCTTGCCAGGTGTGCGGCATCGGCGTCTGGGGGACCGGACGAAGATCTGGCGATACTCGCTCTGTACCGCCACGTCATCGAAATGGCAGACGGTGTCGACGTTCTGTTCTCGCAAGCCTGTTGCACGCCCGCGATACCTCTGGTCAGAGGCTCATTTGAAGCGCTACTCTCAATCGAATACATACTTGAGCAGCCCCAAGAGTATACGCGACGCTCATTGTCGTGGCTTGTCGGCTATGTCCACCAGCGGCTCGATATGTACCACCGTCTGGACTCGACGACGCCCAAGGGTAAGCAGTTCAAAGCAGTCCTGGATGAAGACGAAGCCGCATCGCGCATTCGATTGCCCCCGCTGGATGAGTTGCAGAGAGCGGCGGGAAATCTGGAGTCACTTCTCGCCAAGCCTCACCTCAGGCCTGTGGAGGCTGAGTTCAAACGCCACAGGCGGACGCCAAGGTGGCACGCGCTCTTCCGCGGGCCGCCTACCTTGCTAGCCCTTGCCGAGCGCCTGCATCGCGGCGCACAATACGAAATGCTGTACCGCTACTGGTCGCGGATAGCCCACGCACAGGACGCCTTGGGCCTGATTGCGACCGGAAGACTCCGTGACCCGCGCGAGCTGGTTGGGATCGCCACCTTCACGTCGACGTTCGTGTTGCGAGCAACGCGCCTCGTGATTGCGAGACTGCGCCCAGGGGAGGACCTTCGCCCTTGGTACATCAGGGAGGTCAGACCCCATCTCTCTCGACTCCGGCGCCTCCCGTGAGCCCACCCTACGCCTGCATCTGCCAGTTGGGATGCCATGGGGTACATGGCGCTGGGGTCTGCGCGCGCCCGCGATGAGGTATGAGGCCCGACGCTGAGGTCCCCGGGGGCGCGCGTTGTGACCATATCCCGGGGGTAGATGTCTCAACCCTGTCTCTGTTGCCCGGATCGATTGCGCTGGTGTGTCAGATCCGGATGGAGGTCAACAGGACACCTGGTGCCTCAATGTGTAGGTCCCGAATGCGAACGAAGAGATCGTACCTGCAAGCGACCAGCGTTTCGGGCAGTAGGAAGTTTTGCTGGTCGCGAACGATCTCACCATTCTGCCAGCTATAAGGTGGGTGCGCACCTCCCGTGGGCTTGACCTCTCGAGAGACCACCACGTTCCCAGCCTGGTCCTGTAACTGGAGAGTAAGCGTGAAGTCGGCGTCCATCTCAGCCACCGCCTGCCAGAACAGGGTGAGATGGAGAGTGTCCCCAGCGCCTACAGGCTCCTCGGGCAGATGCTCGTATCCCAGCTTGGAGATATTGTAGCCCAGCAGGCGCACCGGACCGAAGTCCACCTCGCGGCGGTGCTGGATGCCCAGGGCCTCGATGGGCGGAGGTGCCTCGGCCTTCAGCACCTCGATCGGCTCCAGAAGGACGCGGTCGCCGACCGTCTCTCCGTCGCTGGTCACACTCAGCCGCTCGCCGGTCTCCAGGCTGTACATGCCGATCTCCAGCTGAAACTCCCCCGGCGGGGTGGCGGGCAGCACCAGCACGCCGTAGTTGTCGGCGAAAACCTCCCCTTCTTGCCAGGTGGTGGTCGGCCTCGCCCCGCCCCCAGGCTCCGCATCCCTCTGCCCCACGATAAATGATCGGCCATCCAGCACGTGGGTGAAGACCTTGTACCTCTCCCCTATCTCGCCCAGGGCCTGCCAGAAGAGGGTCAGTTGCAGGACGTCGCCGGCCCTCACCTGAGAATCGGCCAGGCTGTAGCCCACCAGGGCGATCTCGTCACCCATCCGCAGATTGAGTGGATGCTGGATCTCTGCCCCCATCCCCTCCCCAGGCACGGCGTAGATCACCAGCCGCACGTTGCCGTGCCAGGAATCCTGAGCCTTGAAGGTGTGTTCATCCAGCCAGCCTTCGATGAAGCGATGGGGGTCGCTCTCGACGGTCCCCCAGAACAACGCGTAGAGGTGCCGATGCTGGGCCACGATCCCCTCCAACGCCTCCTCCGTCTTGCTCTCATCGAGAGGACGCTGACCGGGGAGAGGATAGATGGGCAAAGCCCCATCGTAGTAGTAGGAGAAGATCTCTGTCTGCCCCGGCGCGTTCAGGATGATGGCATCGCCTTCCTGCCCTGCCGCACTGACGTAGCTGGCCATCCCCCTGTAGTCGTCGCGAGCATACCGCTCATCGTAGTAGTAGTTCCTCAAAGATAGCGCGCTGGCGACCAGGACGAATAGTAGGAGGGCACCAGCGATGCCCCAGCGGGCGGCGGCGCGGGCTCGACCCTCGACGTCGGCTGTGAGCCACTCCCCGCCGATCCCCCTCGCCAGGAAGAGACAGAAGGCGGGCGTGACGAGGAGCAGGAACTTGGGGTCATAGGCCGGCCGGCTCAGGGAGAGGACGTACACGGCCAAGATGGGCACGCCCAGGTAGAGCAGAGTGAAGAGGAGAGCACTGAGCTCGGGTCGCGGCAGCAAACCTGGTCTCCTCCCTCCTCGACTCCAGACCACCATGGGCAGAGCCCCCAGCAAGAGCACCAGGCCAAAGCAGAGAACCACGGGGGTGGTCTCCCGTTCCACGGACAGGCCGAGACTGAACACCCTGAGAAGCTCCTCCAGGAGAAACCGGAGGCTGAACGGCTCGCTGACGGCAGGCCAGGTGGTCAGTTGGCCCCCGGCCAATCTCAGCCAGGGAAGGTACAAGGCCACGACCACCAGCTGCGCACCGGCCCAGGCTCCTATCCTCCGGAGACGGCGCAGGGCAGGGTAGCCGATCATCGCCAGCCCGTATGCGAGATTCGTCACCAGGGGAACGGCGAAGGCGAAGTAGTGAGTATAGAGCGCCGCCGTCGTGAAACAGACGTAGAGCACTGCCGACGGGATGGCTCGCCCCCGGGCGGCTGCTCCCGTCTCCGTCCGTGACCTCATCCACCTGACGAAGAACAGCACCGCCAAGGCTGACCACAGGGCAACCAGGATATACATCCTGGCCTCCTGGGAGTAGTAGACCTGGAAGGGGGAAATGGCGGCCAGGAAAGCCGCGACATAGGCCACGCGTCGAGGGAACAGCTCCCCCCCCAGTAGAAAGGTGGCGAAGACCAGTATGGTGCCGGCCAGAGCGGAAAGGGAGCGCAGAGCTATCTCGCTGTTGCCCCAGAGACGCACCCACAGATGCAGGAAGTAGTAGTAGAGAGGCGGATGGATGTCGTGGGCAGCGTCGCGGGTGATGGCGGCTAGACTCCGCGCTGCCAGGGCCGCGCTATTGCCCTCGTCGGCCCAGAGGCTCTGTCCGTCGAGTCGATAACCACGGAGGAGTAGTGCGAGCAGGAGGATGAGACCCAGAATCAACCACTCGAGCCAGACATGCTTGCCTTTCACCATGTAGAGCCCCGACGGGTTCCGCGTCGCCAGACAACAAAGAGGATGAAAGCCGCCAAGCCAAGGAGGATCAGCAACGACAGGCCACGCCGGATCAAGAATAGAGGAGTGCGGCGCACGATCAATCCATCGATGGCGACCCGGCTGCTGCCCTCGCTGGACGGAACTACGCTCAAGCGTGCCTCATGCTCGCCCTCAGCGAGACCGCCGACCACGGGTATCTCAACCCCACCATCGCGGCGCGAACTCTGCACGCTCCATTCCACCGGCCGACCGTCGATCACCGCCTCCAGCATGCCCGAGTTCTCACCCCCTACCAGCACCAGGCTGAGATCGGTGCCCCAGAAGGTGAAGGTCAGACTATCCCCCGGACGGTCGCTGGCGCGGTATCTGCCTAGTACCGCCCCATCGTCCTCCACGTCCTCCCAGGACCCGGCATAAGCCAACGCCCAATGGTCCTCCTGATGGTAGCCCAGTCCCAGGATCGGCGGCGAGGTGGCCTGTTCCTTGAGAGCATCATACACCGGATAGGGGTAGAAATCTGGCTCCATCATGCGGAAGTAGTAGAAGGCCTGGTCCTTCTCGTGGTCACTGGGCCTCTTGAAAAACCAGTAGTTCATCACACCCATCCACGGCCACTCCGCCTGCGCTCTTCGATAGGCCCCAGCCGAGTATTCGGCCTGCAGTTCCTCACTCACCCGGCCATAATAGGGAAAACTGTCGAAACCGCGAGGCAAGGCATTCCACCCCACTTCCGAGGCCCAGATCGGTTTGTGGGCATCCCCATTGCGGACCATCAACTCCCGTATCAGCAACACCCGGGAGAAGTTGGCGCGATCGGGATGCACCCGCCGGTCAGTGGGACCATTCCACAGCCCATAACCCTGGACCGACAGGATGTCGAAGTAATCGCTGGCGCCGGCGTCGTACATCCTTTGCAGGAAGACCAGGTCCATCAAGTTTCGCTCGGACATCTCTGTCGTGGGCGCCAGTCCGGCGGAGAGGATGACTACGTTGAGGTCTGCCTCTTTGGCCCGGGTGTATCCCACCCCGAGGAGTTCCGTGTATGCCTCGGGGTCGACGGGAGCCTCACCCCATTCAGGATAGATGTTGGGCTCGTTCCAGATCTGGTAGTATTTGATTCGTCCCTTGTACCGGCTGACCACAGCAAAGACGAAGTCGCCGTAGTCAGCGTAGTCATCGGGCGGAGCCAGAGTTCCCGCCTCGTTCCCCGCCCCCCGGCTCCAGGCAGGTGGGTTGTCCAGGCGAGCGATGACCTCGATACCGTACTCCTCGGCCAGGTCAACGATGTGGTCGTATTTCTCCCACGAGGACACCTCGCGACCCTCCCGACGATCCAGGAAGATGCCCTTGCTCTCGATCTCGATGTCCTCCCAGGGGAACTCCTGTCTGATCCATTTGAACCCCGCGTCTCTGATCAAGCGAAAGGATCGATGTAGCTTCCAGTCATCCACCTCCTGCTCCAGGAAGGTGTTGATGCCGTAGGGGTTCAGGCCCGTGTGAGCCACAGGCACGTAGGGTTCAACGTCCGGCGCGGGTTGCTCCAGCCTGATGAGGACCAGCGCGCCGAGTCCCTTGATCTGCTCCACTAGCTTCTGTTCGCCCGTCCAGTCGCGCAGGCCAGCCGCCGTCGCTCCCGAGAGGTGCAGCACGGTCAGGATCACCAGGACGAATGAGGCTACTACTATGAATAGGACTGCTGTCTTCCTGAACATTGCCAAATAACCTATGGGTGAGGAACCGGTTCATTATACCCTCCGGTGTCCAGGGGTCGCAACCATCCAAGACGGAAAGTGTGGAAAAGAGAGTGTTCGACGCAAGAACGACCCCGCTGCGGTTGCCTGGGGTGGTGGATTCCGCACGGTGGCGGGAAGACAGAGAAGAAAGCGGGTATGGCTTTCTGCAACCATCCCCAGGCAGCTCGACTGCGCGGGAGTGATTTTCTTTCTTGTCGAACCTTAAACTTTGGCGCACGGGGCGAAGCGCCGCGGCCGGCCAAGGTCACCTCGCAGGCCGCGGGGAGCAGCAGCCTTGCCCTCAGCCACAACATACAGGGGCCAGGGGACGACGAGCACACTACATATCGCTATACAGGCGGTCACGCTATGTGTATTGAGCTGTTATGGAAAGCAGGATGTTGCCTGACAAGATGGCGGCTTGCAGTTTGACAGAGAAGATATTGTGTGGTATACTACTTCTTTAGCGTCAACGAACTTGCCACGAACGACACGTGAGGGGGTGTATTGCTCTATGGCCAAGGATAGGGGGCTTTCGTCTGATGGCCACAACCCTGGAGACCCGAAAGCAGCGGGTCCGAATGCGCAGAGACCTCTGTTCGATCTCGAGACGGCCACCACGGCCGCTGACCAACCAAGTGCTGAGGGTCGCAAGAGCTACGCACGCATAACCGACATTCATCCCCTTCCCAAACTCGTCGACGTCCAGGTACGGTCCTTCGACTGGTTCAAGGAGGAGGGACTACGAAACCTGTTCGAAGAGACGTTCCCCATCAAGAGCTACAACGGCAAGATGCGGCTCGAACTCCTCGACCACAGGTTTGAGGAGCCCACGCATGGCGAGCAGGAGTGCCGTGTCACGGATATGACGTATTCGG
>Ga0307378_10008609_pt1 | contig 13524 bp, 11 predicted proteins | sample UN1MG_FD_202238 | JGI IMG/M metagenome (GOLD analysis project Ga0307378, IMG submission 202238) | Soil microbial communities from Risofladan, Vaasa, Finland - UN-1 | ecosystem: Environmental > Terrestrial > Soil > Coastal area > Acid sulfate soil | place: Finland: Risofladan, Vaasa | collected... | reverse complement strand
GCTTCATCACCTGTTCAGGATCTGCAGGGGCAGGGAATGGCGGGGCGTCCTCACTCGCACCCTCGATACGATAGTTGTTTTCAGGGACATGGATAACAAAACGGGCTCCCTCGCCTTCTTTCCCGTCCTCGCGGATGGTCATACCGGTCACGCTGATAATCTGGCGGCAGATGAAAAGGCCCAGCCCACTATGTTTTCCCGAATCATACTCGAATATCTGCTCCTTTTTGCCTACAGGGATACCCTCCCCGTCATCCTCGATGAACAGGTCAAGCCCCTCATCGACCTGCTGGTAGGTCACGAATATATTTCCCAGGTTCTTCCCATGCCGGAGGGAATTTTCCACAAGGTGAGCGAGGACATCCTTAAAAAGCGGGTCCGCGTAGATCTCCAGGCGCTCAATCCAGAATCGCCGCGATACACCGTCAGTCTCCACTGAGCCTGCCATTCCCTGAAGAATCCGATGGACTGGCATCCAATCAGGTGGGGAAGCGCCAAGATCCTGGTAGGTCTCGGTCAGGAACAGCTGCCGTGCCAGGTTCCAGGCCAGAGTACGGACCTTGTCGATAAATCCGGATGTCTTCTCATCATGTTCCGCGACTGCTTCACTGTCGGCGGCCTCTATAATCTCGTTGACCGTCCGGTGCAGGTGGTCGTTTGCAATACGGGAAAGCAGGCTGAGTTTATCATTTGCATTCTGTAATGCCCGTTCGGCATTCACCCGGCGGGTGATATTTTCAAAAGAGAGGATGGCCCTGTTGTCGGGGAGCGGCGCCAATGAAACCAGTACAGTCAGTGTTCCCCCTTCCGCAGTGGAAAAAACCGTCTCTGCCGCTGCTACTCTGCCCCCGTCGGAGAGGCGGGAGAAGATAGCATTTTCTTCTTCTTTGCTCCAGAAGAGAGACAGAGCCTCTCCTTCCAGTTCCTCCTGCGTCCTCTCAATAAGTGTCGCCGCTTTTTCATTTGCGTCCTCCACAATCCTTCCGCCTTCACCCTCCCGAATAAGGAGACTTCCCGATTCCGAATTGTCAAAAAGGCCCCTGTAGAGACTTTCCTTTTCACGCAGCCGCCGTGAAAGGAAGGCTATAAGTCCGCCGATGATCACTACCACAACTGCACGTACCAGGGCTTCCAGTATTGTCCCGGGAACAGCTCCCGCAAACAGGAGGACCAAAACAAAGTAAAAACCGGCTATACACCCTGCAAACAAAAGACCCCTTTGCGGGTAACGGTATGCCGCGATGACCACCGGGATATAGAGAAGATGGGGGAGCACCATGGTGATTCCCATTAAAAGCCCGGCCAGGTTTATGGCAAGGACCGCGGCAGATGTCCCGAGAATTGCGGCGTTCCAGACCCCATCCCGCCTCTTGAACAGATCGGGAAAGGTCATTTCGCCATACACTCCTTTTTCGGGCCGAAATACGCCCTGTAATCCTTCGGCAACCGAATACCCTGGCATCCTGTCTCTGGCAGCATATCCCTTCTCCTGATATATAGTGAATAAGGCGAACCCAGGGTATTTTAATTGTTCATTTCTGCATCAGCGAGCACGATCAACTCAGGCGGGTTACGCCCGCAAATCATTCGTCTTCGAAGATGAAATCGCCACGTTCACAAGTACAGAGCAGGCGTTTCCTGGGAAGATCCGGATCTTCTACCCAGATCAGCAGCGTATGCTCATCATACCCGCCGAGATCGGCTGCCATTTTTTCCCGCAAGGTTTCAAGATCATCCCAGGAAAGCCCTCGCAGGGAAGCCACTGCCTTTATTGTCTCAAGCAGATCCGCGAGTGTCCGTGGATCTTTCGACTCCAGGTACTTCTCCAGATCTTCTATCATAGCATACTCAAGATAGGGAAGATACTCATCTGCGGGAACCGATGTAGCGATGCATTTCTTTCCTTCTGACCGGATATAATCAGGCATTGCATCCCTGACTGCTCTATTTACTTGGTCCATGCATCTTCCTCCCGCACGTGCGCATGTTTCCATTCTTCCCTATAAGCATAGAAGTCTGTATGCCAGTTTCTCCATATATACCTGGATGTAGCGCTGTGCTGGCCGCCTGCCGTGACGATACTTCCCGGCCAGCTCTCACGCAGAGGGGCATAGATGAGTGTTTATTTACTGGAGATAACCAATCTCGATGACCTGAAAAACAAGATCATCATGGTGATCATCATGGTGCTTATCGTAAGCTTCTTCCAGCGGGTTTGGCCATGAACCTGGTTGCAGAAATAGACATGCTCTATATGGCTCTCTCAATTGCCGCCATCTGTATCGGGGTCTACTTTCTCCATAAGATCAATGTGTAAAAAAGCCAAGCGTTGTGGTATTACCCGGATAACCGGGAAATTCCCACTCTCCGGGGCCCGGACCATTCGGGATTGGAAAGTTTGCATCATTTATTCTCGTATTTTTAGTCGTTCCGCTGGAAATGATCCCCGGAAAAGCAAGGATTGCCCACTCGAGGCAATCTGCGTGTGATGCTTTTTTATGAAGAATTAAAATTATTTTTCAGCAGGAATTCCCGCTTCGAACAGCAATGAAGACTATCCTGCGGCCTTTCCCTCCCTGGTTGCCAGTGACAGCACAAACGCAATCACACAGATTATTACACCGGCCATGAAAGCTGCCTGGAATCCTTCTACAAAGAGCTCTGTCGGGATGTTGATGTGAGCCGGCCCGGAAGGAATATGCGCACTACCCATCACAATGGACACGAAGATAGTGCCAAAGAGTGCCACCCCAAGAACATCGCCGATATTTCGCATGGTCATCATGATGCTTGATGCCAGGCCCTCCCGATCCGGCGGGCTTCTGTTCAGGATAGCAGTCATATTGGGCGGGAAGAAGAGCCCGATTGCAATTCCCTCCAGGGCAAGGGCTGAAACCACAAAGATGAACGAAGAGTCCTCTGAAAAGCCGGAGAAGAGCAGGAAGGCTCCTGCACATATCAATGCAGAGACCGAACAGAGCAGCCGGGAGCCGCGGCGGTCTGCCATTGCCCCTGCAACAGGCCCCAGGATCATTAAAAATACCGAGGGAACTGCGAGGAAAAGTCCGGCCACGTCGGTGGAGGTATTTTTTATCCCCTCCAGGTAAAAGGGCAGCAGGAACAGGGAGCCGTTCATTACAAGCATGAGGAGCATGCCTGCCGTATTGGCCAGCGAGAAGTCCAGGTCTTTGAGAAGGGATATGTCAACCAGCGGGTCCTCACAGTGTTTCTCCTGGTAGAGAAAGAGGAAGGCGAATATGACTGCACCGGCCAGGCTGCCGGTAATCAGAGGGGAGCTCCATCCCAGGTAAAGCCCCTGGTTTAAGGCATAGATAAGAAGGGTGAGCGAGAGAAAAATCAGTACCGCTCCCGGGATATCGAACCGGCACTTGGGACGGGTGGCAGGCCGATCGGCCGGGATCACCCGCAACCCGATAAAGATGGCTACAATCCCTACCGGGATATTGACAAAGAAGATCCAGTGCCAGCTGATATACTGTGTCAGCAAGCCCCCCAGAACCGGCCCGGCTGCGATACCGAGGGATGCCGCAGTGGCAAGGAGACCGAGGATCCTGCCACGTATTTCTTTGGATAAGTAGACAGCCACCATGGCCGGACCTACGGCCTCGAGGGCAGCTCCACCTATGGCCTGTAAAACCCTGAACCCTATTAGCTCATTTATTGACCCCGAAAGCCCGCATAAAAGCGATCCTACTGTGAAAACTCCAAAACCTGCCAGGAAAACCTTTTTAAATCCCAGTGAATCGCCTATCTTCCCGAAGATGAGTAAAAAACTGCATATAATGAGTATATATGCCATCATCACCCAGGAAACCACCGAGATGTCGGTATGGAACGCCTCTGATATGGTGGGGAGGGCAATGTTCACAATCGTGGTATCGAGCGACCCCATAAATACTGCCAGGGCAATGATGAACACTGCCTCATCTTTAATTGATGCGGAGGAATATTCACACCTTGCTGCATAAAAAATCAATCCGTCAAATTGGATCGTCTCCTGAATGAATATTTTTGACGGTTTTCTTTTTCTCGCCGGGAACAGCAGGGTATGAAAATTTTCACCGTCAAATTGGGAGGATATGAAAAGATATACCCCATATGGCATTCAGGGTAAGAGATGTCCTCTCATGCCCTGATTCGTGGGGAAGATCGAGATCAGGAAAACCCGGGAATCAGCATAAAGAAATACAAATTTTTTTACTCCACCCGCATCTCCCGCACAGGCTCCCCGTAATCATCAAACCAAAGGGCATCGGGATTTCGTTTGCAGGCCATGAACTTCCCGATATCATCATAGTCTGCCGCCTGATGATATTTGAAATACACATATTCATCGTCAAGGCCCACCACCGCGACTTTCCCGGTTTTGTGCGACATAACAAAATTTGGCCTCTTGGCCAGGCCGGAACAGTTCTTCTTGGCTCTTTCATAAATAAGATACGCCTCTTCGACCGGAACGGCGAAATGGTGGTTTCCCAGTGTGGGGCGGCACTGGAAGACATAATAAGGGGCTATGCCGATAAAGGACAACTTCCTGAAAAGATCTGAAAGAACATCCGGATCGTCATTTATTCCGCGAAGCAGAGGCGTCTGGTTGGCCATGACAGCTCCCGCTCTCTGGAGCAGGTCCGCACATCTCACCGATTCAGGAGTTATCTCACGGGGGTGATTGAACTGGATCATGATATAGATCCTCTTCTCTTCGGTGCTGTAGGTCCGGATCATCTCAAGCAGAGACGGATCATTGATGATGCGAAACGGGTTGTAGGCCGGAATCTTGCTGCCGATGCGGATAATCCTCACATGATCTATGGTTCGCAGCTCCCGGATCACCTCTGTAAGCTTTATTGTGGAAAGGAAAAGCGGATCTCCACCGGTCAGGAGGACATTTGTGACATCCGGATGATCGCGGATATACATGAAATCGCCTGCCACATCCCTGACAACCTCTCTTCCCTTTTCAAGAAATAGCCGCTTACGGAAACAGAAACGACAAAAACCTGCACACTGGTCGGAAAGAAGCAAAAGGACCGTCTGGTCATACTTGTGCTGAAGACCCGGAGCGACTGTATAATCAACCTCCTCCGATGCATCCAGCTTCCCCCATTCCTCCAGTTCCTCCATAGTAGGAATCACTATCTTTCTGATAGGATCGTCCTCGTCATCCCAGTCAATAAGAGAGAGGTAGTACTCATTGCTCCTGAAGGCGAATTTTTCCTCCACGTCTTTAAGGCACCCGTATTCCTCCCGGTCAAGTTGCCGGACCATCTCCAGGGCCCTGACATATCGCGGGTTCTTTCTTCTCATGGAAAACCACAATGAAAACACCTGGCCCCGGAATTATATATATAGTTCCCCGTACTCCGTTCCATCCCACAATACCCTGGAGGGAAATCATGATGAGGACTCCTCGCATATTCTTCCCTGATGGCAGAACCACAACTCTGTATCACGATTGATCCGGCAATACGGGAGGCTTTGGAAGCACTGATGGAAGATGAGAAAATGGCCTCGCCTGATGATTTTGTAAACGATGCATTAAGGATTTATATCGCCGCCCAGAAACATGAGCACCGGTCGTCCGAGGAACTGAAACTGGAGATCGAGGGCCTGTGCAGAAAAAACGATGAACTTGAGGAGATCATTCGGAGAAAAGATGATGAAATCACCGTGCTGCTCAGATTATGGGAACACTGCCCTATAAACGACGATGAGAAAGCGCGTATGGAGAGGTCTCCGGAACTTGAGGAAAAAGTTGCCCGCCTGCTGAAAAACTGGTACTACGATTCGGAAAGAAAGGACCATTCAGGGGCTGACAGCGGATAATTGGAGTATCCGGACTTGCACATTCCATTTTATCAGATATATTCACCAGGATTCTTACCCCCTGTTATACAAACTACACCATCATGGAACTGAACACAATCCTGCAGCCGGCATCAATACTTATCGAGGCGGCCATTACAATCCTTGGCGCAACTATCGGATATCAGAAATAGAAGATCTAGGGGTGGGCAATTGCTCTCACCTTCGGCATCTACGTCATCTATGACCTTGCCAGGTATGCGGGCTGGGATATATCCGGTAATCTCCTCGCAGCCATCTTCTTTATGGCCACCCTTTCCATACTATATGCCGTGTGGTCGATATACCGGGATGCCTGAACTCTTCCCGGCAGGCGAACTCTTTTTGTTACGGACTTCCCAAAGGAAACATAGTGATGTCGTCAGCAGACCGCTGGTCCCTCCCTGATATGGATCAGGCACTGGAATGGTGCAGCCGGAGAAACAGGCAGGGCATCAGTTGCACCCTGCATATACTGGGAGAATATGCCACCTCAAAAGATCCAGTGCTGGCCATGGCCAATAAATATCATACACTTCTCGATAAAATCCAGGCAAAGAAACTTCATGCCACCATCTCCGTCAAACCCACCTCGGTTGGGGAAATTTTTAATCGCTCCCTCTCCATGGAAACACTTCGTGACCTGGCGTCTGCTGCTGCTGAATACGGAGTCGGTATAGAGATAGACATGGAGGGAACAGGCCTTGTCGACGCCTCTATCAGAGCAGCGATCAGCTGCGCAGGCGAAGGACACAGTGTCACCCTGGCACTCCAGTCATACCTTGACAGGACTTCCCGCGACCTCCGGGACCTTCTTTCGAAGGGTGTGACCCCACGTATCGTGAAGGGGGCGTATATAGGTGACACAGACGATTTTTTCGAGATAGAAGACCGGTTTAAAGAATATGTCTCAATCGCGGAAGAGAGCGGGAAGTCTTTCCATATAGGAACACATGATCCCGATCTCCTGGAATGGTTCACTGCACGGATGATGGGAAAAAGAGACCTGGTACAGGTGGGGATGTTAATGGGGCTTTCCGACCAGACCAAGCTCCGGCTGGCGGCAGAAGGATGGGATGTCTCCGAATATGTGCCATTCGGCTGGGAAAGAGCCGCTTATGAAGCAAGAAGGGAAAAATATCTCTCCGACATTGCCAAAAAGGGCAGGAAAACAGCACCCTGAATGCCTGGTGATCCGGCCCCGGTCGTGAAAATCAATATAACACGTTTAAATGCTCCGTTTCAAATCTCCCGTGCACACCCCGATTCGATTGCCGCCTTCTTCACCGCATCCGCAATTGTCCTGGTAACTTCCTTGTCAAGGACCGTCGGCATAATATGCTCGCGGTGAGGCCGGGGTACAGAATCTGCCAGCGCATGTGCCGCGGCGACTTTCATCTCATCGGTAATCCTTGTGGCAAAGGCATCCAGCGCTCCGCGAAAGACACCCGGGAAGGCTAACGCATTGTTTATCTGGTTATGGTAATCGCTTCTGCCAGTACCTACCACAACCGCACCGGCTTTTTTTGCCAGGTCGGGCAGGATCTCGGGAACAGGGTTTGCCATGGCAAAGACGATGGGGTGATCATTCATGGTCCGCACCATCTCCGGTGTGAGCACTCCGGGCGCTGACACCCCGATGAATACGTCAGTCCCTTTCACCGCATCAGCCAGCGTTCCCTTCTTCCCGGTCCTGTTTGTCTCGTCAGCGATGATGAACTTGTACTTGTTGCCGTACAACCCTTTCCTGTCCCTGTGAATAATCCCCTTCCGGTCACAGACTACAATGTCATGGACTGTCTGGCAGACATCAGGATTGTAGCCGATGCATCTCAACAGACGCACGATGGCATAACCGGCCGCACCGGCGCCACAGACCACGATGTCCAGGTCTTCAAACTCCTTTCCCGTCGCCCTGCAGGCATTGATCAGCGCCGCCAGCACCACAATTGCAGTCCCGTGCTGATCATCGTGCATAACCGGGATGCCGATGTCCTGAAGCGCCTCCTCCACTTCGAAGCACTTCGGTGCGGCGATATCCTCCAGGTTGATCCCACCGAAGACCGGTGCGATATTCTTCACTTCATCCACAAAATCGGTATGGTAACTCTCAAAACAGATAGGAAACGCATCGATTCCGGCAAATTTTTTAAAGAGGATTGCTTTTCCCTCCATTACAGGTATGGCAGCATACCCGCCGATATTCCCGAGGCCCAGCACCGCGGATCCGTCAGTTACGATGGCGATGCTGTTTCCCTTGATGGTGTATTTATATGCCATATTCCTGTCTTTCTGGATAGCCCTGCATACCTCTGCAACACCAGGGGTATATGCCCTTGAGAGATCCCTCCTTGTCTCCAGCGGAACCTTGGAGCGGATCTCGATCTTTCCCCTGTATTTGGCATGCAGGTCAAGGGCTTCCTGGTAAATATCCCCTGTCCCGGCATCATCATTCATCGTCTCTTCCACCATGTATGTCATTTCCCAAGGCTGGTGATGAAGGTTACCTGTCGCAGACTGATCGCCAGCCTTATAGTGGAATCTTGCAAAAATACCGTATGAAAGGCTCAAATACCATAATAATTCTCATACTTTGCCTTTTTCTGACGGGAAGCCTGGCCTTTTCGGGATGTAGCAGGATCGAGTTTGCCGTAAATGAAGGAACGCCAGGCGACACCTTCGAGCCAGGCCGGGCATATGGCTCCACAGTGACCCGTGTGGTAGACGGTGACACTGTCGTGGTGGAATTCCCTGGAGGAACCGAAGAAAAGATACGGATCGTAGGCGTGGATACCCCGGAGACCACGCCCTCGGAAAACATACCTGGCGAATATCCCGGCATTGATGATCCAGCATATCTTGCCCTCTGGGGTGAGAATGCGAAAGAATTCACCTCCCTTTATCTTGAAGACCGGGAAATTGCAATCGAATTCGATGAAAAAGCCGGTATCCGCGACCAGTACGACCGCCTGCTGGCATATGTCATCCTGCCGGACGGCACAGATTTCGGGGCGCTGCTGGTAAGCGAAGGTTTGGCCAGGGTATATACAGGAGAGACATTTTCGAAAAAATCATCCTACCTGGCACTCGAGACTGCTGCCCGCATTGAAAATACCGGGCTTTGGAACTATAGTTCGCCAATCCTGCCACCGGCCGCACCTGTTCCCATCGATACTCCGGGACAGGGAGTGTTCATCGCCGCAGTCAATTATGATGCAGCAGGTGACGACCGGGAGAATCTCAATGATGAATATCTCATCATCGCAAATGCAGGGCCCGGTGCAGAAAAACTCTCCGGCTGGAGTGTCTCCGGGCCTACCCAGGTGACGTTCACTTTCGGTCCACTCCAGCTCATGGCAGGGGGGCAACTCACATTGCACACAGGGACAGGCATTTCCACAGGTAGTGATGTCTACCGGAATCTTACCACCCCTGCCCTCAACAACCGCGGGGGGATCTTACATCTCCTCGATCAGGAAGGGCAGGTAGTCTCATTATTCCAATGGGGGGCCTCTGCCTCACCGTGACAGTTCACTCCCCTTCTTCCCCCTTCTTCCCCCTTGCTTCCTCGAATGCGAACCGGATCTCTTCCCAGGCCTTGTCCAGGAGCCTTCGGTAATAGGTCTGGTCGAACCGGGTGGCATTCCAGTCAAGTTCCACTGCCCATGTGCGTGAATCGGTGACCACATACCCGATCTCCATCCCGGGGGCAAGCTCAATTCCGGCCTCTTTACAGGCTCTCACCGCCGATGCCTCCGGACAGTTCCGCGAATAGGTAAGCCTGCTGACCTGGCGGCGAATGGCCATCTCCGCCGGATCGGCCGATGGGAGCAATTCTGCGGCCCGGAGATAGCGCTGGTACGCTTTATATTCCACCTCGGCCAGTTCCCGCCGGGTGCGGGCGCCCTTCATCAGGTCGAGGATGCCATGCTGCATGGACTTCACATAGCCGGGGACGTCCCTCCTCCTGGCAGCAATGCCACGCACCTTCATGGTTCCGTCCGCAAGTCTCCCGAAATACCGGTTGTATGCCCCAAAACCGTCCGGCATGGGGAGGAACACAATCCAGTCATAGGCATCCAGCGTGGTGTGGAGAGCTGTCTCCCGCTCCACCCGCTGTTTCAGCAACGGTGCATCCCCGCCCCTGACCCAGAGAGAGTCCACGATCCCGTGAAGGACCTCAAAATCCAGTTCTTCGGCGATGTCCCTTGTCAAAAGGAGAATATCACGGGCATGGCAGGTGATCTGCTCGTGCACCTCGATCCGTCCGAACTTCGCGTTCTTGTATCCCGTATACCCGAAACAGGTGACCAGCATCCACTTGAGCAGGGAATCAAGGCCGGCATAGCGCGGGTCATCCGCCTTTCTCCGCTTGGTCTCCCTCCGGAGCATCAGCAGGGGCTCCAGTACCCCGGGGAGAAACCCTTTCCGTGCCGGGTCATGCAGGGTTTCGGGCGAAAGGTTGTACCTGACAATAACCGAGGGGTAGAGAGAGGTGAAATCGATCTCATAAACCTCCTCGTAGAGCCCCGGTACCGGCTGAAACATCATGCCTCCCCGGTCGGCCGCTTTCAGATCACCAAAACGCCTCACATCTTCCGGGTCGCTCTTCCGGAAGGGAACCGCAATGTCCTGTCGGAGCGCCTCGTACACCTCGTAGGCAGAAATGAGCGTCCCCGAGGTGAAACGTGCCGCAAGGTTGGGGGCAAGCCCGGTGAGCCTGGACCCGAGAATGATCCCTGACAGGTCGCTCTCCCGGAAATTGAAACTCTGCCGGGTGTCGATCAGAATCCTCCCGTCGGGGATGAGCGATCCCACCCGGTACTCGGTCCTCCCGTAGCTCTGGTAAGAACGCTCCGCCATTCGCCTGAACTGCCCGGTGCGGCTGATCCGGAGGTCTATCCCATACCGGCGGGCCTGGGAGAGGATCCGGGGCATCCACACATCTGAGAGCGGAAAGAGGATGACGTCCGGGTCGCAGCTCTCCACCAGCGCGGCCAGATCGGATATGATGGACTGATCACTTCCAGAGAGATGCTCGGCCCGTTCATGGACCACATCTACCCGGGTGATGGGACCCCGGATCATCGGGTTATCCCGGACTGCGATTTCCATGACCTCCAGCGGCATCAGGAAATCCGGTTCGAACCGCGACTCTCCCTGCTCCCCACAGGGAAATATACCCTGTTCAGCCATGTAGCGGTGGTCGAGGCGCAGGTCCACGTTGTAGAGGCAGGCTTCGAACCGGGTCTGCTTCTCGATGGCCTCGGCCACCTCCCGGCCGGCCCCGATCCGGTACCCCTCGAGAACCCCGTGTATGGTGCGGAAGTCACATTCCTCCACCTCGTACCTGCTCTCGAGGGCCTCGACGAGCTCCCAGTGGGCATGGGGATCGCGAAGGTGGAGATAGAACGAGGGGGAGCAGGGGATGGTAACCCGGCGGACCCGTTTTTTCTTCTCCCATAGTTCCACGCCGTCACGGTACCGGGAGTCAATGATCCACACGGCACTGCTCCCGCTCCTTCAGGAACTCGATCATGATTGAGAAGAAGGCGGCCTCCAGGGGGTCGTCGAAGGCATAGAATGCCTCGCTGGAGTGGCGTTTGGCCATCTCCACAAGCCGGAGGGCGTACCCCCTATCCGGCTCAGGGAGTCTCCTGGCGGCCCTCTGCCACCGCCCGGCAAGGTCTTTTACCCCCATCCTGACGCTTGCAAAGCTCCGCCCCATCAGATCCCCTCCAGGGTGGTCTGACCCCGGGGCAGTCCTGCCGGGTGGCGTGACTTTCCCGGCCGGTGCCGTGTCCGGGAGGGTGGCGGGGTCGGAGGTGAAGCGCCCAGGTAGAAGACCCGGTGGGCAAACCTGGACATTTCATCAAAACTCGGGTCGGCTTTGGGGGCATACAGGACCACAAGGGCAGCCTCCCCCGTTTCCCGCAACGCCTGCGCCACTGTCACGGCCAAGTCCTCCGCCCCTTCGTACAGGGTGGGGTCGTGCTCTACGAAGACGACAGTATGGTAGGACTCTTTCAGGATGTGCAGGAGCTGGAAGGCAGTGAATGCCCTCCGCACCTCGATATTGACCGATCTGCGGTTGATACCCGATAGCAGGCGGGAGAAGTTCCCGCTGATAAAGAGGAAGAGGAACTTCTGAAGAACCGGGTTGTCGTTCAACCCCGCCAGCACCACGTCCCCGGGGGCAATAACGGCCGAGAAGGTTCCGGTCTGGAGAGAGACCGTGGGGTGCAGATCGAACTCCATGAATAGTGCTGGAACGAGGAACTTCAAGAAGGCCGGAGAGCATGCGGGGTGAAAGTGCGATCGGAAGCTATATTGAGGGGGGAGAGAACTGGATTTTTCTGTTTGTTTTCGATATTTAAGGAGATTTTTTGATTTTGCAGCAGGGTGACTTTATGGAGGAACTGACACTCACCCTGCACCCATCAACCATGAAATCAACAAAGGACCGAAATAGTCATATTAATCCTGAAAAAATTTCATAGTATTTAAGAAAAATTGTATTTACCTGTCTAATGTACGCACTAGCCTCTTCAGAAGCGTTAAAACAAGCATTTCACAATTAATCGTTTTAATGGGGAGATTACGCTTGTATTTATAAGAACATTTAAATATAACATCGTTGAAATGATTTTCCTGATGCTGAGAGTATCGGCATACAAATGTAGGAGGAATCTTATGAAGAAACTCGTAATAATTGTCATTGCAATGGCCCTTCTTATTGGGTTTGCCGTGGCCGACAGGGGAATTGACCCCGTCCCTGAGACCCAGGGCATTGTCACCTCCACCACGATCGACGCAGTAGGTAACTTTGCCTCTGCCTCCGAGATTCAGTGGAGAATTACCGATAGCATATTAGGACTTCCAAACGTTCCGCCATTAATTGTCTTAGATGCAATATATGAATCCGTGTACACCGAGGACACTGTATCCAACGGTGTAGGCCTGATCGCCTATGACAAGGAGCTCGATGTCGAGACGTCCGGCCAGATCTCCGGCCAGTGGAACATCGAGGCTACCAAGGAACTGGCATTCGTCGGTATTGACGGGGCCCGGGTCACCTCTTCAGACGTAATCTTCGTCGACGGTGCTGCTACGTTGGCCATTACAGAGGAAGAGGTAATCTGTCCGTTTGCATCCGATGTGACTGAACTCTTCCCCGCATACTGCAACCGTGCAGAAGCAGGAAGTACCATCGATATGACTGTGGCAAACGTCCGCACCACCTCAACCGACAGGTTCGTCATGCCTTCTGCCGACCACCCAGTCGAGCTGAACCATGACATCCGTGTCAGTGAGCTGATCACCGACTTGCCGTCCATGGGAATGGCTTCCGCATACATGGATGTCCTGATCCAGGAGGCATATGGTGGAGAGGCAGATCCGACGGCACTTGCTGAGAGAATCGAGTTCTCCGAGGAGACCACCGTCGACGGTGACGTTACTCTCTTCGAGAAGCTGATGCACTACGAGTCCGGAATGGTCAGGTAAATCCTGAAAAATCCAACCTTTTTTTTGCGTTATTCTGATATTATCCTGAATTTTAGAGACTTGTAACTTACCCCGTGACAAGTAAGGAGAAATTAAGATTCTACTCTGTGAAAAGGCGTTGTCGATGAGGCACATATCCGAATTCAGGAAGTC
>Ga0307378_10008600_pt1 | contig 13530 bp, 7 predicted proteins | sample UN1MG_FD_202238 | JGI IMG/M metagenome (GOLD analysis project Ga0307378, IMG submission 202238) | Soil microbial communities from Risofladan, Vaasa, Finland - UN-1 | ecosystem: Environmental > Terrestrial > Soil > Coastal area > Acid sulfate soil | place: Finland: Risofladan, Vaasa | collected... | reverse complement strand
ACGACGTTCCTCAACCTCCTCGGCGGCCTCGACCGGCCTTCGGAAGGACGCGTCCTTCTCGACGGGGACGACTTTTTCGCCGGGACGGACCGGGAGGTCGCCGGAATCCGCAACCGCAAGATCGGCTTCGTCTTCCAGGTCTTCCACCTCCTCCCCGAGTTCACCGCTCTCGAGAACGTCAGCTTCCCCCTGATGATCCGGGGTGTCCCGAAAAGGGAGGCTTTCCTGAAGGCCCGCGACATCCTCAAGGAGGTCTCGCTCGAGGACAAGGCCTATTCGCGGCCGAGCCAGCTCTCCGGCGGCGAACAACAGCGCGTCGCCATCGCCCGGGCTCTTGTCAACGAACCCCGGCTCCTGCTGGCCGACGAGCCGACGGGCAACCTCGACTGGAAGACCGGGGAAAAAGTCCTCCGGCTCGTCCTCGACCTCCACCAGCGCAGGGGGCTATCCTCCATCATCGTCACCCATAACGAGAAGATCGCCCGTTACTGCCACAAGGTCTATATGATGGAGTCGGGAGAGTTGAAACTATTATCCTCGGCCCCGAGTTAATCCGGGTATGAGGTCCCCAGTTGCCCCAGGGGCCGGAGCTTTGACCAATCCGGTCCGATATGGTATATGATAGAAGGAAATTCGATATGAAAAAGCTCGTCCTGGCGCTGCTGCTCGTCATCCTTCCCGGTTTTTTATCCGCCCAAGAGATCCTGGAAAAGATCGAGATCGTCGGGAACGACCGGGTGACGCCGGAGACGATCCTTTACTATCTTACGGTCCGGGAAAACGAATTATACGTCGCCGACCAGTTCCGGCGGGACTTCCGCGTCCTCTGGTCGACGGGATTTTTCTCGAATATCAAGTTTGAGGAGGCCCCGGGGACGAGGGGCAAGATCCTGCGGATCACGGTCGAGGAGAATCCGGTCGTCAAGGCCATCACCTACAAAACGGGCAAGAAGGTCAAGGAAAAGGCCATCGTCGATAAACTGAAGGAGAAGGACCAGGCCATCCTGGCCTATTCCTATTACAGTCCCTTTAAGCTTCAGCGGATCAGGGACACCATCACCGACCTCCTTTTCGAGAAGGGGTTTCTGGCCTCGAAGATCGATACGGAGATCATCAAGCAGGGCAAGAACGAGGTGGACGTCCTGATCAAGATCGACGAGGGCCCCAAGGTCCGGGTCGGGGAAGTCGTCTTCGAAGGCACGACCAAGCTCTTGCCGAGTGCGCTCACGTGGTCGATGAAGGACAACCGGCCGCACAGCCTGTTCACCTGGGCCTTGGGCAAGGACGTCTACAAGCAGAACAAGCTCACCGACGACGTCGATCTGATCAAGAAGAAATACCAGGAGAACGGCTACATGGAGGCCTCCGTCGGCCAGCCGCGGATCGAGGAGGTCGAGAAGCGGTTTCTCGTGTTCAAGAAGCAGAAGATGATGCGGCTCACCATCCCCATCACCGCCGGCTATCTCTACCGTGTCGGCGAGATCAAGGTCGAGGGGAGCAAGGCCCTCAACATCAAGTTTATCCGGAGCCTGATCAGGCTCCTGCCCGGCGAGGTCTACAGCATCAAGAGCCGGGAAAAAAGCGTCGACGACATCTCGGAGGTCTACCGGGACGGCGGCTACATCTATGTCCAGGTCATTCCCGTCGAGAACCTCGACCCCAAGAGAAAGGTCGTTAACGTCACCTTCAACATTATCGAAGGGGAGGTCGCCTACCTCAACCGTCTCGACTTCCGCGGCAACATCTACACCAAGGACAAGGTCATCCGGCGGGAGATGATGATCCGGGAGGGCGACCGCTTCAGCATGGGCATGTTCAAGAACAGCATCCTGCGGATCAAACAGCTCGGCCTCGTCGACCTCGAGAAGGACCCCGATCTCAAGCCCGATCCGAACGACCCGACCAAGATGGACGTCCAGGTCAACGTCAAGGAGCTCCAGCGGAACAACATCCAGTTCACCGCCGGCTACAGCGGCTACGAGGGCACGTTCGTGGCCTTCAGCTACTCCACAGTCAACTTCCTCGGGGCCGGGGAGACCTTGGAGCTCACCGCCCAGCAGGGCAAGTTGGTCAAGAATTACTCATTCGGCTTCTCCGAGCCGTATCTTTTCGACAAGCCCATCACGGCGGGCTTCAACATCTACGACCGGAAGACCGACTACAGTTCGTTCGGCCTTTACAAGCAGAAGACCAAGGGCATCGACTTCACCCTGGGGACGAGGCTTTTCGGGATGTGGCGGACGAGCATGACATACACCATCCAGAAGGTCAGCGTCGAGTATCCCGAGGGGTTGATGGTATCGTCGATCTACGGCTCCGGCACGTTCTATGAGAGCTCGATCAGCCCGACGCTCTTCCGGTCCACGATCGACAGCCCCCTGACGCCGACGCGTGGGACGCAGTACTCGGTGAGCCTGAAATATGCCGGCACTTTCCTCGGTGGCGCGATCGACCTCATCAAGCCCCAGATCGAGTTCACCTACTATCACCCGATCCTCGGCCGCGGCCCCAAGGCTCATGTCGTCGGCTTCCACGCCCAGTACCAGTTCATCAGGGCGATCAACAACTCCGAAGTGCCGTATTGGGAGAAGTTCTTCCTCGGTGGCGAACGCTCCATCCGCGGTTACGAGGTCTACTCGATCGGACCCAGAAACGCGAGCGGCTATAACATAGGCGGCGAGAAGGCCGCGGTCTTTAACGCGGAATATATCATTCCCGTCGGTGGCCCTCTTTACGCCATCTTTTTCTATGACGTGGGAAATTCCATCCTCTACAGCGACAAGCTCAGGTTCAAAGACATGTACTCGTCGATGGGCATCGAGGCCCGGCTCTTCATCCCCGCCCTGAGAGTGCCCTTCCGCCTTATATTCTCCTATAACAACAAGAAGATCCGTACGAACGATCCGGATTTCGCTTTTCGTTTCGCCGTGGGCACGACGTTTTAAGGCGTACGGGCCTATTTGCCAACAGGAGGCTTGACATGAGGAGACAACTTCGACTCGTTACGTTGGTCGCGGCGGCCGCCATCGGGCTGGCCGGCCTCGTCGCCGCTCAGGAGGCGAGCAAACTGGGAGTGATCAATTCCCAAGATATTCTCGATAAGTCCGTGGAAGGCCAGCGCGTCCTGGCCCAGCTCCAGGCCGCGAACACGAAGTATACCGAGAGCATCACCCGGCTGGACGACCAGATCAAGCAGCTCCAGAACCGGCTGAGCGCGCAGCGGCTGACATTGACCACCGAGGCGGCCGCGGCGATCCAGGCCGACATCCAGAAAAAGCAGACGGATCGGCAACGGATGGCCGAGGACGCCTCACGGGCCATGCAGGAGCTCCAAGCGAGGAGCCTGGACCAGCTCCAGAGCGAGATCATGCCCATCATCGAGCAGCTCCGGAAAGATAAGGGGCTTGACGTCATTTTCGACCTGGGCAAGAGCGGGGTCGCGTTCATGAGCCCGGCGCTCGACCTGACCGCCGAGGTCCTCCGGCGGTATGACGCCCTCAAAGCGGCCCCTCCGGCCAAGAAGTAGACCCGAGCGAGGCCGGATCATGATCTCGATAGAACAGATCGCGAAATTGCTGCCCCACCGTTTCCCCTTCCTGCTCGTCGACCGCGTCATCGACATGGTCCCTGCGAAGACCATCGTCGCCCTGAAGAACGTGACATGCAACGAACAGTTCTTCCAGGGCCATTTCCCGGAATGGAAGATCATGCCCGGGGTCCTCATCATCGAGGCTCTGGCCCAGGCCGGTGCCATCCTCCTCTTCGGCTCCATCCCCGACCCGGAGAGGAAATTCATCGTCATGAGCAAGATCGACAAGGCCAAGTTCAAACGGATGGTCGTTCCCGGCGACCAGCTCCGGCTGGAGGTCGAGTGGACCCGGGGGAAAGGGCGGATCTGCAAAATGGTCGGGAAGGCTTTCGTGGGGGAGGACCTCGCGGCCGAAGCGGAAATCTATGCCACCGTCCTCGACGTCGAGGACCTCAAAGAAAAAAAGAGTTCGGGACAGATCTGACCCGACAGCGGCCCGCTCACCTCTCCCTCCGCGATAGCGGAGGGCCGATTACTTCATCAGGAAAAGGGCGTCTTCGAGCTTGGAATTGTAGGTGACGCCCGTTAAGGTCACTTTCTGGGCTTCGGTCCCATCGTGGAGGACGCGCATCGAGAAGGCGACCGTCGTGCCGCCGACCTTCTGGTAGTTGCTCAGGAAAGTCTCAGCATCCACTTCGCCGCCGGTCTGGTCGATGGATTTGGCCTGCTGCTTGTAGGGGAGGTATGTGGCCGGGTCGAGGAAGAATGTGGTTTTGTGGCCGTCCGAAAGGGTCTGCTCGAGGACGACGTAGTCCTTGTCCTCGATCGTCGCCTTGGGCTTCAGGGCGTAGGTAATGCCGAGTTTCTGAGGGTTGAGGAAAGCCTGATTGCCCAGGGCCTGGCGGGAGAATTCCTTGGTCATGAAATCGGGCAACTCCTCCGCTGCCCCGGTCTGGGGATTCGTGGACCAAGCCTTCTGTCCGTCGAACGCCTGGGTGATGGTTATCCCCAATTCGGCGATATCGATGTCCATGCGGACCTTGTCGGGTTCCTTCTGGTAGATCGTGATGGGCGCCGTGATGGACATGGGGCTGATGATCTCGACGGTTCCCGTGATGGTCGTGTCCTTGATGGCCTCGAGGGCCTTGCGTCCGCCCATGGCGTCGATCATCTTGTTCAGGACATCCTGGGCCGTCTGCCCATAACCGGGCAGGGCGGCGAGCGTCATCAGCACGGCGGCGCTGAGGATCCAGGCGGTTGCTTTTTTCATAGGTTCCTCCAATTTCTTCAGAGTGGCGATCGTTCGATAATACGAATATTCTAAACGAAAGTTCAGCTTTTGCCAACATCCCCCGCCTGTATGTCCCCCGCCTGTACGGGCTTTCTTGGGCATCCGTTTTTCGGCAACTCGGCAGGCGTGGACTAGTCTTGAAAAATATTGGAGTCTAGCCGTTTATTTAGGAGAACTCTGATTAATTTGTAACTAATTGAATATAAAATAATAAAACCATATAAATGGATTCGAGGATTTATAGCAATGTAATGAATAAGGACATATAATAATTGTCAAGTGTAATATTTATCTTGATTTATGTTGATAAATAATGTTATAATCACCATGTTCATTAATAGGACATATTTTCGGTATAATGGCAGCGCGGAACATGGCTCCCAATTTCTCTTTGATCGCCTGCGCGAACTTCGACCGTGAAATACTGGCCCTCCAATCCTCGCCGGATTTCCAGGACGTCCGCTTTAAAACTCTGTCGGTTGCCTGTGACCAGGTCGATGCCGAATGGCACGGCCTGGACGAAGCCGTAGGGTCCTTCCGTAACGACGGGGGTTCCGTCTGCATCTTCGGTAGCTACTGCCTGACCCGGGCCGCGAAGGACTTCGGACCAGGCGAGGCTTGGCGGTCCGTCCAGAAAGGCCAGTGTTTCGAGTGGGTCGCTGACAAAGAAGTCCTCGACAGGTTCCTCCAGGACGGCGCGCTTCTCGTCCTGCCGGGGTGGCTCAGGGACTGGGAAACCCACGTCGATACACGCTGGCCGTCCAGCCGGAAGAGCGCCCAGACCTTTTTCCGCGAGCTGGCGAAAAAAGTGATCCTTCTCGACACGGGCGTCTATCCCAATATCGACCGCGAGCTCAAATCCTTTGCCCGCTTCCTCCGGCTCCCGCACGAGATGTTTCCGGCCGGGCTCGAGCATTTCAAGCTGAACATCGCCCGGATCGTCCTCTCCTGGCGTGTGGAACGAGAGAGGGAGGGCGTCGAGGACCATATGGCCGCGATCCGCCAGCAGATGTCCGCCTACGCCCGGATCGGCCATCTCCTGGGAGCCGTGACCAATGTTAAAAATTTCGAGGAGGCCCTGGCCGGCGTTCTCGAGCTTTTCCGCGTCCTCCTCTCGCCGCAGGAGGTCGTCTTCCACTCCGTCGATTCAATTTCTGGACGGCCCGGCCCCGAAGGATCGCCCTGGGACAGGATCATCGCGCTCAACGCCGATTATGCCTGGACGGATGACCGGCGGTCGGTCTATCTGAAGATCTCCCATTATCGGGATCTCCTGGGCATCCTCGAGGTGGTCGGCTTCAATGACCCTGACCGGCGGGAACACGACTTCGACTTGGCGCTGGCCCTGGCCAGGATCTCGGGCTTGGCCTTGTCGAACGTCAAGACCGGCCACGCGCTGATCACGGAACGCGACAGGGCCGTCAACGCCGAAGCCGCCTTGGCGGCCGGGGAAGAGAAGATGAGGACGGTCTTCAGCTATCCCCTGGGCCTCTACAGAACAACGCCCCAAGGGCAGATCCTCGACGCCACGCCGACCTTGGCCCGGATGCTCGGCTATCCGGACGTGGCCGCGCTCAAGACGGTGAACTTCTGGGACATCCACGACGACCCGTCCGACAGGGACAGCTGGCAGGCCGTCCTCGATTCGAGCTCCATGGTCGAGATCTTCGAAACCCAGCTCCGCCGGAGCAACGGCACTCTTCTTTGGGCCAAGGATTCTTCCCGGGCGGCCAAGGACTCCCGGGGGAACGCCCTGTTTTACGACGGGGTCATCGAAGATATCTCCCGGAAGAAGCTGATGGAAGAAGAGCACTCCTGGGGCGTGCGTCTGCAGGCCTCGGTGAGCGACGTCTCCGAACGGTTGTTGTCCCCGACGCCGATCGAGGAGATGTCCTCCGTCGTCCTGGAGCACGCCCGCCGGCTGACCGCGAGCGCCACCGCGTTCGTCGGGCACGTCGATGAGCGGACGGGCCGGCTCGTCCCCGTGGCCCTGACCCCGGAAGCGCGGGACCTGCTCGCCGGGCATTCCGAGAACGGCGGGGATCTCCACGAGGCCTCGGAGATGTGGCGTTGGGTCCGCGAGAAGCTCAAGCCCATCGTGACGAACGTCACCAGCCTGGATCCGCGTTTTTCCGGGATGCCCACATGGCATTTCCCCGTCCGCCAGTTCCTGGCGGTTCCCGCGGTCATGTCGGGCGTCATCGTCGGACTGATCGCCGTCGCCAACGCGGAAAATCCGTATGTGGAGAGGGACCTCAAGGCGATCGAACGCCTGGCCACCTTGTACGCGATCGCCATCCACCGGACCCGGACGGAGAACGAGCTGCGGGACCTGTCGCTTATCGACGAGCTGACGAAAGTCTACAACCGCCGCGGTTTCATGACCTTGGCCGAGCAGCAGATCAAGGTCGCCCATCGGACGAAGAAGGAGATGGCCATCTTCTATGCCGACCTCGACGACCTGAAAAAGATCAACGATACGTTCGGCCACGACGAAGGGGACGCCGTATTGGTCGAAGCCACCGCCATGCTACGTGACGTCTTCCGCGATTCCGACATCATCGCCCGCCTCGGCGGGGACGAGTTCGCCGTCCTGGCCATCGACGTCGCCGAAGGGAAGGCGGCGGCGCTGGCCCGCAGGCTTCGGGAGAAGATCGCGGCGCGAAACTCCCGTCCGGGGCAGAAGTATTCCGTCTCCTTCAGCCTGGGGAGCGCCCGCTACGATCCGGACAAGCCCGGCTCGCTGGCCGAACTCCTCACCGCGGCCGACAAGAAGATGTATCAGGACAAGACCACGAGGAAGGCCGCCTCGAAAACTGCCTGACGACCGCCGGCGCCCCTCAGTTCCGGATCTTGTACTTGGCCAGCTTATTGTAGAGCGTCGTCCGCGAGATGCCCAGGATCTTGGCCGTCTGGCGCATGTTCCCCTTGGCCACCTTGAGCAGATAGAGGATGTAGTCCTTCTCCAGGTCGTTGAGAGAGGACAGATGGCCGCGGCCGCCGAAGGCGATCGCTCCCTGCGGCGGGATGTAATCGCGGAGGTACTTGGGCAGGTTGGCGACGTCGATGAAGTCCTTTTTGCAGAGCATGGCCGCGCTTTCCAGGACGTTGGCCAGCTCCCGGATGTTGCCCGGCCAACCGTACTTGAGGAAGAGCTTCTGGACTTCGCGCGAAACACCGCGCACATTCTTCGAAAAATTCCGGCTCGCTCCCTGGAGGAAATGGCGAACGAGCAGGGGAATGTCCTCCAGCCGTTCCCTGAGGGGGGGAAGGTCGATGGTGACTTTGTTCAGGCGGTGGAAAAGGTCCTCGCGGAACGTTCCGGACCGGACCCTCTCGGCCAGGTCCCGGTTCGTGGCCGCCAGGACCCGGACCTCGACGGCGGTGTTCTCGTTGGCGCCCAAGGGCCGGAACTCGTGGCTTTCCAGGACCCGCAGGAGCTTGGCCTGGACGGCCACGGGGATCTCGGCGATCTCGTCGAGGAAGATGACCCCGCCGTCGGCCTCGTCGAACATGCCGCGCTTGTCCTTGTCGGCCCCGGTGAAAGCGCCCTTCTTGTAGCCGAAAAGCTCGGACTCGAAGAGGTTTTCGGGGATGGAGGCGCAGTCGCAGATGACCAGAGGTTTCCCCCCGTAGGGGCTTAAGCCGTGGATGGCGCGGGCGACGACCTCCTTGCCGGTTCCCGTTTCGCCTGTGACGAGGGCGCTTGAGAAGTACTTGGCGATGTTCTCGATGAGGCTGAAGATCTCGAGCATATACGGGTTACGGCTGATCAGGCCCTGGAAAACGTATTTTCGCTCGAGCTTCTTTTCGAGGTGCAGGGTCTCCCGGCGGAGCTCCCGTTTTCGGGAGATCCGGCTGAGGACGTCCTGGAGGATGTCGCGTTCGAACGGTTTGGGGACGAAATCGGTCGCCCCGGCCCGGACGATGTCGAGGACGGCCTCTTGACCGGCGGGCTCGCCGCCGACGAGGACGTCGATCAGGGCGTCGGATTTCTTGATCTTTTTCATGACCAGGAGGCCGGCGGCGAGAGAGTCGCCGGAGTCGACCAGGACCACGCGGATCCCGTTCTCCCGGACGACGGCCAGATAGTCGTCTTCGGTCTGCGAGAAAAAGACGTTGAAATCGACGGCTACGGGGGACTTCTTGACGGTCTCGTAGAGCGAGAAGTCGTCCGAGATGATCAGGAGGTTGGTCTGCGCTTCCATCGCTGCCCGGCTTCGTCCCTTGGCGGTGTCCTTATCTTATCAATTCCGGGGGGAATAAACAACTTTCTCCGATCGGCCACGGGAAATTCCTGGGACACGGTCCCTGTTCAATAAAAAGCGTCATGTCCCGGATCTCCCCGTCAGCCCCGGACGGCCCCGGACGAAGGTCAGCCGGGTCCGATTGCGGCCCTCCTCTTCGATCCTGACGATTTCATATCCGGTCCGATCGAGGTATTTAACGTGGGCCCGGAGGTAGGCCAGGCCCTGCTCGCAGAGGAAGTCGAGCCAGTCCCCGGTCGCCGTCTCGTCCATGACCTCGGGCGTTTGCTCGACGAAGGTCGTCTGTCCCCGGGGCGTCAGCCTGTTTTCCGAAGGGCCCCGGCGTTTGGCGTAGATGTTGACCCCGCCGGCTGTCTCGAGGGTGTTCATATGGGGGGCCCAACGGGCGGCCCAGCGCTCGTACCGGTCATAGAATTTCTTGTTCGACGCGGCGAACCGGGCGTCTCCCTGGAGTTCCAGGGCGATAAGCTTCATCAGGGCGTCCCCGGCCGCTTTTTGCTCGGCGTAAAGGGGAAGGCGGAGGGCCTTGAAGTAGGTGAACCAGCCCTTGGGGATCCGGTAGTCCCGGAAAAGGTAAGGTGAGTAGTTGGAGAACGGCTGGACCCATTCGTGGGAGGGGTAGCCGTGGAGGTTGAGGAAAATATCGGGAGACCATTTTTCATAGAGCTTCGTCCGGACGGCGGCTTCGGGCAGGAGGGGCTTGGCCCCGGCCTGGTAGCCGATGTCCACGCCCAGGGACCCGTAGCGCCCGGCGTGCAGGCTGTGGAAGGGCTCGTTCTTCTGCATCTCAAAGGCCGCCGCGGCCCCGTCCGGATTCTCCAGGGGCTGGAGGACGAAATTCATCTTCTTGAGCGCTTCACGGTAGGCGGGGTCCCGGGCGACGAGTTCGGCGAAGCGGAGGAGGTAATTGGTCGAAGAGACCTCGTTGGCGTGCTGGCGGGCGACAACCTGGAGGGTCGGCTTGAAAGTGACCAAGCGCGGCAGGGAGACGTATTTTTCGAACGGCAGGAAAAGTTCGAGGACGGGCACGTCCCGGCCCTCATAAGACTTCCCGCCCACGTAGTTCCGGACGCCCTTGAACGCGGACAGTCGGCGGATGAGATCCCGGGCCATGACGGGCGAGATGATCTCCCGTGTCGTCACGATGGTCTCTTCGGGCCGCGGGGGAGGGGGCGGGACGGTGGTCTCTTCGGGCGGCGTGATGACCTTGAGATCCTCGTCCTTCTCCAGGGTCTGGCAAAGGAGCCGGAGCGTGAAGCCCTCGACCTTCGGGAATTCGAAAAGGTCGCCCACGGCTCCGGCGGCGAAGAGCCTGCGCCAGGAGCTCACGATGTCGATGAGGGCCAGGTAGTCGGCCTCCTTTTCCCAGTCGGTCTCGACGACGATATTGGCGATGCGGTCCTTCCGCCCGTCGTAGACGAGCTCCGTCGTCCGCGTTGCCTTGGGCTTCAGCGTCGGGAAGACGGTTTTCCGCGAGACCCCCTCGTGCCCCTTCTCCTTCCAGCGGACGGTCATTTGGGGAACGGCGGCCGGCCAGTCCTCGAGGACGACCCTGGCCCGGGTCGGACCGCCCTCGAGCGAGGGATGAAGCGACGGCAGGACGTTGCCCGGGGCCGACGACCGTGAGGTGTCGGCCGGCAGGTCCTTGTCTTCCGGGTCGAAACGGGTGACGCCTCGCAGGAGGTCGAGCGTGTCGAAGTAGATCTCATCGTGAAGCGCCTCGAGCGACGAGATGATCTCCTCGTCGAGGCCGATCCGATAGTCCGGCTCGCTCGCCTGGACGTCGACGAGGAGCCGCTTGAAATAGGGTTGCTTGGAGAAAGTCGGCTCGTCGCCCGTCTTTTTCCGGATATGGCCGACGACGGCCCTCAGGACATCCTCCTGATAAAAGCCCCAGAATTTTTCGAGGTCGGTCTGGAGCGGGAGGTCGCAGATGACGGACCCGCCGGCCTCGATGCGGAGCCAACCGCAGGTGACCTTGGCCGTCCCCCATTCCGGGAAGATGTTCGAAAGGAGAATGTCCCGGGTCCGTGGCGTGAAGCTCCGGTCGAGCAGGACGGCACTCCTGTCGTCATAGGCCCTGATCTCGTATACCGGCCCCCCGGGCGCTTTGACCTCGAACTCGATGCGGTCGAGAGGGATGGCCAGCTCGCGGGCCAGGATCTCGTCCACGGGGTAGAGCTCCTGGAGCCACCGGCTCGGCTCGGCATAGGCACGCTTGGGCCGGGTGAAGTCCTCCCTTTCCTCGGAGAACTTGATGGCGAGATGATGGACACTCTTCCCTTTGAGGGCGGGCAGGACCTTTTCGATAAGCCAGAAATATCCGGGCTTGTAGGCCGAAACGACCTCCGCCTCGGCCGCGGCGTGCCCGGTCGTGCGGAGGATCTTTTCGACTTCTCCGCGGACTTTCTCCCGGACGCCCGGCGATTCGCTGACTCCCAGGCTGACCTTTAGGAGTGCGGCCGTCCCCGCGGGGCCGGAGAGGCCGCCGACCTTTTCCCGGATCAGGACGAGGGCGTCGTCGACCTCCCAGGTGAATTCTTTCGATTTTTCGAAGACCGTCCGGCCTTCCCTGAGCGTCGAGGACTTGACCGAGATCGCGGCGTTTCCCGCCACGTTCCGTAGGATATCGCGGACGGCCGCCTCGAAGGGCCCGTTCGGCCCGGGCAGGATTAGCTCGGCATCGATGGATTCGAGGTCCCGGCCCTTGAGCTCGGCCGCCGTTTTCTCCACCGCGTTCATGAGGAAAGCCTCCGCCGCCCCTTTCTCTCCGCTCAGGAACTTGTCGATGTCCGCGGCGAGGTCGGAGAGCTGAGGATTTCCTTCGCCGTAATCCCCGAAGTAGGGGAAGGTCCTGGCGAGGTAGGAAAGGGTTTTGTCCAGCCCGAGCGGACCCGGAGCGTAGACGACGAGGGCCGAGGACTTTCCGAAGGCCTTGGGGACGACCTTGATCAATCCTCCGGCGTCGTCGAGGGCCGGAGGTTTCAGCTTCCCGGTCTTGACGAGGTCGAGGGTCATGGCGTTATCCCCGACCAGGATCGGGGCGGCCAGCGCCTTCCGGCTCTCGACCTCGGCTTGCAGTTGGACAAGGGGGAACGAGGCCCCGGCCGTGGCCAGGACGAGCCGGCTCGAGAGCTCGGCGACAATCCCGCTTCCGAGATCATCGGGGATGACGATCGAAGAGTCGACCGCGTCGACGATCCCGTCCTTGTCCTGGTCGGAATAGACGCCCTTGGTCGAGAAAAGGCCGAGGAGGTCGAACTCCCTGCCCGTTCCTTCGGCCCGGGGCCGCTCCTTGAAACCGGGCGTCAGGAGCCTCTTGGTCGCGCCCGTCCTCGACAGGATGACCTCGGACTTCGTTTCGCCGAAACAGAGTTCGAAGGTCAAGGCGGCGCAGGCCGGGTAGGACAGGACGTCGGTCCGGACGCCCTTGAGCTGCTGGCGCTCGAGGAGGAGCAGCGCGTCCCGCGCTTTCTTCCTGTCGGCGTCCTCGGTGAAGTGGATCTCGACACCCAGGTCCTTGATTTGGCCTTGGTCAAAGGCCAGGGCCCGGAGGCCGTCCGCGGAGCCGGGGTCGACGGGGAATTCGTAAAGTGCTTCCCGGATGACCGTCTTCTGGAACTTGACCCCCGCCGCGGCGAGGAACGCGGCCAGGTCGTTCTCGAGGTTCATGTAAGTGGCTCCGGTCTCGCGGCCCCAGACCTCCCAGAAATATGGCCAGCGCAGGAAAAAGGCCCGCCCGGCTCGGAGGAGGGCTTCGTCCGAACCGGCGACGCAGGCGATGCCGCGCTGGTTTTTTCGGGCGAACAGGAAAACCAGCCCCCGGTTCGGGCCGAGCGAGACGGGGTCGATCCGGCGCTCCTTCAAAGCTTCCCGGACCCAGGCTAGGTTATTGCCGATGAGGATCGGGAAGGGGATGGGCTGCCGGGCGGTGACCTCCGATTCCCGTCGGACGAGCCCGAAGTCGACGGCCAGGCTCTCGAAATTGACCCGGGCGGCGATGTCTGCGGCCAGGGCGACCTCGCGGGCCGTCGGCTTGTCGGGGATGATGATGGTGACGGCCGGCTTTTCCGGGAATCCGTCGCCGTCGAGGTCGAGGACGGCTATTCCCGGGCCGAAGAGCTGAGACAGGCTGTCGATAGCGGCCAACCCGTCCCCGGTTTTTCCAAAACCGGGACCGGGACTGGGAAGCCCTGCCCCGGTCTTTTCAGAACCGGGACTGGGAAGCCCTGCCTGGAGGAGGCACAGGCCCGCGATGGCCGTGAGGAGCGCTTTTTTCATGGTCCGGTCTCCCTAATGAATTCCCCGGAATTCTATCACATTCGCCGCCATTTTGGCGTTCGCAAGTTCGGTTCGGATGCCGTTGTTTTCTTCGCGGGGCACGGGGTAATATAGCCGAGATCGATAGCGCGGCGGCGAGTCGCGGGACGCCCATCAAAACG
>Ga0307378_10008597_pt1 | contig 13531 bp, 9 predicted proteins | sample UN1MG_FD_202238 | JGI IMG/M metagenome (GOLD analysis project Ga0307378, IMG submission 202238) | Soil microbial communities from Risofladan, Vaasa, Finland - UN-1 | ecosystem: Environmental > Terrestrial > Soil > Coastal area > Acid sulfate soil | place: Finland: Risofladan, Vaasa | collected... | reverse complement strand
GTGCTGCGTATCGAAACAACGGTCAACGACGTTACCTTTTTCAAACACCACCGCAGGGTGGAACATCGCGACGGCACCAGCGAAATGAAGCTTGCGCCACTGCAAAAAAGCATCTACAGTTTGACTGTGCTTGCTGAACTGATGTGTGCCGCAAACCGCCGCTATATCGATTTCATCTCCGCCATTGACGATCCCGGTTCTGCCCAAAAAGACATCGAAAAGATTGCCAGGCCCGTCAGAGATAATGGCCGCAGCTATCGCGGCTTTAATCTCTTTGACGGAGACGACCTCGATTTGCTTCATGCGGTTAGCCGGGGAGAATTCAACATCAGCGGACTCACCTGCAAACGACTCAAAAACCATATGGTCGGAAAATCGGCCAGTCAAATCTCGCGCATGCTCAAACGGCTTCGAACGCACGGCCTTATCAAAAAGATCGGACGAACCTACAAATACTACCTGACTAAATTCGGTCGACGAATTATCACAACAGCTTTGAAAACCAGAGAACTGTTCGTGATCCCTTCGCTCCGAGGGAGACTGGCTCACTGATCCAAATATCTTGACCATTTTACGCAACATTTTATTCATAAGAGACTAAATACCAAGTTCTTTATTTTTATCAACTTACGAATTCTTGCTCTGTAACACTGCTTATAAACCACATTATATCCGGACAACAATAGATTAAGCTACCGGCTTACCGTAGTCAATAAAAAAGTCTTTTGGCAAATGTGCACCAATCAAATGTATGACAGCCCCCGGTAAAGATGCAAAAAGCATAATAAGCCTCTGGCACAATGCCAAAGCCAGCGCATTGTTACTGGACATTGTGCCTACACGCATAAACATAATTTTTAACCAACCCTCCATGATACCTAATCCCCCTACACTTATTGGAACAGCCCCCAGCAACCACGAAATGGGGAAAAAAATAAAGTAATATTTTGCAGGCACAGTTATGCCAATTTCTCTACCAATCAGCCACATTGCCACCACGTGCAACCCCTGGCAGCAAAAAGTAAGCAGTAACGCATAAGTTATTGCCAGCCACTTATTACAATATATACGAATCGAATCTCGGAGCTTTTTAAGTATCGATGTTCCACGACGGCAAAAAAGCTCAATACCCCGACTGAGAAAAATTCGCCCGTTGGAACTTGATACAAAAAAAGTTATTATAATCACAAGAACGGTTCCAATCCAAATAAAAATCCACCTGTACTCAATTAGACGCCGAAAAAAATCAAGCTCAAGTGAAAAGCTAAATCCTTCTTTCCGACTTTCCTCGGGAATAAACCAATAACAGCCGAAAGCCATAATCAGCATTCCGGTCAGTCCAATAACTCTATCAACGAACACAGATAGTACTGCCTCCAGTTTTTTGTCGGTATGTTTGGTAACGTACCAAGCCCGAGGAAGGTCGCCTCCAATTGCACCGGGTAAGCAGTTATTATAAAAAAGACCTAAAAAATGCAATCTTACGGCAGGCCAAAAACCTATCTTAATAGACTGAACCTTTAATAATAGAGACCACCTCGCAACAAAAATCAACTGTCCAATTATATAGGCCACCAGGGCAGCGGCAAAAATCCACAAATTCAGTCCTAACAATACTTCAGCTACCCGCCCCAAATCCTCACCTCTAAACGCCAGATATAACGCAGCTCCCGCTACGGCAAAACGTAATAGATATGAGATATATTTATTGTTCCTGACTTTTGCTTTGGGCATTTAAGTACTTTGCCTTGAAAAATCTTGTTTTCGCAGATAATAACGGGTAAATTGATGATTGACAATTGAAAATTGACTATTTGAAGGCGCGGCAAAGAAAGACCACAATATTGCTTATAAGCAAAGGGAACTATATTATGTCTACTCGACAAATATTTAAAACAATATTAATTATATTGTCCATAATACTTTGCTATCCTTTTACCCAGGGAAAAGCGGAAGAGCAGAAACGGGCAATGACCTTTCTGGATATAATCCAGATACAGATGCAGTATCCCTGGGAACCTGATATTTCACCTGATGGGAAATGGTTTGTTTATACAACCGAAGTTCCTGACTGGGAAAAGGGAAAAAAGTTTTCCGAAATTTATATTACTCCATTAACCGGCGGTAAGACAAAGCAGATGACCTTTACAAAAGATAAGAATGAAAGTTCACCAAAATGGAATAAGGATAGTTCATTTTTTGCGTTTTTATCAAATCGTTTTGAGAATAAGAACCAGATATATTTTATGCGCCAGGATGGTGGTGAAGCATGGCAAGTAACCGATGATAAATTTGGTGTAAGCAATTATGAATGGAGCTTGGAAGGTAAATACCTTTCCTACCTGGGCGGAAAACCTGAAGAAAGTCAAATCTGGATTATGCCCGGCGAGGGGGGTGATGCAGAAAAATTATCTGACCATAAAACCCCTATTAGTTCATATCTTTGGAGCCCAAACAGTAAGAAGATATATTTTATTGCTCCTGACAGTATTGATTCACTCGATAAAGAAAGAAAAGATAAAGGATTCGATGTAGTAATTAAGGATGAAGTAAAGTTTCCATCTCATTTATGGGAAATTGACATTGAAACAAAAGAAGAAAAACGTCTTACAGGAGGAAATGAGTATTCGGTTTCACAGATTGTTATTTCAGACGATGGAACGAAACTCGCATTTATCGGGAAATCAACAAAAAGATACGCTACAGGGCTTGAAGGTGAAGTCTATCTTCTCGATCTGAACACTAACACTATTTCAAGAATAACAAATAATTCGGTTGGTGAAGGTAGTCTGAGTTTTTCTCCAGATAGCAAATGGTTTGCTTTTGCAATTCCCCATGGTGAGGCATACATGGACTTCAATAAAATTCACGTTGTTCCTACAGAAGGTGGTAGAACTAAAAAATTGCTGAATAATTTTGACAATGAAAGTTGGTTAAGATTCTGGAGTGACGACAGCAGGTATATATATTTTGATGCTCAAGTTGGAGTGAATTGGCATCCTTTCAGGGTATCAATAGATAATGACCAAATAGAACAGATTACAAACTTTAGTGAATCAATTTGTTCTTTTTACAAGGATAAAGATTCTGGGAAATTTTTTATTTCTTATTCAGACCCGGAAAATCCATTGGATTCTTATTGCAGCGAGCCTGAAAATTTCAATAACAGAGATAACTGGATAAAACTCACAGATTCTAATCCACAAGTAAAAGAATTCTTGCTCGGCAAATATGAAACCATAAGCTGGAAAAGCACAGATGGTACAACCATAGAGGGTCTTCTCATAAAACCAGTAAACTATAGGGAAGATAGAAAATATCCCCTGATAATCCAGATACATGGGGGACCTGCATCTGCATACTACAATAGATTTGATGCTCATGTTCACATCTTTTCAGCAAATAATTACGTCATATTTCAGCCAAACTATCGAGGTTCTATAGGATATGGAGAAGATTTCAAAAAAGAGATTGCAGGAGATTACTTTAGACTGTCATTCGACGATATTATGACCGGCGTAGATTATCTTATTAAAAGAGGTATCGTTGAACCGGACAGTATGGGTATTATGGGCTGGAGCGCAGGAGGGATGTTGGCAAATTGGGCGTTGGTATCTACCGACCGGTTTAAAGCAATTTCAACAGGCGCAGGCGCAGTTAACTGGATATCTTATTATGGTCAAACTGGTCCCAATTTATGGACTGAATTCTATTTTAAGGGAACTCCTTATGATAACTGGGATAGTTATTTTGAATTATCCCCATTAAAATATATCAAAAATGCTAAAACTCCAACATTAATACACTTTGGAGAAAATGATAGGAGTGTACCTCGACTGCAAGGTGAAGAATTACACACGGCCTTAAAAAAATTGGGAGTACCGACAGAATTCATTGTTTATCCTAACACAGGACATGGAATCTCTGATATGAGATACCAGATGGTTAAAATGCAGGCGGAATTTAACTGGTTTGAGAAATGGATTAGAGGTAAAGAAGGATGGATTGACTGGAAAGAAATGATTGAAACTTTGGAAAAAGAAAAGAAAGAATGACTTAACTTTCTCGAAAAAAATCAGGATTTCAAAAGCAATAGTAAATAGACAATAGTAAATAATAAATGACTCTGGAGACCAAACAGGTGGGTACAAAACAAGACATCGAAGAAGGCGTGAAGTTTATTCCGAAATTCGATGATAACGGTCTGATATCAGCTATAGCCCAGGACAGCCAGACGGGGCAGATATTAATGGTCGCTTATATGAATCGTCAGGCGCTCGATGCTACAATTCAATCAGGCTACGCCACGTACTTCAGCAGATCCCGCCAGGAATTATGGAAGAAAGGCCAACAGAGCGGTCACCTCCAGAAAGTTGAACAAATACTTGTCGATTGCGACCAGGACTGCCTGATTCTCAAAGTAACTGTTGATGCCGGCCAGTGCCATGTTGGTTATCAATCCTGTTTTTACCGGGCACTGAAGAAAAAAACCGATAAAAAGCTCGAATTTATCGCAAATAAGGTCTACAATCCTAAAGATATATACAACAAATAAAATCAAATCTCACATCTGCAGCCACATATATACCCTATAAGGAAAAAAAGCAGTCGCATTGCTTTCCAGTTGGGCAAAACAAAAAAGTGCTATTATGTAGTTTTTTCTTGTTTTTGCTGTAAGAATGCAGTAAGATATTGCCGATAGTAAGTATACAATAAAATTAGTGAGGAGTGGCAGCAAATTCTTTTCTCTCATTTTTGTTGCTGCTACTTTTAAATGTGAGACGTGCTGAAAGAGCGTTTCAAAATTGAAAACTTAATTATTGTCTTTGGAGGATTGCATTATGAAAAGACCTCAATCAAAATCACTTTTGGTCTGCGTGCTGATATCGTTTCTCGGCATCGCACATGTCGCTTCGGGTATTGGAACGGTACCTCCGCAAAACGACGGCTGTAACAATGCAAAGCAGGTCGGTGATGTAACAGATCTTGCGTTCGACACCGCACGCGCAACGTTCGATGGACCCGGGCACTATATGAACAGCCCGAACGTATGGTACTGCTATACCGCCACATGCGACGGCTGCGCCACCATCAGTTTGGAAGGCAGCAACTTCGACACCAAGCTCGCCGTATATAACGGGTGTGGTTGCTATCCGGCTCTGGGTGACTTAATCAAAAGCAACGACGACTTCCACGGTCAGCAATCGGAAGCCACCTTTCCCGTCACAGCCGGTAACCAGTATCTGATCGAGGTTGGGGGATTCAATGCCACCTCTATGGGCCAGGGAGTGATAAACATCAGCTGTGATGGACAAGCAAACCAGCCAACCAACGACAGTTGCGCTAAAGCAAAGCAGGTCGGTAACGTAACGAACATGCCGTTTGACACTACATGTGCGACGTTCGATGGCCCCGGTCACTGCCTGACAAGTCCAAATATCTGGTATCGTTATACTGCTGGCGGCTCGGGTAACGTCACTGTCAGTCTGCTTGGCAGTTCCTTTGACACCAAGCTCGCTGTCTATAAGGGTGGTACTTGTTACCCTAACTTAGGCGACATGCTCGACTGCAATGACGACTTCGGCAGTCATTTGCAATCTAAGATTACCTTCGCCGCAACGGCCGGCAACCAGTACCTTATCGAAGTCGGGGGCTACAACTCCGATGCAATTGGACAGGGTGTGATAAGTATCAGTGGTCAAGAGCCGCCCGTTCCACCGGCGTCCAAGGACGACTGCGCCAACGCACAGCCGATCGGCGAGGTAAGGAACCTTAATTTCGACACCAGAGAAGCAACCTTCGATGGCCCAGGCCACTGTATGCACAGCCCGAATATCTGGTACTGCTACACTGCATTGAGCACAGCCAGCGTAACAGTCAGCTTACTCGGCAGCAGCTTTGACACCCAGCTTGGAATATATAAAGGGTGCGAGTGCTATCCAAGTAGGAATGACATGATCGAGTGCAATGATGACTACGGTTCGGGTTGGCTGTCACAGATCACTTTCGATGCGGTCGCCGGCACCCAATACCTGATCGAGATTGGGGGCTACCAGGACAGGACCGGTGAGGGCTTACTGACTATCAGTTCTGAGGGTGGAACTCCACCGCCGGCGCCGTCCAAGGACGATTGTGCCGGCGCAGAGCCGATTGGCGATGTAACCGACCTGGATTTTGACACCAGAGACGCGACCTTTGACGGCCCCGGACTCTGTCTGACCAGTCCAAACATCTGGTACTGCTATACCTCAACTTGCACGGGTGACGTCACCGTTAGCCTCTCCGGCAGCAGCTTCGACACTATGCTCGCAGTCTATAACGGATGCGAATGTTACCCGACGTCGGATAAAATGATCGAGTGCAACGATGATTCCGGAACCGGTTTTCAGTCAGAAATCACCTTCGCCGCAGTCGCCGGCAATGAGTACCTGATTGAAATTGGTGGCTACGGCTCAGAAACCGGACAGGGCAAACTGAGTGTCAGTTGTGAGCCTGGAGTGGTTCTAAATAAATCAGATCTCGGCGACGCCCCGGACAGCACCAATAATTACGGTTTGTCCATGAATGCATATACCGGAACCAAGGCCAATTTCCCCACTGTCTTCGACGATGGCAGCGGCGTTGGACCTTACGGACCGGTTCATCTGAACACTGAAGTAGTGGCATATTTGGGCAAAAAGATAACTCGTGAAACTGAAGCTGACACCGGCACCGACGAGGATGGCACCAACAATATCAAACCCTCAACCAATTCAGCGAACCATGACCAGGGTGATGGTGGTGTTATCTTCCCGGTCAACATGCCACATTGTTGCTGGGCCACATTTGACTACCTTGTCAAAGTTATCGACCCGAACACAAACCTTTGGGTCAATGTCTGGTGCGACTGGAACCGTGACGGTGACTGGGACGACACACTTACCTGTACACGCGGTCCCGCTCCGGAGTGGGCAGTACAGAATCAGTTCCTTTTCAATCTGCCGGCAGGTATAAGTCAAATTACCACACCGGCAATTCTGTCCTGGCATCCAGAGGACGGCCCGGAAAATATCTGGATGAGAATCACTCTTTCAGAGCAGCCATGGAAGGGCGGCAGTAATCCTGAGGCGAAAGGCAATGGAGGCTCCGGACCCCAGGCAAAATATGATATTGGGGAAACGGAAGATTACTACTTCGCTCCGGAAGTTACCTGCTCAATATGTCAAGATTATAACGGCGACGGAATAATCAACATGGAGGACCTGGTAGCTTTCACCGCCGAATGGCTTGAGAAATGTCCGTAACATAGATTACAGATATTTGATTTGTAAAAAAGGGCTGTGGGTGACTCTTACTCACAGCCCTTTTTCTTTTTTTCCTGCGAATGCTCCGGGCCGAACTAATCGAATTTATGTCTGACTGGTTGTTTTTTAAGTTCGGCTGTGGTCGGTAGAAGTTGGTATGTATCTATTCCTTCAGCCTTAACAAATTCGTTTACGGTCTGCTGAATACGGTCCATACTCCGGTCGTGCATCATAGCAAACAGATTATAAGGCCAATTCTCAAAAGTCTTCCTCTCGTAGCAATGGCTGACCGTCCCCAAACAAGCAAGTTTTTGGCCGACCTCCAAAATCCGGTCCCGCGGAACTTCGCTGACAAACAGAACATTAGCGACAAATCCGAGCTTGGAATGTTTAAGAACCGCCGCTATACGACGGATAACACCTAATTCAAACAGCTCCTCAATAATCCTCAAAACATCCTCGTCCCCTAATCCTTCACCACTCAAAAAGGAAAAGGGCTCCGCAGTGATAACAATATCATCCTGTAGCTTGGATAGTATCAGCTTTTGATTAGCATTCAAAACTACAGGGGCCGATTTATGTGTCTGCTCTTTCGGAATATACAAATCAGGACAATCACGAACACCTGCCCCAACGGCGTCAAAGCGAACATCAAGCTTAAAAAACCGCTTAACCGGCAGACTGTAAAAATCAATACCGAATTGCTCGGAAAGATTCGACAGCGTATCTTCAATCTGTCCTGCTGCTGGTGCCTGCAGGGTAAACCACAAATTGTAAAAATTATTTCTCAGATAATTATGAGAGACACCCTCAAGAGAATTGACCGCCTTGGAAACATCAGGTAAGTCCTCCTGTGGAACATGTGCGGTGACCAAAGTGCTTCTTTTGCCAAACGCATTATAATTTATCAGCGCGCGAAATCGGCGAATAAGCCCCGCGTTTTTTAGCTCCTGTATTTGCTCCAGCACTGTTTCTTCATCGCTATCAAATTCTTTTGCAATGCGTGCAAACGGCCTTGAACAAATCGGCAGACCATCCTGAAGCGCATTGCACAATTGCTTCTGCAATTTAGTTAGATGTAAACTCAATTTTCATCTCCCAATTGACAATTACAAACCGGCAACTTTTAGTTAGCTGTGTTCCGCCGGTTTACTGCCGGCCATTATTATGGGCCTGCCGAACTGCGATAGTGTTGTAAGTATTGTTTTTTTTACTGCCCATTATTCAATTCTTCCGCATCGCAGTCGCGGACGGCATCAGTCGGACAATGCAGAAATTCAAATCGGCATTGGTGTGTAACTTCAAATGATGTACGACCGAGCTTGCCTGATTTTATATTTTCGACTTCCAACTTTCGATTTACGAATTATAGTTTTGTAAAGTGGGCTTCAGCCCAAAAGTTCATCCAATTTGTTTTGCTGCATCTTTGGCAAAATAAGTTATCAGAATATCCGCTCCGGCGCGTTTTATCGCGGTGAGGATCTCCATCATTGTTGCCTGTTTATCCGCAAGCCCGCCGGCGGCGGCCGAGGTTACCATCATATATTCGCCGGAGACATTGTAGGCAGCTATGGGACAATCGAAACGCTGTTTGGCCCGATATATAATGTCAAGATAAGCAAGTGCAGGTTTTACCATAACGATATCAGCACCTTCTTCTATATCCAGCGCAATCTCTGTCATCGCCTGGTCGGCGTTTGCTGGATCCATCTGATAAGTTCTGCGGTCTCCGAACGCCGGCGCCGATTCGGCGGCATCTCTGAACGGGCCGTAGAAAGCAGATGCGTATTTTGCTGCATACGACATAATCGCCACATTCTCAAAGTCATTTTCTTCCAGCGCTTCGCGGATGTACTTGACTCGGCCGTCCATCATATCCGAAGGGGCGACAATATCGGCACCAGCCTGAGCGTGCGAGAGGGCCATCTTCGCCAAAAGCTCACACGTCGGATCATTATCGATTTTGCCGTCTTTAATCACGCCGCAGTGGCCGTGGCTGGTGTACTCACAAAGACAAACATCTGTAATGACCAGGAGCTCCGGCAAAGTCTTTTTAATCTCTTTTATCGCTCGCTGAACAACACCGTCCTCGGCCCAGGCCTCAGAGCCAATTTCATCTTTTTTGCCCGGCAGACCGAAAAGCAGCACCGCGGGAATACCCAGCGAGGCCGCTCCGGCAGCCTCGGCCGCAATTGTGTCCGGCGAAAAATGGAAGCAGTCTTCCATCGACTTAATAGGCTCCTTGAGGCCTTTACCTTCCTTCACAAACAGCGGATAAACCAAATTATCCACGCTCAAAGTAGTTTCACTCACAAGTCTTCGCATTGAAGGACTGCTGCGCAGCCTTCGCATCCTGTTTTTCGGAAAATTCATTATGAATCTCCTATTCCGTAATCCTTAATTCGGGACATGCAATTTCAAGTTTCCAATTGTCATTTTTCGCATTCTTCTATGGCATCAAGTAAGCCGTCGATGGTGTGTTCAGCCGCCGTAATATCAATTTTGACGCCAAGCTTTTTCAATCGTTCGGATGTCACCGGCCCAATCGATGCAACTCTGACTTTACCTGAATTTACTATTTCGCCGGTGATTTGTTCAAAAAATCCATTGACTGAAGAAGGACTTGCAAAAGTCAGCCAGTCGATTGTCCCTTTGCTGATTCCCTCGACAAGCCATGAATACTCGCTTTTTTCTCCTACAGCATTATAGGCAGCGATATTATCTACTTCGGCCCCGGCCTCGGCCAACTGATCGACAAGCTCATTTGAGGCAAGCTGCGAACGCAGCAGCAGAATCTTTTTGTTCTGCAAATTCGCAAAGCCGATTAGCTGTTTGCCAAGCTGCTCACTGGTAAAGACATCAGGCACAAAATCCGCTTTTATGCCGAACTCGCTCAATTTAGCCGCCGTTTTACTGCCTATCACAGCAACTTTAGCAGACCCGAAAGCTCTGGCATCTTTGCCCAAACCTTCCAAAGCCTCAAAGAATACAGCTACGCCGTTGCTGCTGGTGAAGATTATCCAATCGTAGCGGGCGAACTTCGCGAGCGTGCGTAAAAACTCATCCGACTCTGTCAATGGCTTGATTCTCAGCGTCGGAAATGTCAGCGGATTACCGCCGCGATTAATAATTTTAGCTGCAAAATCCGCGTTACCGACAATGTCACGAGTTACGACAATACTTTTGCCAAACAAGGGCTTTTTCATGAACCAGTCGAGTTTTGTGTCACTGCCTGCGGCGGCACCGACGACCACAATCGCCGGCGGTTTAATTTTCTGCCGTTCGCATTCTTCGCTTATCCGGCTTAGCGAAGCTCTTACAACTCTCTGAGTCGGTAAGCTGGCGTTGGCGATTACAGCCGCCGGTGTGTCCTCCGGTCTGCCATTTTCTATCAGCCGCCGGGCAGTGGAACTCAGGGTACCCACTCCCATATAAAAGACTATGGTGCCGTCGAATTTTGCCAGCAGATTCCAGTCAATACTGCTTTCCTGCTTGTCCGGTGCTTCCCGGCCGGTAACAAAGGTCACCTGTGAGCTGTATTCTCTGTCGGTCAGCAGGATGCCGGTATAGGAGGACATAGCTATTCCGGCCGTAATCCCGGGCACGATTTCAAAATCGATACCCGCCTCAGAAAGGACGGCAAGCTCTTCGGCGATCCTTCCGAAAATGCACGGATCACCTCCCTTTAGACGCACTACCGTTTTTCCCTCGGAAGCCTTTTCGACCAGCAGCTCATTGATCCGGTCCTGCGTCACGGAGCCTTTGCCGATGCGTTTGGGCACATGGATAATCTCAGCATCTTTGCGGGCAAATTGCAGCAGCGCCGGGTTGGCCAGCTTATCGTAAATGACACAGTCCGCGGCCTTGAGAACCTCCGCCCCGCGAACGGTAATCAAGTCCGCCCTGCCCGGTCCCGCTCCAACCAGATATACAAAACCTTTAACTACAGATTCCATGAATTTTTCCAATAACAGCTTTCACAGATTAAGGAAAACTGCATGCAAAGCATACCCTACAAACTTATACAAACGCTTTATCATACCAAATCTGTCCAAAAAAGGCAAACTTAACAACAGATTGATTTTATTAACCGCAGGATATCGAATATGAGATATCTAATAACTCAAACCGGCCGATGTGAACGCAATAGGAATCCCGATTACCTTTGTGTAAGGAAATAACGGTAAATGCCTTTGGTTTTGCTGTTTTATGCAACGATAGAACAGCTCCGGTTTGAAAAAGCTATCGATAACGATATAAAATAGGATGTCCGAGCGTTATCTCCAGATTCCTTCCAACGGCAATGTGACGATTTGTGGTTCTTCCTGTGCTTCCAATGAAAAAATCTTGAAGCCATGAGTGCAGCTCAGGTTGGCATCCCTTCTCCTAAGATAGATTTCGGCAAAGTCATAAGGCGGTATCATGACGTGCCACCTGAGACCCATCTCCCACTGCTCGGAGAAGAATAGGTAATACATGACGACAAAGTGATTTGGTCTTACGATGGTTCCATACCATTTGGTCTCTTCGGTTATCCCAAGTTCCGGATAATTCTGGGCAAGCCAGGGAATAAATCGATCCCGATAATCTGAGGTCAACGTCTCAAACTTGTCTTGTCCCTGAGTTACATTAACTGTGACTGTTTCTGCTCTTGTCAGTCCCTGACGCTCTGCCATTACAGTAATAGTGAGAGTTTTTTCTTCAATGGTTTCATTCGGATCAGTAATCGGACCATTGGCCTCACCAAGTACTGATACATTCTCTATAACCATTCTTCTTGGGTCATTTGGATCTTCGGTGCCATTGCTCTTACCAGGTATCACTGTCACCTCGCCGACCTTACCAGGCACAAGGGCCGGAGGCTCAACAGTCACTACATCTTCTGATGGCCTGTCAAACTCCATAGTTGAGATATTTACAGCTCCCCCCCTGCCACAACCGGGGCCTTCATCGATGACTTTTACCAGGAAAACGCATTTCTGTCCGGGGATGGTGTCGGCCATCTTGTGAGGCAGCACGACAAGGGAAAAGGGAGCAGGCCTTTCATTCGGATCGCAGAGCACGGTTACTGCGATTTCAAAGGTTGTGAGAACATCGTTATCTAAAAGGTTCTTATAGTTGAGCTTGATATTATTGACTCCAGTTTAGATAACGAGACACATATCAAATCCTAAGAGGTATTTTGGTGTGCTGTATAAACGAACGCAACAAATCAGACCGTTTCCGCAAGTGATGGAGTTCTCGCGTAAGACGCTGACGCAGTTCTTGAGTATCCCGTGGAGCATAATTGGCCAAGCGGGCATATTTGATATTCGACCAGACTTGTTCATCAGGGTTGAGTTCCGGCGCATAAGCGGGAAGTTTTTCCGTAACAATTTCCGGATGTTTGGCCAGATATGCCTGAACAACCTTGGAGCGATCATGTACCCTGCCGCGGTCCCAGATAATCGTGATTGCGCCGGGAAGATGACGCTTAAGCTGACGCAAAAAGCCCACCACATCCTCAGCATGAACATTTTCATTGTCCACCAGCAACGTAAAGTACAATCCCCGGCGTTTGCGAACGGGACTGACAGTGATGGCACTGATGGCCGAGATGCGATCTCGTCGATCCCAGCAATAGTGAATGGGTGTCTGGCCCCGAGGGGCCAAGGTTCGGCGAACGGTCGGAGTGAGCATGAAACCCGATTCATCCGGGAAAACCAGATGCGCCCCTCTGCGAGCGGCGTTTTTTTATACGCGGAAATTCTTCTCGCCGCCACCGCGCAATCTCTTTCTCGTTGCGTTCTCGAGCACGTCGCTCGGGTTTCTGACTGGTCCAACCTAATCGTCGCTTCAGGATGTTGCGTACGTGTTCCGGATGAAGTTTTATCCCGAAATGCCGGAGAATCACCTCGGTTACTCGCCTGGCCGTCCATAAGTTGTTGGGCCAGCCGTGCTCTTGAGCACCCCGTAGCAGAAGTGTTTCTAACTGCTGAAGTTGCGCATCGTTCAGTCGTCTCTTCCGACCAGGAGGTGGCTTGGCGAACAAACCTTCTGGCCCTGCGCATGCCATATCCCGCCAGCGATACAAGGACTGACGCGATACACCGAGTATCCGGGCGATCAGCGTCGGCGAGTCGCCCTCTTGCATTAGTTTCACCGCTCGCCGACGGCGGCGTTCCAGTTCTTCTGCGCTTCCTTTCGGTCTCATATATACGGTATCGGAACATTTGCTTGCGTTACCTTAGAAAAACTGGAATCAATAA
>Ga0307378_10008596_pt1 | contig 13531 bp, 14 predicted proteins | sample UN1MG_FD_202238 | JGI IMG/M metagenome (GOLD analysis project Ga0307378, IMG submission 202238) | Soil microbial communities from Risofladan, Vaasa, Finland - UN-1 | ecosystem: Environmental > Terrestrial > Soil > Coastal area > Acid sulfate soil | place: Finland: Risofladan, Vaasa | collected... | reverse complement strand
CCAGTCTTCAAGCCCCATCGCTCCGACTTAATTGCCTCTTCTCCTTATGGCTGGCGTTCTTTGAGGAATGAAGGACGAGTCTGGCTATAAGTCTTTCTTTGGGTAAGCTTAGGATGGATGAAATCGGGTGCTCTAGGATCTCAAGAAGATCGTTTGATGAATAAGAAGGAGGGAGGCAAAAGTCAGTGACGTAGGAGGGAAAAAGACACTTCGACTTTCGCCAATATACTATACGTCAATTGCCGAGATAAAAGGCTTTCGCTTCAAGCTAGAAAAGACCTTTCTCCACCCCAAAGAAAACATCAAGAGAAAGAGATATCAAGTCCCAGGCCGGGCCAGCGCCGATCCACAGCGCCCTCTGCAGAGGAGCCAATCACCGTAATGATGGCCTGACCCGCCCGAAGCTTGACTTTAATGAGCCGGGCTCGAAGGCGGCAAAAGCGCTGGAATCTCACACAGCGTCCGTTTTACAGGAACCCGTTCTCATGGGGCCATGGTGCTCGTCCTCTCGCCTTCGGCTTTCTGTTCTGTGCCGCTTCATGCCCCGACCGTGTATTAGCGTGAGATCTCCCGGCAGATTACTGCGCCCGTTACAGCGCGCAACTTTTTCAGCCCGCCGAAATATCAGCCTCACAGGCTCCAAAGGCCGAATGCAGTGCCACGACGACATGCATCTCCTGTACCAAGGGATCTTTATCGGCTAGCTCGAGGAAGCTAGCGTCATTCTGCTCCATGGTGGAGCAAACACCCTTGTCATCAGAGCATTATCGGAACCAAGTTAAGCCCACGGCACGCCCGCCACCCTATCTGGCATGAAGCGGCAAACTATCTATATAATCGTTATGGATATTAGTAGTTGGCGGTCGAACGGCTGAGCACAAGCTAATTACTTACCCATCGCTTACCTTTAAAGGGCCTGTCCAGAGAGATCCGGGCAGGCGAGTTAGGGGATGGGAACGAGTGCGCAAGAGAGCGAAGCATAGCGATGCTGTCATGACTGGCATACTTGTAACCAAGTTCAAGATGGGCCAGATCAGCGTGGAGGACCTGGAGAAGATGGCAACGGATACCACCAGGCCGGAGAGGTGCTCGGCTGCGAAAAAGGTGCTGGAGGCGGTGAGAGATTTAGCCTGATCTTCTGGCTCCAGCCATCATTTTCAGCCTCTGGACGACCTCTATGGTTTGAACAGCATCTTGGCTTTTCTTCGCCTCATAATACCCTATGATCTCGTCGATGGTAGCTCGCAAAGCATAGATTTTCACGGGTCTGCCTTTTCCCTTGCTCTTGTTTTCATGCTCAGTGACCCAGTCACTTTCCCTCAGGATTCGCATGGCTATGCTGACTTCCGGTTGGCTCAGTCTCGTAGCGGTTTCGATATCCCTGGCAGATCTCTCGTTCTGATCCTTGAGGAATGTTATGACCCTGGCCACGTTCCTTTTCATGCCCAATTTCTCCAGGCCCAGCATGAACTCCAAGTCCTTTTCGTCTGCGACCTTGATAGTAACGTTTCTGATGATGCCTTCCTCCTACGCTTTGACAAAAACCATAATCATATAAATAAATTCTTTAAAACCAGTTTATGATAAAGATGGCTGGTGGAGCAAAGGCAGCGATGAGGGCGATCGACGGCCCGAGCTGAGGCCCTGGCATTGAAGTCCCTGACCGGGCTGGAGGACCTGACCGTGTGGGTGCTGGAGACGGTCAAGACCACAAGATAGCAAAACGCGAGATGTACCTACCAGAGGAGCGCCACTCCTATCTCGTTTCCTTTTTCGTCCCAAGTGACTCTTCCCTTGGCAGGGGCTCCGGCCACCTGGGCACCAAGACCGTTCTTAGACCGGCTGACAGAATAGACCGGGATCCGGAAGTCTAGCCGAGCGATCTCCTGGTAAGGACCTGGCAGAGAGGATCAACCTAGCCTTAAGGCCATAAAAACGAATATCATCCCCAGTCCGCCACCGATTATGGCAGATCTCAGGCGATGGGATAGACCAGCGGCGCGCACCTGCTCTAGAGAATTAAGCCGCTCTTGTGAATCTATTACCTGAGAACTCACCTCTTGTATCTCAAGCGAACCTTCCGCCATATCGTTCCTGAATCCCTGAAACTCATGAAACAGCTTTTCGACGCTCAGCTGCAAAGCCAGAATTTTCTTGTCCGATGCTTCATTTTGGTCTATCAGGAAGGAGAGCTTATTGGAGATGGTCTTGACATCTTGGGGCAGATCTTTGAACCTCGCATCAAGCAGTTCATGCATCCTCTCTTCCCAGGAGGTTTCAAATGATTCAGCCTTTCTCTCCAGACTCTCTAGAAATTCCTGGAGGTCTTTAGTGCAGATGTCAAGCGACTCATGTGCTCGATCTAATGATTTGCGCTCCTCATCCACAGCTCTCTTCTCATCTTCCATGAGGGCCCTGAACTGTCCATTCAGCTCCGTCAGGGATGATGTAGCAACCTCCAGCGTCTCCGCTGCCCTATCCGCCTGCTTTGTGCTTGCACTGGCTTCGGCCATTCTTCCCGCCAGTTCGCGTATGGCCGCCTCAGCCTTCAGAATCTCAAGTTTCTTTTCCTCTTCATTCATCGACATTCACCCTTCTGCCTGGAAAGACTGCAATATTCCATTTACCAACTTAAATAACGATGAATAGCACATATTGCTGGCAAATTCTGATTTTTCGTAACACAATCGTGCCATATCCGCAGAAGGATCAGCCTGCCAGATGATCTCCAGTATCAATTCCCTTTTAGAGGGCATAGTGGACTGGACATAGCTGATGATCTGCCGGGCAGCATCAGCTCGATAGGCCGGCGTATTATAGCTCTTCAGGCTGGCAAAGCCTTCTGCCAGATCGCTTTGTGCTCGCCCATTGTCTGGGAAAGCCAGGGCCAGGGCACAAAACCCGGTAACTATTTGCAGGGCGGCATCATCAGGCTGCAGCTTGAGCTTTGCTCGGCAAACCAAAAGCAGCCCCAGAAGTTCATCCAATCCCTCTATTTCCTCAAAGACTTGCCAACGGCATTCCCTTGGAACATGATCCAATCTGTGCTCCATCTCCCGGGCCCTCATGAATTCATGCAGAGACTCCTGAAACGTTCTTGGAGATGCCAGGCCTGCCCGCATAAGCTGGTCCATTCTTGCCAGATCATCCTCTTTTTTTGTCTTGATCTTGCTGTAGCTGTAGTCAATCAGCCTGCAACCACACTGCAGAACAGCGATTTTGTATCTGGATGCCTTCTTTTGGGGAAGATAAGTCTGGCCTGAGCTTTCCGTCTCAAATCGATTTATGTAATTTTGGTAATTGCTGTAGATATTTGAGGCTTGGCAGATGGTTAAGCATACCTCAAACGAGCCCTCTCTTCGCTCATAGCCCTCAATGGCTCCGAGAAGCAGCAGCCTGTAAAGGGCCTTCTCCAGAAGCTTCTGCTTAAATGAGGATGAGCAATTAGATTGGCCTTCTGTCTTGAACAATTGGTCAGGAAGTAAAGAGATGGATATCGCAGTATGCCTTCTCTCTGAAATGCTGCTTGGGGCTGAAGAGAGCAGCTTCAATAGAACCCAGGCAAAGATTCGCTTTTCCCAGACCATTCCCGGAAATTCTTGTGCGACCATTTCCTGACCGAAAGGCTCATCGGATAAGAATAGCATGCAGGTTGACGGTTTGCTATCCTGTCCCGCTCGAGAGATTTGCTTATGGAACTGCTCGAAAGAGGCCGGCAGAGAAGCGTGAAGTGTGAACCTGATATCCTCAGTACTCAGCTCTTCGGCTCTGTTCGCTGAACACACCAGGATGGGAAGCTCATGTCTCTTGAACTGCTGGAGGGCCTTGCCGCAGGCTCTCTGCCAGGTCAATTTCGAGCCGCCCAGTCTGAGAAATTTTCCAGGGGGCCTGAGGGAGCAGACACCAATGGGCACATTCAGGTAGGGTACCAGCGACTGGGAAAAGCTGGCCAGATCAAAATGCTCATCATCCTCGGGGGCACAGATGACAAGGCCACATGCCGTATTATCGTCTCTCTTCCGCCCGCCGTATTGGCGCACGGCTGCCCGCAGAGCCGCGATCAGAACCTGCTTGCGATTCTTGGCATGCACCTTGAAGACCTGGAAATCGAGGTTCTTGGCATCGAATGATTGGCATTGCACAATGCAATCCAGATCGAGTAGGTTAAGCTCATTCATGATATCGAGCAGTACCAGCTTAGAACGGCTGGAGCTGAGCGCTATCATGCAAGGCTTTGAGGTGCATTTGAGCCTGGCCCAGCGTACCAGGTTCAAATAAATAGGCTGAAAGGCATGGCTCCATTCGCTCAGGCCATGGGCCTCGTCCAAGATCAAGAAATTGATGGCCTGCGAAGATACATCAGTCCTCCAATCGCCTTCTAATGCCGCATCTACCGGCAAGAAGAGTATGGCAGGATCGTGCCCTTGATCCCGGAGCTGTGGCATCGGTTCATCTGCTGCAACGATGGCTCTGCACCGATGTATTCCCCTGGCGGCCAGGCTTAATTGTTGGTCCAATGCCGCATATTGGCTGGGGACTATTACCAGGGCAAGGCCTGGCTGTAGAATTGAGGCTAGCTGGCAGGCTATGCTCTTGCCGCCGGCCTGCTTCAATAGGCCGATCGATCCCTGCAAAGAGAGCATCTGTTCAATCAGCTCCGCCTGGCCCTCCCGAAAATCCTGGAACCTCATTACATTATTCAATATGAATCTCAGCCCCTCTCGGGCCGATGCATTGGAAACGGCACTGGGCCGGGCAGAGGCTAAAATTGCATGGTGACCTGAGATGGGCGCTATGCCTTTGCCGGAAAATGCGTATTCTGCGAGGGATGAGTAGTATTCGATGTCAGGGGGCCGATGATCATCTTCCAGGCTAACCTGGACGGCGCAGCTGATGCCATAGAGTGAGGATAGCGCGTCGATGATCTCGCGAACGGATTGTAAGGGCACAGCCAGGTCCAACTTCTGGGGATTGCCGATCTTTATCTCGCCTTTCTCGCCCTTGCTGATCAAATCAGCCATGACGCGGGTCAATTGAGCTTCGGCCAGAGGAAGGGCTATGAGCTCTAAAATGGCCTGTTTCTTTTGTACAGGGAGATCTCTTAATTGTCTGGCCACCTCCAGTATGTCTTTTGGCAGGGCATAGAAGAGTTGGTCGGCCAGTTTTCTTATCTCGCTGTCCCAGTGTTGCGGTTTCATCTGGCCAAATTTTTTAACCCTCCAGCCCTCCTCCAGCTCGGAAAGGCAGGGGCTTTCGCCCAGAACTATGGCCATTTTAAGAGGAGTCTTTCCTTCGATACTGGGGATATGGATGACAAAATCCACGTTTTCCGGGAAATTTAGAATTCGAGTCTGAAAATGCTCTACCAAAATAGGCCCGGGAACGACATAGAGGGCCAGACGTCTGTCCGGCAGAAGTGTCAAAAGCTTCTCGAAGAATTGTCTCCTGAGTATCGAGCCTTCTAGAAGGCTTTCGTAGCGGCTCAGAAGGAGGTCAACATCTTTGTCCTCGACCAGTAGCTCCGGCAGAAAGCATATCCTCAGCATCAGCTCCAGGTCTTTTAGCTGGGGCCGGCAGGTGAATTTGATCCTGCCGTTGTCAATCGATCTCTCAAAGAGCAGCAGACCAGCATCCTGGGCCTTTTGCAGAACGTAGTTTTCTACTCTAAGGCTGCAGGGTGCAGGATCTCCACGGCAGGCCAGCTTATCCAGAACAGCACCTAAGAACTTGCTTTCCTCGTCCGAAGGGCTCTGATCGGATCGATGACTTCGCCATATGAAGCCCGATCGATCCTGAAATAGCATGTGAACCTCTTCTGACGCGAATCCCTCGCTGTTCAAGAGCTGTACGGCCGCTTCGGAGGCATAGGCTGCCCTGGCATAGTACTGATTCTCATGCAGGGAGACACTCGCATCGTTCATGATAATATAGCAGTGCTACATTACTATATAAAATATTTGCTAAAGACTATATGCGCAGGATGTGGATGAAGGTTAAATTAATTCGTTTGCCGGGCAGAAGTTTGCAATGGGATTCCGAGATACTTCGGGATGCGCAGTTAGCCGGAAGCTGGTGACAAGCTTGAATCCAGTGCATCAGGACAGTCATATCGCTTATTTCTTCTCAGTTTTTTCCTGCAGCAGTGCCTGCACATTGGCATGCATGCTGCCCAGCTTCTTGGTAATCGGGTGCTTCGGGCCGTACTTCACATCCTCTTGCGCATCGCGAATTTTCATATCTTTAAGATCCACTTCATCATTATAGTTCTATGACAGAATAGATATAATAGATCTAACTATATAACCTTCCCGATATAGGATGGGTCGAAGCAAGGATAAGCTTAACATGCCTACCTTCCAATAACCTCAGCTGGTTTACGGCGGCCTTAAGGTCTCTGGACTTATCTTCGATACCCTTAAATTTGTTTGAGCAAATTGATGATATCAATATGCAGCATGAGGTGGTAGGAAATCGTGAATCTAGGACATAGGCTGTTTTTTATAGTATTTTTGACAATTATTATGGTTACTACCGTGGAGGCACAAGCACAACCCATGCTAAGCTTCCCTGCTGATAGTTCATCAACCACGATTGCGTCTTCTGAAAATAATGTGGTCAAAATTCTTGGTTTGGATTTTTCTGCCTTCCCAAAAATAAAGGTCAATCTATTCATCGATAAATTCTGTGCTATGGTTGGTAACCTAAAAAAAGAGAATTTCAAGGTCAAGGAAAATAACACCAATGTCGCAATAGATAATTTCTACTTCACTGGCAATACATCCGGCCAGAAGCTAGACCTAGCTGTAGTCTTTGACGATACCGGAAGCATGGGTGAAGAAATAAGTGCCATGAAATCAAAGGTTCGAGGACTAACTGATCAGCTAGATGGCTCTGGTATAGACACCAAATATGCCCTGGTAACCTTCAAAGACCGCTATTCGGTCAAGACTAATTGGACTAGTGATCCCGCGGTGTTTAGGTCTTCTGTTAATTCCCTTCAAGAAAAAGGTGGAGATGATGAACCTGAGGTTTCATTGGACGCAATTGAGGCTGTGCTCACAATGGGTTTCAGAACAGATGCTCAGAAAATTATCCTTGTAATAACTGATGCCCATGCTCACTATAAGAATGATAGTAGTATTTTCTCAAATTATACAAAAGAAGAGATCGAAAAAGACTTGAAAGAGTCGGGCGCAATATTCATACCTGTATCCCCTAATTTCGAAAAATCCAGCACCTACGTAGACTTGAGAGAGGTTGCCAACGATACCCAGAGCATGTGGATTGAAATAAATCGTGCAGATTTCTCGACGATACTAGAGCAACTCCAAGGGATACTAACTGGAACATATGTGATCGAGTACACGTCACCCAACCAGATGCCTTCCGAAAATAGGACGGTTTTGGCTACCGTGAACGCGCCAGGATGCGTGGAGGGCAGAGCTTCGGGCACCTATATCACACCGGATTCTGCGTGGGCATGGCTCCTAAAAGGCAATGCTCTCTTTCTTCATGGCAATTACGGCGAGTCAATCCCGTGCTATGACAAAGCTATCGAGCTCGATCCTAATCTAGCCTTGGCTTGGAGCAACAAAGGCACATCTCTTAATCAGCTCGGCAAGTACGGTGAAGCACTGGAGGTAGTGGATAAGGCAATCGAACTCGATCCAAATCTTTCCTCGGCTTGGAACAGCAAAGGTTATGCTCTCAATAGTCTAGGCAGATATAACGAAAGCTTACAAGCATGCGATAAAGCCATCGAGCTTAATCCGGATCTTGCAGACGCATGGGCCATCAAAGGCTATGCACTCAATAGTCTAGGCAGATATGACGAAGGCTTACAAGCATGCGACGAAGCCATCCAGCTAAACCCTGATTATGCAGAGGCATGGGCCAACAAAGGCTGGGCACTCAATAGTCTAGGAAGATATGATGAGGCTCTGCAGGCATGCGATAAGGCCATCAAGCTTAATCCGGATCTTGCAGACGCATGGGCCAACAAAGGCCAAGCCCTCAATGCTCAGGGCAAGTACGATGAGGCTATCGAGTGTTTCGATGAGGCTGTCAGACTCGATCCCAACGATATCGATGCCTGGAACAACATGAGTGTTGCTCTCGAAGCATTAGGACGCAATACTGAGGCCTCAACTGCCTTCGCCAAAGCCAAGGAGCTAGGGTATGAAGGCTAATTCCAGCACCTACCAGTGTATGTAAGCTGTAATCCATCTCCTCTTTTTTCGATGTGCATTATGTTCTACGATAAAATAGATATAATAGATCTAATTAAATAAATCATTTGAAGGGGGATCTCGTAAAGATAACGAATCGCAATGAGCTATTACATAATTCAGAATAACTGAGCCGTAAGCCTTTGAAAACGATTCTAATCCATCCCACATTTCGCATTAACGGTTTGAACCGGAGTTTATAAGATCTTGAAAAAATAAACCGCTGTGCTATGGTTCTTGTAGGGGATAGCAAAAAATTAATTCAGCCTGGTATTTACTTTCCTAGCTGAAGTTTGCCGAATACCTCTGCGGTGTTCTTATTCATTTCTTCGATAACGAACGCAGCTTTCATTTTGCCTTTTCCTTTGCCATCATTGTCTCGAACTAAACCCAATCTCATTTGATCAAGGTGTTCTGCTAATTGTTTTATAGACACCTTAACTCCGCTAAATTGGGGGATATTCAGTCGGACGCGTAGTCTATAGCTATCGATTTCAGATATTGCTTATTCACCATTGTAACGAATATTGCTATATAAGTTTTCGATATCGAACGGCATGATCTCAATAAGCCTATTCCCTGGTTGGCAGAGTTAAGGTTACCTAAAAGCATGGTTTTATGTATAAGGTGATTTTAATTTGGGTGCCATGCAGCCTGTTTGGGGTATTTGAATAAAATAAAGCGTTTTGATTTGCTGCTAGAGCAAGAACTAGAGGTTGCCTTTAAGCAACAGGTAAACGAAATAGACCACAATTGCGAAGATAGCCAATCCACCCAGGAACCAGATGGTTTTCAAGAGGAAAACAACGATTACGATTGCAAGAACCAACAAAAGCAAGTTCTTAATACTTCTCTCGATAGGCATATCTCAAATGAGGTGATCTTCCAATAAAACCGTTTCGACAGAAAAATCGCCACCCCAAATGAAGATTCGGGAAAAGAAATGACGATTTGCTTAAACACCACTCCCTTAAAACCCATATTTTGGATTTCTTCCGGTGGTCCAACCGCTCACAAGAAACGATAACTATAACCAGGTTACACTCTAATTGGCTTGAGGTGATAAACAACGGACACTGTCGATTTTGAGATCATGAAAGCAATAACCGACCTTAAGGTTCCTTACCCAAAAGTAGATCGGATTAATTCTTTAGTAAAACTTGATCCTGAAGAACTTGGGGCACGCCTGGGGGTCTTGGAGATGCAGGGATATGTCGAGAACCAAAGCGAAACGGATATGGATGGTTCTAGCCTCCCCAACGGCATATGTGCGACCGGGCTAACTAATCTGGGGAAGCGGGCTTTAGCAGGACCGAGATGGGGTGACTGAGAAGAACGGCAGAAGATCGGGGAATAACGGTTGCATTTTGATATTGTCCTGCATCAACAAATATGCGTATGCTTTTGAGATGATCTATGAATCACTAACCAATGCTCTGGGAAATCTTTGATCGTCTCAAGCTCCAAGGCTCTGCTGCTGACCTCACCGGTGTGTCGATCAGCCTTGCCTCTCATATTCAGATCCACCTCTTGAGTATGCTAGCAACGTTCCCTGGCATCTTCGTCTCGACCTTCGCCCGCTTCTTGCCGGAGCCTGCTTGCCGTAGATGCAGAACACCCGGCCGGCCGATTCGATTATCTTCTGCAGGTAGGGGATCCAGCGCCGGCGCATAGAGCAGTATGGCCGCCTCCCTGGAGGTCTGCTTCAGGGCCTGGGCCATGTATTCCACCATCTCCTCGGCATCCTCGTAGAGCATTGGGTTATGCTCCACGATCAGGAAGCTGTGGTGGTTCTCCTCTAAGACGGTCATGAGCTGGAAGACTGTTAAGACGCGGCACCTTCAGGGAAGTGAAGTTGCAATCCTGCCGGTTGAGATGTAGGAGTGGTTGCCGATCTCGAGGATAATGTTTCGCAAATCCTGAAAAAAAGCCGGACAGGGCCCGTGCCATCAAAATCTGCAAAATCTATTCCTTCCACCCTGCCGCGAGCGGAAAGCTTACGAGCTGAAATCGGGATTTTCGCTCTTTTTCATCTCTCTCTCATAGGCTTTGATCACATCCGATCTTGTGATTATTCCTATCAATCTTCGTGGATTGTCCTTTCTTACTACCGGCAGTCTGCCAATATCGTTTTCATACATGATATCCATAGCGTATTTTGTTGATTGATTAGGATTTATGGTGATGGGGGCTTTGACGGCCACATCTCTCACGGTCAGCTTCTCCTGGTTTTCTAGAGGAATCCTCCGGATATCATCAAAGGTTATCATCCCCACCAGATTGCCGCCTTCTATTACGGGAAAGCCTGTGTAGTTGTACCGGTAGATATCATCTCTCACCACAGTGATCTTGGTGTCAGGGCTGACAGTGACCACGTTCTCATGCATGGTATCTTCTACAGATACTTCGTTAAGCAGCGGCTGGTGAGTATCCTGATAGATCCCTTTTCTCATCAGCTTGATGGTGTAAATTGAGCCGCCCTTCAAGAGAAAACGGGCCACAGTGTAGCTGAGGATGCAGCAGATTATAAGGGAAGGCAGCCCGCTGTAATTGCCGGTCATCTCGGTTATCATGAATATGCAGGTAAGCGGAGCTCCAGCTGTTCCCGCGAAGAAGGCCCCCATGCCCAGCAGTCCATAGTCCAGGGGGTTGGCGATCATTTGAGGGGCGGCGATTTCGGCAATCAGGCCCATTGCCAGGCCGAACATGGTTCCAATGTAAAGAGTGGGCGCAAAGACGCCGCCGCTCCCTCCTGAACCCACGGTAAAAGCAGTGGCCAGGATCTTGAGCACCCCCAAAGCAAGCAATAGTAATAGTAGCTGGCTGGATGGCCCGTCAGAAGCCAGCATGAAGACGTTGTTGATGCCTTCGTAGCCCACGCCCATGATGCCAAAGTTCAGGAAGAACAATCCGCAAATTCCGGCGACAATTCCACCTATAGCCGGTATCAGGGATTTTGGCACGGGCATTTGCATAAATCCGTCCTCAAATATGTAGTATGTCTTAACCCAGAGAAATGAGAGCAAACCGAAAAGCGGACCTATGAAAAAGCAGAGGATCATGTCGAAGGAAGTGAAGTAAAATGTAGGATTGACGAACTCGGGTACGGGATCGATGAGAGATGATGCTACGGCTTTGCCCACAACCGCTGCCAGAAGAATTGGAACTGCGTCTATTGATGTGAATTTCTTGGAGACTACTTCCATGCTGAATATTGCCCCGCCCATAGGTGCGTTGAAGGTAGCGGCGATGCCTGCCGCCACGCCGCAGCAGGTGAGCACTTTTATATCCCTGACGTTCAGCTTCAGGGCTTTACCTATGGCAGATCCTGCAGATGCACCTATCAAGGAGATGGGGCCCTCTCGCCCTGCGCTTCCGCCGCTGCCAAGGGTTATGGCTGATGTGCATATGAGGACAAGACCGGCACGCTTCCTTATGTCGCCCCCGAACTTTTGCAGGGCTATCATGATATGTGGTATGCCGTCACCCTTGGCCTCAGGAGCAAGTTTGTAGATCATGGGGCCTACGATCAGCCCACCGATGATGGGCAGCATTACAATGAAATAAGGATTTGGTGCGTTCGGGAGCAAAAAGTTGAAGAAAAAGTCATTCGCAAGCTCTACCAGCTTTCGGAAGGCCACTGCACCCAGGCCCCCGCTTATACCTACCAGGATGGAAAGTATGTCCAGGTAGATCCATCTCAAATTTTCAGAGAGTTTCAGATACTTCTCCTTCTCGTTATCTGTTAGATTTGACTACCTTTAATTACGAATAAAAAAGCTTTCGCTCCTTTTGCCATTCCTTGAATAAAATATCATACTTTGGGTGAAACGACGGCGGCGCACCCGCGCAGCAAGCTGTGAGGCATGCAAGGTGCCGTCGCATGAAAATGAACCCTGGTTAAGCTGATCCAAACCAAAGTTGAATAGGCATGCCCTTTATCCAATTCGCAGCGAGCTGCTGGCTACTACATTTAAAGACAAATCATCCAGATTGTCTCCTCCTGGGATTTAAGGGCCATTCTGAAATGAGGATCCAGTCAATTTGCAAATCAAAAAATACCCGACAGACAAAGTGATTTACTATTCGTCCAAATGTCCCCTACATTCAAGTATCTTTGCATACGAATTCATGCAATAGTGGGATGTATGGCACAAATGGACGAGAACGATCTGGTTTACAAGGGTCCTTGGGTGAGAAGCGCTCAGCATAGATTATTCCAAACGCTTGAAACCGACTACGCTTTTCCTAGGGCAACATGCCGCTCGCTCGTGAATCTGATATGGGATTTCGTAAACGAGACATTCGGTGAAAAGATTCATGAAGGCCAGATAGTTTTTCACGCAGCCTCCGCCTCAGAGCCTCCTGGGAAAAGAATCTCTGAGATAAAAACAGTCCCGATAGCAGGCCATCCAGTTGCAGAAAGGCCACGTCCTCTGCATCAGGACGTCGCCACCATTCGGCCACCACTGTTGTCATACATACCTGGCTAGTGGCCGCAAAGGCTACATTGACCCGCTCCGGCGGGATTCACCTCTGCGTGCTGCTTCCTCCGACTGGATCACATGAGCGCAGGTGACTAAAAGCCCACGCTCGTGGACCAAAAACCCTGTTCCTGACGTAGTGCGGCCATCTTGGCGCAGGATCCTCACTATGCCGGCTTTGATCTCCAGAGACAATTCAAACCAACCTTCAGAAAATCATGCCAGTTAGCTCTTCTGCTTATCTCGAGTCCATTTCAATCGCACGTTGAAATCGGCTTCAGTTCCTATCCTGGTTATGACCACCCCAGCATCCGCTTTGAGGGTTAGACCGAACTCCACAACAGCCTCGTCAGGAGGGTTGCTAACGCGGGTGAGCTTAGATATTATCGCATTGGCAATAGGACTCAAGCTGTTGATTGCCGACTCGAAGGACTCTGTGGACTCCTCAGGCAGACCACGAGCAGCCTTCACCAGGCCGCTTTCGCCCTCTTTCTCTGCCATTTCGAGGTATATGGATCCTCCAGACTCCAAAGGGAACTTGACAAGGTTAGCCATCTTCTACCGGAGTCCAATTAAGTTATCCTAAATATATATTCCTTTGTATCCAATGATATTTTTCGGCATTTCATATCGGGCCGTTTATAATTATAAAAAAAGTATAGTAAAATGATCTGTTTATTAGCACCAAATAGTGCTGTGTCGCTTAATTGTATATTAATAATATTTTCGGTTTTAGAATTTATAAATTGATTTAAGATAACTACCTATATGTTCATAAGTATATTATACAAAATGAATGCTCTTTTAATCTCGGCGACC
>Ga0307378_10008595_pt1 | contig 13533 bp, 14 predicted proteins | sample UN1MG_FD_202238 | JGI IMG/M metagenome (GOLD analysis project Ga0307378, IMG submission 202238) | Soil microbial communities from Risofladan, Vaasa, Finland - UN-1 | ecosystem: Environmental > Terrestrial > Soil > Coastal area > Acid sulfate soil | place: Finland: Risofladan, Vaasa | collected... | reverse complement strand
TGTTATAAGTAGTGTTGATCCTAAGCTTGGGAAAGTAAGTTACCGATGCTCGAAGATAAAGTGCTTATATGGAAGTTCAAGTCCGGCAGCAGTGATGCTCTTTGCCGTATCTATGAAAAGTACAAAAAAGACCTGCTGAGACTGGCAGCGATTCTTTCGAATAATGCCTGTGATGCCGAAGATATAGTGCACGATGTCTTTGTATCATTCGCTCAATCGACCGAGACGCTCAAGCTCAGCGGTAATCTTAAAAGCTACCTGCTGACCTGCGTAGCGAATCGCGCCCGAAATAAGAACCGGGCAAATCAGTGTCGGCAAACCGTCGGGCTGGATGAAGCTCAACCCGTTGTCTCGCAGTCGAAGACACCCGAGCAATGGATGATACATAGTGAAGAATTGAGACGATGGAGCGATATAATGGCACAACTTCCATACGAGCAGCGAGAGACCGTCATCCTGCACCTTCGGGCCGGCATGAAGTTCCGACAAATCGCTAAGTCGCAGGGCGTCTCGGTCAATACAGTCAAAGGTCGATATCGATACGGATTGACTAAACTGCGGTCAATCTTAAATGGTGAGATGGAAAAATGAAATCTGCAGAGAATATAAAGAAGGTCATTAAGAACCTGGATTTAGAGATCGATACCAACACAGAGAAGGATCGAATCATTCTAAGTGAATTACTCGAAGCACAGGAGAAATCCAGGAAAACAAATTCGGCTTTTGCTGCGCCGAATATAAGGAGACAAATCATGAAAAGCCCGTTAACCAAAATTGCTATTGCCGCGGTTGTTACTATCGCGTGTGTCATAGGTTTATCTCTCTGGAGGACCACCGGCTCAGGTATTGCCCTGGCGGACGTGCTCGCCCGCGTTGAGCAGGTCAAGGCCTTCAGGTTCCATTGGAATGTGAAGATAACCGGCGAGGATCCTAACAAGCCTTACAGTTCAGAAGAACGCGGCACCATTTTGACATCACAAGAATATGGCAGGAAAGGTAAAATTGAACAACTCGATCCCAATGGCGGAGAGAGCACGTCCACAGAAGTCTATACTTTCCCAGATAAGAAGACCAAGATTGGAATCACGCCCAAGCAGAAGAAGTACTGGCGCGTAGAATTTGACGATGTTACCGCTGAACGTCTGTGGCAGATGAACGATCCGCGCACGTATCTCAAAAAAATCCTGGCATGCAAATACGAGAGTCTGGGCAGATCAACCATTGACGGCGTTGAGGTCGAAGGGTTTCAAACCACCGACCCCTACTTCTTTTTAATTGGAGGTGGAATTCAAATCGATGCCAAGGTATGGGTGGATGTGAAGACACGGTTGCCTGTGCGATACGATTTCACATGGCCTAACTTTGACCAGATGGGAACCAAGATTATCAATCGCGGGCACATTGTGATGCACGATTTCCAGTGGGATGTTCCCGTTGATGCGGCCGAATTTGAGCCCGTCATACCAGATGACTATACCGGTACAGTGGTCAAGTATCCCGCCCACATCACTGAGGAGACCAACATCCAGGGTCTAAAGGTACTTGTCGAGTTGCTCGGCAAGTATCCAGATCCAGAGATTATCGCCAATTACACCAATGTCGCTCCCACAGTTCTACTGTCAGCTCTTGAAAAGAGTGAAACCCCCGCAGCCATGCGATTAAAGGAAGAGATAAAAGGGCTTACGGACGACGAGATAAGCAACAAACTTGTGGATTTCCTGATGCCCATACGGGGGCTCGGTAGGTTCTGCGATATGCTCGCGCAGGACGGGAAGGACCCCGCATACTACGGAAATACCGTTACCCCCAAAGACGCAGATAAGGTCCTGCTGCGCTGGAAGGTCTCAGATAACGACTACCGCGTCATATATGGCGATTTGCACGCGGAAACCGTTACCCCGGAGAAACTGGCGGAACTCGAAAAGGCCTTGCTGAAATAACAATTCCGACCTTTGTTTATCCATGAGGCCGAGCAAATAAGCTCGGCCTTTTTTATTTTCATATATATCTGGCAGAAAAAAACGGTTTTTCTTAGACTAATATTCGAGGTTTATTCGTGGTATTAGTAGCGAACGTTCGTTCTAACGATTAGCTGAACCGGTTGATATGAATGATAAATTTCTCATCTGGCAATTTAAGCGAGGCAGCAGTAAGGCCTTGTGCCGTATCTACGTAAAGTATGAGGATATTATGCTGACAATGGCGGTCAGCCTTCTGAATGATGTTAATGCTGCTGAAGATGTGGTACATGATGTTTTCGTCAGCTTTGCGCAATCTGCGGCCAAAATCAGCCCGAACGGCAATCTTAGAGGCTATTTGACAACATGTGTTGCGAATCTTGCACGAGACAGAATAAGAGCACAACATTGGCAGGAAAAAGTAGGCCTTGATGATACAGAATCTATCTGCCTGAAATCGAATGGGCCGCTTCAAACGCTCATTGATGATGAACAGTTCCGGCAATTAAATTGTGCAATGGCCAAGCTGCCTTACGAACAGAGGGAAGTTGTAACGCTGCATTTGCAGGCAGGGATGACATTTGAAGCTATAGCCTTGTCGCAAGATATCTCAATCAATACGATTCAGAGCAGGTACCGCTATGGAATAGAAAAACTTCGGTCATTTTTAGATGGCGAGGTGGAAAAATGAGACCGTTAAAAGATACAGAAAAACTAATTAAAAAATCACATATTAAAGCCGGCAGTGACTTGCATCAGCGAACAATTAATGACGCTTTGCAGGCACAGGCGGAATCGAATAAGAAAAATTCGGCGTTACTTCAGCCGAATATATGGAGAATAATCATGAAAAGCCCAATTACAAAACTTGTTACCGCCGCGGTTGTTATTATCGCGTGTGTGATCGGCCTATCTCTCTGGAGGACCACCGGGTCAGGTATTGCCCTGGCGGACGTGCTGGCCCGCATTGAACAGGTTAAGGCCTTCAGGTCCCAATGGAGTGACCAATGGAATGAGGATCCTAACAAGCCTTACAGTTTCTATTATGAAACACGCGGCACCTTCTTGCAATCACAAGAATATGGCATTAAAAGTAAAATTGAACAACTCGACCCCAATGGCGGAGAGAGCACGTTCAAAGAAGTCTATCGTTCCCCAGATAGGAAGACCCTGATTGTAATCACACCCAAGCAGAAGAAGTACTGGCGCGTAGAATTTGACGATAGTTGGTCTGAACAGTTGCAGGAGCAGGGGCAGGAGCGCGATCCGCGTGCGTTTCTCAAACGAATCCTGAAATACAAATACGAGAGCCTTGGCAGAGCAACCATTGACGGCATTGAGGTCGAAGGGTTTCAAACCACCGACCCGAATTATTTAGATAATGACCCAAACAGTCAGGTCGATGTCAAGATGTGGGTAGATGTGAAGACACGGTTGCCTGTGCGATACGAAGAAGCATGTGCTTGGTTTGACCAGATGAGAGACAAGATTATCAAGCGCGCGCACTTTGTGATGCACGATTTCCAGTGGGATGTCCCCGTTGATGCGGCCGAATTTGAGCCGCCCGTCATACCAGATGACTATACCGGTACAGTGGTCAAGTGGCCGGCCATCAACGAGGAGAACGCCATCCAGGGTCTAAAGCAATGTCTCGAGTTCTTCGGCAAGTATCCAGAGAGTATCACCGAGTGTGGCGTGTTTCTTTTTAAGAGGCTTGCCGGCTCCGATTTAGCTCTACGGTCAGTAGAAAAGAGTGAAACCCCCGCAGCCATGCGATTAAAGGAAGAGTTAAAAGGGCTATCGGAAGACGACAAAGTCACCAGACTCAGTGATGCCACGACGCCCATACGCTCTCTCGCTAGGTTCTACTTTGAGCACGAGTGGGACAAGAAGGACCCAGCCTACTACGGAAAGACCGTTACCCCCAAAGACGCGGATAAGGTCCTGATGCGGTGGAAGGTCTCAGATAACGACTACCGAGTCATATATGGCGATTTGCACGCGGAAACCGTTACCCCGGAGAAACTGGCGGAGCTCGAAAAGCTCCTGCCGAAATAACAATTCTCTCTTGCTTTAATTATCCAAAGGGCCGAGCAATTAAACTCGGCCTTTTTATTAATCCATGGTCGGGCCAAATTACTCAAAAAGAACAGGGCATATTAGAGTAAAATGGTCTTGCCATTCGTCTATGGTTGATTGGACGTTCAATTGAACTAATATAAGCAGGCAATCAATGCTGGAAGATCGATTCTTAGTCAGGCAATTGAATCAGGGTAGTATGCAGGCCTTGCGCAGAATCTATGAAAAATACAGAGAGGATCTGTTCACGATTGTTGTCTCGCTTGTTGGGGACCGGCACCTGGCTGAAGACTGTCTGCAGGATGTATTTGTTCATCTTGCTGAGTCTGCGGGCCGGATTCGGATCCGCAGCAATCTTAAGGGCTACTTGGCCGGCGCGATCGTGAATAGAGCCAGAGATCGTGTTCGACGAGAGTCAAGGCAGGTTGATTGCCCTATTGACGAGCTGCAACTCGAAGAGACGCCGCCCCATCCGGACGAGCAGTTGATTTGCGATGAACAGACATCAGCCCTTTTACAGGCCATCGCCGGGCTGCCTGTTGAGCAAAGAGAAGTGTTCATCCTGTACGCACAAGGGGCTATGTCATTTCGCCAGATTGCAGGACAACAACAAGTTTCTATAAGAACGGCTCATAGCCGGTATCGATATGCGATCAATAAACTTCGCGTGCTTCTGAAAAAGGCGGACCTGATATGAGAACTTCCAAACATATAGAACAACTGGCCGGAAATATTCATTTCAGGCCCGACGAGAAAACAGACGAGCGTATCCTCGCCCAAGCAGAAGCTGCGCTCGGTAAAAGAACATTCCCGGATACAAAACCGGAAAAGATGAGGATAATAATCATGAGAAATCCAATAATTCGAATAGCTGTAGCTGCCGTCGTGGTTATCGCGTGTGTGATCGGTCTATCTCTCTGGAGGGCGACCGGGTCAGGGATTACTCTGGCGGACGTGCTCGCCCGCGTTGAGCAGGTCAAGTCCTTCAGTTGCAAAGGGAGTTTCACGATGAACGGTCAAATCGCTCCCGGCAAGCCGTACCAATTCGAAACACTTTTCTCCATCGTGTTGTCACAAGAATATGGCTACAAAAGCAAAGCTGAAACACAAGACCCAAATGGTGGAACGATGGCGTTCGGGGAAATCTATGTGTCCCCGCAGAAGAAGACTTTCATTCAGATCAAACACACGTCGAAGAAGTACGTGCGCGGGGGACTTGACGATGCTGAGGCTCAACAGTATCAAAAAGAATTCAGTCACTATGGTAATCCTGGCGCTCTTCTCAAAGAAATCATGGCCTGTAAGTATGAGAATCTGGGCCGATCAACAATCGATGGCTTTGGCGTGGAAGGATTCCGCACCACCGATCCCAACTGCAAATTGCCGCTGGGATGGTCTGCGTTCAAGGATCCACAAATCGACGTCAAGGTATGGATAGATGTGAAGACACGCTTGCCGATACGGTTCGAGTATCTCATCAGTTCACTTAACCAGAGGGGAAATACGCTCAGCCAGCGTTTCGTGGTGCACGATTTCGAGTGGGATGTCCCCGTTACAGCGGCGGAATTTGAGCCGCCGCCTGTACCCGATGGCTACGCAGTCCTGGACAACCTTCCAGGAATGGAGGATGAGGAGACTGCCATCCAGGGTCTAAAGCGATGTATCGAGTTCTTCGGCAACTACATCGATACTGTCGGCGATGACGCAGGGGCGCTGGGGGCAGTAGTGTCGGCCTTAGAAAAGAGTGAAACCCCCGCAGCATTGCGACTAAAGGAAGAGATAAAAGGACTTACTGGAGAAGAGACATTTAAAAGAGTTAGCGATGCCGGGAAACCTATACTTCGGCTCATGTGGTTCTACGTTGGGCTCGTTCAGCAGAAGAAGGACCCCGCATACTACGGAAAGACCGTTACCCCCAAAGACGCGGATAAGGTCCTGATGCGATGGAAGGTCTCGGATAGCGAATACCGAGTCATCTTCGGAGATCTGCATGCTGAGACGGTCACCGCCGACGCACTGGCTGAGCTTGAGAAGCTGCTGCCGGAATGACAGCAAAACAACACGTTTTCAAGGCCGGGCCGGATTGGCCCGGCTTTTTTTATGCGCCTTTGTGGACGTAAACCTTATTTTGAAGCATGTAGCATTATAAGTGGCAAAAAAATCTGCTTTATTTATACTAAAACCGTCTGTGCAATCGTGTTATTAGAGATGAACGATCGTTCCTAAGGCAGAAAAAGAGAACCGGCGGATGATAGAAGACGAACTGCTCAAATGGAGATTCAGGCACGGCAGCAAAGATGCGCTGCAGCGTATCTATGAAAAGTACTTAAACCATCTGCTGACGTTAGCCATGGCTCTATTGAATGATGCCGGCCGAGCCGAAGATGTTGTGCACGATGTCTTTGTGTCCTTTGCAGGATCCGCAAAGGATTTTAAGCTCGGCGGAAATCTTAAAAGCTATTTGACAACCTGTGTGATGAATCGTGCAAGAGACCGAATCCGCGCGAACCGGCGAGGCCCGATGCAACTGGATGCAGCGGAATCCATAAGCTCGAACTTGAACGGGCCGGATCACGCGATTATATACAGCGAAGAATCACAACGATTGAATCGCGCGATAGCACAGCTTCCGAACGAACAGCGAGAAGTGATTGCTCTGCGATTAAAAGGCGAAATGACATTCAGGGAAATCGCGAAGCTGCACAATGTCTCGGTCAACACGATTCAGGGCCGGTACAGGTACGGCTTGAATAAACTTCGTACAATACTAAACGGCGAGGTGGAAAAATGAGACCTACTGATAATTTAGAAGAAGCCATTAAGAAGGACTTGAATTTCGCCGCCGGCGCCGAGCTACACGACCGAATGTTAGATGATGTTTTGAACGCACAAGAGAAATCCAGAAAAGCCCATTCGGCTGTCGCCCGGCCGAATCTAAGGAGACAAATCATGAAAAGTCCAATCACAAAACTTGCTACCGCCGCGATTGTGGCTATCGCGTGCTTCATAGGCTTGTCGCTGTGGAGAGGCACAGAATCGGGGATCGCTTTGGCGGACGTGCTCGCGCGTGTCGAGCAGGTCAAGTCCTTCAGATGCAAAGGGAGTGTCACGGTGAATAGTCCAATCGCTCCCGACAAACCCAACCAGTATGAAGTACGCTCTATCTTTTTACTATCACGGGAACATGGCTGCAAAGTCAACGCTGAGATACTGGATCCGAACGGTAGATGGTTGCCTTACGTAGAAGAGTATACATCAGATGAGAAGAAGTCGTGCGTTCGGCTCGCACATACGGAAAAAAAATACATTCGCGAGGAAATTAACCCTGAATGGTTTGAGACACCAGAGAACCAAGAAGAAGATACGAGCGATCCGGGCTACCTTCTCAAAGCTATCATGGCCTGCAAGTATGAGAATCTGGGCCGATCAATCGTAGATGGCGTTGAGGTGGAAGGATTCCGCACGACTGATCCTAACTGTCGCTCGCCGGTGAGTGGGTCCTGGTGGAGTAATCCACAAGTCGATATCAAACTGTGGGTAAGTGTGAAAACGCACTTGCCTGTACGATTCGAGGATTTCAGCAGTTCAATTGACCAAAGGGGTGTTACACACAGCCAGCGCCAAGTGATGTACGATGTTGAGTGGGATGTTCCTGTTACGGCGGCAGAGTTTTATCCGCCGCCCATACCCGAAGGCTATGCAGTTGTGGATCTTCCGAGAGTCGATAGTGAGGAGACAGCCATACAGGGTCTAAGGCGATGTATCGAGCTCTTCGGAAACTACCTTGAGAGCATTAGCGATGACGCGGGCGCAACAGGGGTGATATTCTCTGCGTTTGAAAAGAGTGAAACCCCCGCAGCCCTGCGACTGAAGGAAGAGATAAAAGGGCTTACCGAAGACGAGAAACTCGACAGAGTTACCGATGCCGGGGACTCCATATACCGCCTCATTTGGCTCTATGTTGGGCTTGTTCAGCAGAAGAAAGACCCTGCCTACTACGGCAAGATCGTCACCCCGAAAGACTCGGATAAGGTTCTACTCCGCTGGAAGCTTTCGGACAGCGAATACCGAGTGATCCTCGGCGATCTGCACGCAGAAACGGTTTCTCCGGAGAGACTGGCTGAACTCGAAAAGGCCCTGTCGAAATAGGCGCCGAGACGTGCGAGTCTGGCTCGAATTTTGTGATAGGTCCTTCAAGCGATGGCAAAGCATGAATTGTTTTTGATGGCTTCTATTGGGGCAAGCAGCACAACGGCGACGCCCGTGCTGCCGTTCGCAACGGACTTTCCCAACCCGAGTGGTCCCGCATGGGAGGCTGCTGTCGATGTGTCCCTGCATAGGATGTACGGCAGCATGACAGTGGGCCTGTTATCCGTTGTGATCGTCTGTGTGGTCTGCCTCCTATGCACGGCCGTCTGGCTGCTGGCTGTGCGAGCTTACCTCCAGAGACGCAGATAAGGTTCTGCTCCAATGGAAGCTCTCCGATAGCCGATACCGCCTTATTTTCGGCGATCCGGCGCCAAAACCGGGCGTTCACCTCAAGAAATCTGTTGCAGGTTTCCACGCCGGCTTTATAACATACCGCAATATGATTCACTCATTTGTCAGGAGCAGAAAGATGAAGCGGTATCGATTGATTTCAATTATTGCGATGTGTTTTGCATTTTCAGGCGGGGCCTGTGCTTACGGTGCGGGCAAGAAATACGAGGTTTCGGGCGAGTTGAAGAAGTGGCACAACGTGACGCTGACCTTCACCGGCCCGGAAACGAGCGAAACGGCCGAGCCGAATCCCTTCCGCGATTACCGGCTGGCGGTCACATTCGTGAAGGGCACGGAGCGCTACGTTGTCCCCGGTTATTACGCCGCCGACGGCAACGCAGCCCAGAGCGGCGCCACGTCGGGCAGCAAATGGCGCGTTCATTTCGTGCCGGATGAGGTGGGCCGATGGTCCTTTGGCGCCTCCTTCCGCACGGGGCCTGATATTGCACTGAGCACCAATCGCAGGGCCGGCTCGGGGACAGCGTTCGACGGCGTCACAGGGACGCTTGAAATCGCCGAGACTGACAAGACCGGCCGGGACCACCGCGCCATGGGAATGCTCAAGTACGTCGGTAAGCGCTATCTTCAGTTTGCCGAGACGGGCGAGTACTTTATCAAAGGCGGCGCTGACAGCCCGGAGAACTTCCTGGGCTATGCCGATTTCGACGATACGTACGACGCGGGCGAGCTGAAACGCGAAGGCGAAGCGGCGGGCGACAAATTCATCCACCATTACACCCCCCACGTGCAGGACTGGCGGCCGGGTGACCCCTCCTGGAAAGACGGCAAAGGCAAGGGCATGATCGGAGCGCTGAACTACCTGGCCTCCAAAGGTATGAACAGCGTTTATTTCATCCCTTACAATATCGACGGCGGCGACGGCAAGGATGTCTGGCCCTGGACGAACCCGAAGGAAAAATATCGCTTCGACTGCAGCAAGCTCGACCAGTGGGAGATCGTCTTTTCGCACATGGACAAACTCGGCCTTATGCTCCATATCATTACACAGGAGACGGAAAACGATCAGGGACTCGACGGCGGCGACCTCGGGCCCGAGCGAAAACTCTACTACCGCGAACTCATCGCCCGTTTCGGCCATCACCTCGCTTTGACATGGAACCTCGGCGAGGAAAACACCAATACAACCGACCAGCGTAAAGCATTCTCTAAATATATCAAGGACCTCGATCCCTACGACCATCCGGTCGTCTGCCACACCTACCCAGGCAAATACGACGAAGTTTACACGCCGCTGTTAGGATACGAATATTTTAACGGCCCGTCGCTGCAAACCAACGATACGCATAACCAGACAACAAAGTGGCTCGATGAGTCCGCCAACACGGCACGGCAGTGGTTCGTCAGTCTGGACGAGATTGGCCCGGCCCACACCGGCGCCAAGCCCGACGCCGACGACTACTGGCACGATGAGGTCCGGCACCAACACTTGTGGGGCCATCTCATGGCAGGCGGGGCCGGCGTCGAATGGTACTTCGGCTACAAATGGGCCCATAACGATCTGAATTGCGAAGACTGGCGCAGCCGGGACCATCTCTGGGACCTGACCCGATACGCCTTAGAGTTTTTCCATAAGCACCTGCCTTTCACCGAAATGGCCCACCACGATGAGCTGACTTCCGCCAAGGACGATTACTGCTTCGCCAGGCCCGGCCAAATTTACGCCGTATATCTGCCGGCCGGCGGCACAACGAGACTCGACCTGGGCGATAGCTCGGCAACCTTCACCGTAAAATGGTACAACCCGCGCACCGCCGGGGAGCTTCAAACCGGCACCAAAACCGAGATAAAAGGCCCCGGCTCAGTAGCCATCGGCCAGCCGCCCAACGAAACCGATCAGTCCGGCAATTCCGCACAGGCATCGAGTGGCCTGACGGGCAAAGACTGGGTCGCCCTGATAAAGCTCAAATAACTCCATCGCAAGCAGGTAGATAGATAGATAGATAAGGCATTTTTGGCATTTTTTGACGTAAATTGGGTTTGATCAGTCCGGCAATTCTTTAGCCAACAACGCTGTCCTGAGCGCAGTCGAAGGAGAACACGGAAAACGCATCCCTATGGGACAGGGAGAAGGAATCAATTAATAATTCATCAATAATCAACTTAAAGTAGACGGGATTAACAGGATAAGCATGGTGAAAAGAAAAAGATAAAAATTTGTGTAAATCTTGTAAATCCTGTCTATAAATAGTTTTCTGGCTCCTCCGTAAGGAGTCCCGAGGACTGCGTTCTCTCAATCCGCGACTACAGTAGTCTCGGCTAATCATCAATTCTATTCGCTAATCAACTCAGCTTCCCCCGTGCCGGCGGAGAAACGAATATGAATTTGTATCGTCATTCAAATCGCCGGCAGATTCGGGATATTCTGCCATTAGAGCCGCCAAGGATGAATCAGCAGCAATCGAAAGCGCCTGCTTTGTCATGAACCGCACAAGACAAAGCACCAGAACCGATCCACGGCTTCCAAGACTCGGTTTGTTGTGAATCCACGCATCCCGTTTCTTGACGAGCCAACGGTCGTTCCATATCATCGTGGTAGTGAGGCGAGGAAAGGGCTATTTGGGGGGATATAGCCGGTCAAGAATAATACTGGCGAAGAATAGTTAAAAAGAGTTGTACTTGTCAGCGAAAGTTGCTATCTTAATGGAAGAAAAGATCAGCCGTTAAGCCAAGTCCTTTTAACGGTAAGAATGTCTGTTAGAGTAAGGAAATCTATATGAATATCTATGCAGGAAATCTATCCCCCGAGACAACGGAAGACGATTTGCGTCAGGCTTTTGAAGCTTTTGGCCAGGTCATATCCGTCAAGATCTTAAGAAACAGGGTTACGGGCGAATCAAACGGAATTGGGTTTGTGGGAATGCCGGTTTCGGATGAAGGCCAGGCCGCAATCAGCGAACTGAATGGCAAAAATTTGAAGGGACACGCCATTAAGGTTGAAGAGGGTAAGAGGATAATAAGCCATAGCAGTGACCAAGGTAAAAAAGAAGGTTTCGGTAGTGGCCGTGGTGGCCGTGGCGACCGTGGCGACCGTGGCGACCGTGGTGACCGTGGTGACCGTGGCGACCGTGGCGACCGTGGTGACCGTGGCGACAGAGGCGACAGAGACAGACGTGATAGTTCCGACCGTGGCGGTCGTGGCGGACGTCGCTACTAACAACTAACGGCCTGTCTTATCAAAAAGAGGAAAAGGGGTCAGGCTTTTGATTTAGGTGTCACCTACATCCTTCAGGGGAGCAGCCGACAAGGCCGCTATCCAGTGGGTGAGAGTCCCGCCGTTCCAATTGCCCGATTCAGGCACGTAGCGATACCACAGTTCATGATGAAAATTATTAGGGCCGTTTACCGATTTATGAGGTTTAAGGAGAAAGGGGATTCCAAAGACGTATAGAACCAGAAGAAAAAGGACTGAATACATGGAATCGTTAACCATCCCTATTTAATTTCTAAATGAGTGAGTCCTTAGCTGTTGCAGAAAGTGGGAATTGTATTATGAGAACAAATCGTCGAAACTTTATAAGCACCGGTCTTGCCGGTGGTCTTGCCGCCGCATTGCCGCTACTATCCGGCGGCTCCGAAGCTCAGGGGTCCGGCTCAGGAGCCCGGAAACCTGATTACACCCGGCTCGATGAAATACTTAAACAGCCGGTACTTAAAAAGGAGCTGTTTACGACTCCAGTCATCATCGAAACCCTCGAATTGCTTCGTTATAAGCGCAGTTTCCTGTGCCGGGTACGTTCTACTGACGGCGCAGAGGGTATTTCGGTTGGTCACAGCGGGATGAATTCGCTCTATCCCATTTTTGTTAATACGCTGCAACCTTTCTTTATTGATAAAGATGCACGCGACCTGGACCTGCTGCTTGAAAAGGTGTACATATACAACCTCAACTTCAGATTAAGCGGCCAGGCTCTCGGGATACCCCTGGCTACTATTGAGTTTGCTATTCTCGATATGCTGGGGCGTATTGCCAACAAGTCCATCGGCCGGTTGATCGGGGAAATCCACCACCCGCGGGTTGCAGTATACCAGGCCACAGAATACCGTGAAAAATCAGTAGCCGAGTCGCTGGAACTGATAAAAAGAGATGTCGCGGAATATGATGCCCACGCACTTAAGATTAAAGTTGGCGGACTTATGTTCATGACGAAGGATATTCATGCCGTGGGTCCAAAAGGAAGGACCGAAAAAATCATTCCGCTCATCCGCGAAACATTTGGCGATAAGATGGCTTTGTATGCAGATGCAAACGGTTTTTACTCAGTGGATGAGGCGATACGCGTTGGCAAATTACTGGAAGAGTACCGTTATGGTTTTTTCGAAGAACCTGTTCTTTTCGACTGGTATGAAGAGACCAAACAGGTTGCCGATGCACTGACCATCCCAATTGCCGGCGGCGAACAGGAGTACAGCCTTCACGGTTTTCGCTGGCTTATTGCCAATGACGGTCTTCAAATTGTTCAACCTGATAATTATTATTTCGGCGGAATGATTCGTTCGATGAAAGTGGCACGTATGGCACAGGCATTCGGAAAAGATTGTACGCCGCACATGTCTGGTGGAGGACTCGGATACCTCTATATGATACACTTCGTATCTGCTCTTCCTAATGCACTTGCTCATCACGAATTCAAAGGATTAAACACGAATGTGCAATTCGAATGTAAAACATCGCCCCTGTCCGTCGTGGATGGAAAGATTAAAGTCCCCACCGGTCCGGGTTTAGGCGTGGATATTGACCCGGATTTCATTAAAAAGCATGAGGTTGTAAAAGGATAGGAGTTGTGCAAGCGGAATTTAAGGGGTCAGGTGCGAATGGCACTGACATAACGTTAAGCTCCTATCAAAGCAGCCCTTAAATCACCGCGTGGCTTGTTCATCAACCTATATTTCTTTGGCCTTCGCTTTTTCACTCTTGGTTCCACGCGATGCGGACGAT